>Ga0082212_10011632_pt1 | contig 11147 bp, 8 predicted proteins | sample TergutNt197P3_FD_71548 | JGI IMG/M metagenome (GOLD analysis project Ga0082212, IMG submission 71548) | Neocapritermes taracua P3 segment gut microbial communities from Petit-Saut dam, French Guiana - Nt197 P3 | ecosystem: Host-associated > Arthropoda: Insects > Digestive system > Gut ... | reverse complement strand
TGCAAGATAAGTATGGTGTCGTGAGGGCTTTTTATTTTTTAGGTGCTCGAGATGACGAGCGGTTTGAGAGTTTCTACGACTTCATTGAGAAAGTCGTTTTAGTTTCGGGTGACGGTGACTATAAAAGAATGGTAGAGCTTTTGAGAAAGTTCCGCAAAATGTTGTTTCCGGGAAAGGTTTTACAATTAAAAAAGAATAGAAGAGCAAAGAGGAAACTCTGAAGAAGTGAAAAGGAATAGGGTTGTTGTGTCGGCCAAAAAAGAACCAATTACATTTTGCTGAGGGTTATTTTGGCCAATTTGCGTCTGAGTGAAATTGTACCAATTGCTATGAAGACTATTGTGCCCCCGAAAACAACCAACGATGACGCTATTGCGTTACCTAAGCCAAATGGTGTGCCACCAGTACCGGGCACGCCGGGTACGGCTTCATAATCATGATTAATATCGAAGTTGTTATAGCCTTGGGTGAAGGGTACGGTCCAGTTGATTCCTAGGATGTTTGTTGCATATACCGCATCGTAGGCCGGGTCTCGTTCAAGCGTGTAAGAAGCTGCGCGGTTGCCAGAGAATATTGCGCCTAACCCAACAAATAGCAGATCATAGTCCATAGTAAACACGCCGCCGCCATCAATATCCGCAGTATTATTGGTAATTTCGCCGCCGGTTATGACAACGGTTCCTTCATCTTCTATATATATGCCACCGCCGTTTTGTTGTGCCGTGTTACCGCTAATTGTGCCGCTGGCCATATTGAACGTGTTAGCGACGTCTTCGACGACGTAAACGCCACCGCCGTTAATGGCTGTGTTGCCGCTAATGACGCCCGTGCTGCCAAGTGGCATGTTGAGTTCGGCAGTAGCGGCAGTGCCTTGGACTCTTACGCCACCCCCACCGCCCATCGATGTATTGTTGGTAATTTCGCCACCGTAAAAGTTAAACGTGCTGAGAAGACCTACGCCGCCGGCATTGCCGGTCGATGAGTTTCCGCTGATCACGCCGCCATACATGTTGACTTCGGCGCCGTACTGAACGCGAAGGCCGCCGGCGTTTATTGACGTGTTGTTGCTGATGGCTGCGTTACCACTGATGTTGAGGGTGCCACCCTGGAGATACACGCCACCGGCGACGGTGCTTGCGGTGTTGTCGCTGATTTCGCCGCCAGTTAGGTTGAATGTACCTGAAACTATGTATACGCCTCCGCCTCGGTTTGTAGTGTTATTACTGATCGTGCCGCCAGACATATTAAGAGTGTTGGTACCGCTGAAATAAATCCCACTACCGTCCGAGGTTGAATTGTTATTCTTGATTACCGTATTGCCCGTAATGGTTGCCGTCGCATTGCTACCTACGACGACTAGCTGGTTATTTGCCGTTGCGACTGGGTTGTTGCCGTCGATAATAACACTATCTATGGTAAGGTTAGCGGTACTAGGCGCGGCTGCACTGGCGACAAGCAAACGTCCGACGAAGCCGGGGTCACGAGTTAATGTGGCTGGGCTGGCTGGGTTGACACTGGTTATGGTAATGTTTTTGCCTGCCTAAACGGTCTTTTGCGCGGTGATGTTGAAATTTGCGCCGATAATGATGTCGAACTCACTATTGTCGGTTGGTGCTTCAACGATGCAGCTGTTTAAGTCCGCTTCGGTTAGTACTGGAGTGATAGAACATGGGGTGCCAGCAGCGTGGGCGGTATTTGGCTGGATGAATAAAAACATACCGCCGAGTAGCAGTGGAAAGCCAAAAAGTACGGTTGCTAAATTTTTCTTTTCGATATATTTAAACCTCATTGAACTATGATTCCTTTTAGCATTGTTAGTTTTTGTCCCGCAGTGGCTTTATCATAGCATAAACGTGATAAAATAGGAAGGAATTATGCTGGAATGGATTACTGGGAATTGGTGGGTGATAATCGGTGGAATTCTATTGGGTTATTGGCTGATTAGAAATTATAACAAAGTCGATAAGTTGCTTAATAAGAGAGAATGGTTTGATAAGGGGTCGGCGGGGGAGAGGGCGCTATACAACTTTCTGACGAATGAGTTGTTCTATCCGAAGAGTATGATTTATCGAAATGTGTTGGTTGAGGATGTTGACGGAAGGCGAGCGGAGATAGACTTAGTATTGTTACACGAAAAGGGAGTAGTGGTGTTTGAGGTGAAGAACTATAGTGGAGAGATTTTTGGAGACGAAAAGAATAAATTGTGGGGGCATAGGGTAGGGAAGAAGACGTATCGGTTTTATAATCCGATCATGCAGAATGAGCGACATATAGAGGTGCTGCGAAGGAAACTAGGGAATGACAGGCTGAAGTTTTACTCTGTGGTGGTGTTTGGAGACAAAGCGGTGATACGGAGGATGAGCTATACAGCAAAGAACACGTGGGTAGGCAAGATGAGTGGGCTGAAGAAGGTTGACAAGATGATATTGGGCGGGGGCACGATGGAAGTGGGTGGCAGTGATGAGGCGAAGAGGATAAAAAGGTTTCTAAGGAGGGCTGAAAGGGAAAGGGCTGAGGTTTTGGGAGACAGGGCGCGATAAGGGAGTTTGCTCTGCTGTGCCCTAACGTTCGGTTTCTGTTCCTGGAGATATTTTTGGAGTGTGGACAGACGTGCGTTTTGTAATAATGTTGGTGGATTGTTGGAAAAGAGGGCAGGGGAGCAGGGGAAAGGGAAGTTTGTGAAAATTACAAAAAGGCCGTGAAATGTGCTAAAAGGCAATTATTTCACGGAAAAGTCAAATTTACGCTGGTCGACCTAAAGTCATCATAGGACAAGAAGTATATTCGAGATCAGGATGCGTTTGCTCGCGTAAGTCGAAAAAGTCCTTTTTGCGCCATTGCTCGTTCAAAAACTCGTCCCTTAAGGGACTCAAACAGTTTGAACGAGCTGGGCAAACCAGACTTTTCGACCGGAGAAACTCAATGATCTCGAATATACTTCTTGTCCTCTTTTGTCGCACTCTTAGGTATCCTTGTATGGCTAGGAGGAGTGTCGTAAAAGATACATTGTGCGACATTAAGACTTGGAAGGAATGATGAATGTTGGGTCGTCTGGTTTGGGTTTGGTTATTTTGCTTACGGTTATTTTATGAATTTTGGCGGGTTCCCTGCCATACGCTGTGTTCAATTTTCGGACTGGATTCCAGGCTTAATTCGGAATGACGAGATGGTTGGCAGCTAACAGAGGCCATACAGACACGTAACAGAGGTGAAACGGGGGTGAAGAAGCCATCAAATGCATATGCATTTGACGAATTAACAGAGGTGGCGGAGCGAAGATGTGGGTTGGTTCGGGATTGTTCAACAGGGGTCAGCGGGGCCAAAATGTATATACATTTGGTAGGGAACTATTCCCTGCTTGCGAGAATTGAAAACAGGAGGTTTTTACTTTGAAATGATTGCGGTGATAAAGCTACTTATGCCGATTAGGGCTACGATGAGCCAGACAGCGTTGGTTAGAACAGTTTGGTAGTTACGATTTTTGACGGAGACGACTAAGAGGCCAATGGCGCCGACTAGGTTCATTAGTATGTAGGAGATGGATGTCGTGGGGAGGACGGAAAAAGAAGAAAGCGCGTAAGCTGCGACAACAAGAACGGCACTAATCCAGCCGAAGGTCCCAATGGTGAGATTTATGATTTTATTATTGTTTTTGGTTGATTTTCTTTTCATGAGTTTCGCCATTTTCTAGCTCCCTTTTTTGTGTTCGGTATGTGTTCTTTTCGCGAGCACCACTTCTCTGTTCGCGTTGTTCGGGTCTGCGTTCGGGTTTAGTTCCCTGTCTCTCTGTGCCCTGTTTGGCTTTTTCAGCGGCGAGGCGGCCGAGATCTTTTAGCCCTGGGCTAGGATCCTTTTCTTCGGCTGCATTGGGAGAGATTTTTTGTTGCTTGAACTGTATTTGCGGGGCGGGTTGCCTATCGGCATATTTGAAGTTCGGTTTTTGTCTGGAGGGACCTTGGTCTTGGCGGTAACTGGAATAGTTATTGTTGCGCGGTTTGGAATAATTATCATCGCGAGAATAGTTGGGCTTGGAATAGCTGTTGCCGTATCTGAGATTAGGATTGCTGGGCGAAAAGAAGACTTCTCCTTCTTCTGCGACATCTTGGCGACCAGAGTCGGAAAGTACCTTCTTCCACTTCTCTGCTGCGTCGATGGCTTCTTTGATTTCGGCTTCTACGGTTTCGCGAGGGCGAGAATAGATTGCACGGGAGTTAGCGATGATTTGCGGGCTAAGGTCCTGTGGCGACTGCGGGATGGTCAGAGTAGTGGCGGAGAAAGCAGGAGCTTTTTCGCCATTGATAACCATAGAGATAATGAAGTGGCGATTGTGCATATTGAGGAGATCGGCAGCTTCAAAGGTGGGTTCGAATTGTTTGGCGAGCATAGGCGAGTCGTCGGCAGAAACGCGGAAGGAGACGGTGGTGCCGACGTTGCCGAAAACGGCGTCACGGACCTGTTCGGTCATCTGGGCGATGTATTGGTTGGCGACGGTGAGATTGAGGCCGTACTTGCGAGCCTCACTGAGAATCGTGGCGAAGGAATCGGTGGCGAAGTTTTGGAACTCGTCGACGTAGAGATAGAAGGGACGGCGGTCTTCGACGCGTGCGATGTCAGAGCGGGACATAGCAGCGAGCTGAACTTTGGTAACCATAAAAGCACCGAGGATACTAGCGTTGTCTTCGCCGATCAGACCCTTAGATAGGTTGACAATGAGAATTTTGCCTTCGTCCATGATCTTGCGGACATCAAAGGCAGATTTAGGTTGACCGATGATATTGCGAATAATGGGATTAGCGGTGAAGGCGCCGACCTTGTTGAGGACGGGCGCGATGGACTCGGCAACTTGTTTTTCGTTCCAGCCGCCGAATTCGTTTTTCCAGAATTGCAGCACTGTGACGTCTTTGCAGTAATCGAGGGTGTCTTTGCGAAATTGCTTATCTGTGAGCATGCGAGAAATGTCGAGGAGAGTAGTGCTGGGACGGTCGAGAAGTGCTAGCAAAGTGAAGCGGAGGATGTGCTCGAGGCGAGGGCCCCAAGAATCACCGAACATGCGCTTCAAAACGCCGATGACTTCGGATGAAATGTTGGGTTTGCGGGATTCGTCAGTGATCTCTAGAGGATTAAAGGCAATGGGGTAGGTGGTGTCAGCGGGGTTGAAATAGACGACATCTTTCTTGCGATTTTCAGGTATGAATTTGAGGTTATTGACTGCGAAGTCACCGTGCGGGTCGATGATGCAGTAGCCTTGATTGTGAAAAATGTCGGAAAGGGCAAAAAGTTCGAGCAGACCGGACTTCCCTGTCCCGGTTTGGCCGATGACATAGATGTGACGGGAGCGGTCGCGGCGCAACATGCCGAATTGGTGCTTGATGCCGCGAAAATCGGTCAGACCGAAGGCGGAGATGTTTTCGTCGATGGCTTGGTTGCCGGTGAGCATGGGCAGTTTGGCGGGTGGTTCGGCAGTTTTGTTGGTAGCCCAGACGATATTGGGGGTTTCAACGTTGGTGTGAGGAAGATGATAAATGGAGGCAAGTTCGGATATATTCAGAGTGAAGCCTTGGTCGGTGAACTGACGAGTCTTGTAAGCGTCGAGGTCGCCTGGATTGAAGCTGCCGCCGATCATCTTGAAGCCGTTTAAGTTGGTGGAGTTAAATTGCTTGAAGGTGCCGACGAGGGCTTGCATGTTAAGCTTGGCGTTGGTTTGATCGCCACCGATGTAAGCGAGACGAATTTTGACTTCGTAGCCAAGTTTAGTGGCTTTTTCTTCGGCTTTGGTGATGCGGGTTTTGTTACGTTCGGATAGTTCTGGTGCTGGCGCGGCGCCTTCGCCAGTACCGCCGGCGGGCGGAGCCCACAGGGCGCCAATAGCTTCGATCAGCCAGACGAAATCGAAGTTGCCAATGCGGAAGGTTTTGTGACCGGCTTTGACTCTTTTGATCCATTTATCGGTGTCTTTGTGCCAGTCGTCAGAGATGGGACGAGCTAGAATTTGGATCCAAAGTTCTTCCCCGCCCTCGGGGTTTAGTTTGGCAAGAGTGCCGGTGACACCGGCGAGCGGGTCGACTTCGAAGTTTTCGAAAGTTTTGATGGGTAAAGCGGTGTTATCAGCGAGAGTGATTTCTGCGGAATAGGCGACGGGGAATTTTTTGCGGTCGTCGACATAATCTTCGTTCATTTTGTAGATTTGAACGGATGGATACTGGGCGTAGATTTGGCCCTCAACAAAAGATTGCAAGATTTTGGGCACCCAAACATAGAAGCGGATTTGCCCGCCGGTAGAGGCGATTTCGAATGACAGATGCTCCTGAACACCACCGGAGTTTTTAAGCTCTTGGGTGTCACGCAGAATGCCGTGGAGCGAAGCGAAGAGTTGTTCGGCGGCAAGTTCTTTTTTGTCGTTGGTTTTGGGGATTTCGAGCATCAAAAGTACGCTATCGACGTTGAGGACTTTGAGGCGGTTGAGTTTTTGATAGTTGCGGACGGTCAAGACGATCAGCAGGACTACGATGGGGATCCAAACAATCGGCATGAGCAGGAAATGGAAGAGCTCTAACATGGGTTTATTATATCATGGAATGAAATGGCGATTGCTATCCGGATATTTCTCTAGTGAATCTAAACACTGGAGAGTTAGCCGGCGGCGTACGTTTGACGTTGGGTCCACTCGAAATACAGGTGATGGCGCCGCCCTCAAGAACCATTAACATGGCGATGTCACGCCTGTTGTTGGATTGAAAAATACTTCCTTCAGTTGCGCCACAAACGCCCGCCGTAACCCAAATGACATCTCTAACATCATCCATAAAACTGTAGTAACCGTTAGCGTATTGACCGGCACATTTGGGGGCATCACATTGCAATATGATTGCTTCATGGTTGTTGCCATAGCCCCAAGTCATGCCAGAGAAGAAGAAACTGTAAATATTACCGAGAGGGTCTCTAAACTGATCTCCCGTGCAGATGTCGTTGTCAGGTCTAGAGTTTTGCCATTGAGCCAGAAATTGGCCGGTGTTGGAACAAGTACTATCGATGTATCGGATGATAAACTGCCTAACGCGTGCGCTGTTACCGATGCCGAAGTCGGTGGAACCGTGAATTTGTACGAATGGCGACTGACCATTGTTTTTTGACTGATAATCTACTACTGCGGCTACAAAGCGGGCTAAGTCATTTTTCCGCTGAGTGTTGCGTTGCATTCGTTGCAGCGCAGGTAGGGCTACGAACACCATTAAGAAAATGAGGCCCGCAATTGCCAACACCAATACCACTTCAATGATGGTGAAGCCTTTTTCGAGCTCTTTAGGTTTCTTGGGCTTTGATCGTATTGCGGGGGGGGGGGTTCTTGCTATCAAATGCATCCTTACTTAATTACCTTGGTAATTTTAACGTAAGCGGTATTTTTTGTAAAGTATTATTTGACTATGGGGGTTAATCAGGGTTGTTAGCCACTACGCTCTCTATAGAAATCGATTGTTCGACTACCAGCTGGTGGCGCGCGGTTGATATTAGTTCCGGTCGAAGCGCAAGTGATAATGTTAGGTTCGAGTATCATAAGCATGGCTACGTCACGGATGCTGCCGGTTCCAAAAACACTTCCTTCTGTTGCGCCGCAGACTGCACTTGAAACGACCATGATGACTCCATTATTAACCTCCTGCGCCCTGTTGTAGCCGCTCCCCCATGAGACTCGACCGTTACAGACATCACCTAAGCAACGTACGATTGCTGCCTGACCCGCGGGAGGGCTATCGAGTTCTCTAAAGTATAAAAAGCTGTAGAGGTTCCCGAGGGGGTCTCTAAATTGATCTCCAGTACAATCGTCATTATTGTCTATGCGATATTGGGCTAAAAACGTTGCGCCGGCATCACAGGTACTGTCAATGTATCGATTGATGAATCGTCCCGGGTGGCCGTGGAGGTCGGGCATTCTGCCATTGTTGCGGGCTTGGTAGTCTACTACGGCAGCTACGAAGCGAGCCAAATCATTTTTCCGTTGGGTGTTGCGCTGCATGCGCTGTAATGCCGGCAAGGCGACAAAGACCATTAAAAAAATGAGACCAGCGATTGCTAATACTAATACGACTTCAATGATGGTGAAGCCTTTTTTGGGGTTTTTGATTGTCTTGGCCATCAATTAAAATCCTTTATTTAGTTGGTGACTAAGCTAACTTTAGCATAAGTATTGTTTTTAGAAAAGGATTATTACTTGGCTGACTTGTAAGAAGATTTGCCGACGCGAGTGAAAAGAGTTTTGTTTTGGAGATTCAAAAGGATAGTGGTCTCTTTGACTTTGCGACTCTTCAAAACTTGCTTGACGATCTCTTCCCTGTTCATGGGCCCGTCAGCTTTGGCAAGAACTTTGGCGATGATGTCAGAGACGGTGCCCTTCTCGAAGCCCCAGTTATCCAGGGCGTAAATGCCACGACCAATGAGGACGAAGCGGTGATCTTTGATAAGTTCGTTATGAATGGCCTGGATGGTGACGTCTTTGCGTTTGAAATCAGAGCTTTTAATGGCTTTGGCGATATCTGCAAAGTGCATAGGTTCTTTTTTGTCCTCAAGGACGACGAAGATCTTGTCGCGGATGTTACGTGGGTTAACAGTGGGCCACTTGGAGAGACCCCAGAGTCCACCTAGGGTGGAGAGGAGTTTACTGACGCGAGCGACAGCTTCGATGTGGGAAGGGTGTTCGTAGTTAAACTTGGTATCTAGTTCGTCGATAGTCATGGGAGCTTTGTTTTCCTTGATAACAGCTACGACTTGGTCGACTTTTTGGCGGATGGATTTTTCATCGCCATATTCGGCAATGCCGACGGCATTGTGGTATTTGTCGTTCTCATTAATGACGGTGAGGGCAGAAGAGATGGTGGCAAGGAAATTGAGTTCGGCACGTTGTGTAGGAGTCAGGTTGTCGCCGAAGATTTTTTGAGCGAGATCAGCTACGCGTGCAATACGGCCGGTTTCGGTAAGGTTGCGGATAATAAGTTTTTCGGCGGCACTAAGTTCAGTGATTTTGTTGTCGCTGGCAGCAATGCGTAGGCGAATCAGGATGGCTTTTTCGAGCTGACGAACGCGCTCGCGAGTAATTGATAACATTTCGCCGATTTGTTCAAGGGTTTCTTTGTGGCCGGAAAGCCCAAAACGACGCGAAATGATCTCTCTTTCGCGCTCCTGTTCGATGACGCTTAGGCTGCCGTTGATGGCGCTGGTAATGGTTTCCGCATTGCTCATGCTGCTGTATTCCTTTACTTTCTCACCCCTTAATTGGTATTCAATTACGCTTATATTATCATAAATGTGCACAGTTGTCAACAAGTATTTGTTGGCTTTCTATGTTTTATTTTAGCATATTTTTGGCGGATGCAATAATAAGTTGCCTGTGGATTTTAATGATCATGATTTTATTGTGATTAAGTAGGCTTATTTCTTGGTCTTTTTCTTGGTGGTTTTGCGGCGTTTGATGGGGCGACGGCGTTTTGTGTTTTTAGCTGGTTTTTCGGCGAGGATTTTTTCAGCCTGTTGTAGGTTGAGCTTTTTGGGGTCGATATCTTCGGGGATTTTGGCGTGGTTGCGGCGACCCGGACCTTTGACGTAGGGGCCGTAAGCGCCTTTGATGATCTGGATATCGCCCCAATCGGCGATCATGGAGTCAAGCTTTGCTTGGTATAGGGGTTCGGCTTGTTTTAAGGTGACAGTGTAGGGGTCATAGTCTTTGAGGGGAATATTGTACTTATCGGCTTTGAGATAAGGGCCGAAGGGGCCGGCGGCAGCGATCAATTCGGTGCCGTTTTCAGCTAGCCCAAGGACGCGTGGAAGGGCGGGGAGAGCAAGTTGCTGGAGAGCCTGCTCCATGGTGACAGTTTTTACAGTGGCATCTTTTGGCAGGGGCGCGAAGCGGGGCTTTTCGCCTGCCTCTTTTTCGTTTTCGCCAAGTTGGATGAAACCGCCGTTTTTGCCAATTTTAGCGTAGATGGTTTTGCCGGTTTCGGGGTCTTTGCCTAGGGCCTTGGCGCCGTTATAGCGTTCGATGTTGTCGGAGCCGGCCACTTCTTTGCTGAAGGGTCGGTAAAAATTTTCCAGCATCTTAACACGGCCGAGTTTGGCGTCGGCAATTAGATCGAGATCTTTTTCGATGCTGGCGGTGAATTGGTAGTCGACGATGTTTTTGAAGTTGTCGACAAGGAAGCCGGAAATGAGTTCGCCGGTGGGGGTGGGAATAAGTTTACCTTTGTCTGAACCGGTTTTTTCGGTAATGATTTGTTTTTTCAAGGTCTCACCTTGTAACAGGAGCTCGACCACTTCCCTTTCTGTGCCTTCGGACTCGCCTTTGATGACGTAGCCGCGGGTTTGCAGGGCGGTTAAGATGCCGGCGTAGGTGGAGGGGCGGCCGATGCCGAGCTCTTCGAGTTTTTTGACCAGAGAGCCTTCAGTGTAACGGGCGGGAGGTTTGGCGAAAGTTTGTCGAGCGATGATTTCTTTGGCAGTTAGTTCCCTGCCCACTTCGAGCTTGGGCAGCTGCGCCTCTTTGAATTTGCCGTAGACCTTGAGAAAACCGTCAAAGAGGATAACCTCGCCTTTGCCTTCGAAGAAATATTCTGTAGGTGTTGTAATTTGCACAACAGTTCTTTCGATTTTGGCATCGGCCATTTGGGTGGCAAGAGCGCGACTGCGGATCAGAGAATAGAGGCGTTTTTCGTAGTCGTTCTTCCCTGCTGTTTCGGTGGCGATGTTGGTGGGGCGGATGGCTTCGTGAGCTTCTTGGGCGGTGGCGGACTTGGTCTTGAAGTTGCGGACTTTGAGGTAGCTTTTGCCGTATTTTGACTCGACATAGCTAGCCATGCTGGCGATGGCTTGTTTGGATAGGTTGAGGCTGTCGGTGCGGTGGTAAGTGATGTGGCCGGCTTGGTAAAGCGCTTGGGCAGCCTGCATGGTGGTGCGGGCGCTGAAGCCGAGTTTGCTGCTGGCTTCGATTTGCATGGAGGCGGTGGCAAAAGGCGGTCCGGGGCTGCGCGTGCCGGGGTTGACGGAGATGTCTGCGACGGTGAAGTTGGCGTCTTTTAAAGACTCTAGGAATTTGGTGGCGGATGATTCGTCTTTGAAGGTATGATTTAGGGTGGCGGGAAAGCCGAAATCGGCAGTGACTTTGA
>Ga0082212_10011631_pt1 | contig 11149 bp, 5 predicted proteins | sample TergutNt197P3_FD_71548 | JGI IMG/M metagenome (GOLD analysis project Ga0082212, IMG submission 71548) | Neocapritermes taracua P3 segment gut microbial communities from Petit-Saut dam, French Guiana - Nt197 P3 | ecosystem: Host-associated > Arthropoda: Insects > Digestive system > Gut ... | reverse complement strand
GTTCGGCGACGCGGTGACGAACATCGGCAGCTATGCCTTTTACAAGTGTGATCTCGCGGGGCGACTGGTCATCCCCGACTCGGTGCGGAATGTCGGCGAGTTCGCCTTTTATGAGTGTAACGATGTCACCGGCCTGACGTTGAGCGGCGCCATGACGGAGATCAATACCTGCGCCTTTTTCGGGTTTGACGCGTGCAGGGGGACGCTTGTCGTCCCCGGCGCGGTGACGAACATCGGGCTGCAGGCCTTCACGCGGTGCGGCATGGACTCTCTTGTCCTTGGCGCCAACGTGGAGAGGATCGGCGGCGCCGCGTTTGCCGCCTGCCCCAACCTCGCGGGGACGTTGACGATTCCCAATGCCGTGCGGAGCATTGACAAGTGGGCGTTCTTGGGGTGCGACCGGCTCACGGGCACGCTCGCCATCCCCGACTCCGTGGAGGAGATCGGCGAGAGGGCTTTCATGAGTTGCGGGGGGCTTGAGGGGCTGTCGCTCGGGAACTCGGTCACGAACGTCGGCGAGTATGCCTTTTATGAATGCTTTGAGCTCACGGGGACGCTGAAGCTCTCCGAGTCCCTGCAGACCATCGGCGATTATGCCTTTGCAAGGTGTTTTCGCCTTACGGGGGAGCTGGTCATCCCCGACGCCGTGAGGACGATCGGCGAGGGCGCCTTCGGCATGTGCGTCAGTCTTTCCGTGTTGGATCTCGGCACGGGCGTGACGGACATCGGCGACATTGCGTTCTACGAGTGCCTCAGCCTCATCGGCACGCTGGTCATCCCCGACTCCGTGAAGGACATCGGGTACAGCGCCTTTGCCGCGTGCGAGAAGATCAGCGGGCTGTCGCTCGGGAACTCGGTGACGAACATCGGCGTTGCGGCGTTCAGCGCCCTCGGCAAGCTCGTCGGGACGTTGGACATCCCCGACTCCGTGGCGAACATCGGACACCTCGCCTTCTCCGGCTCGTGCCTTTCGGAGGTCTCGATGCCCTCGACGGGGGTTCGCATCGGCGATTTCGTCTTCGTGTCGTCCATGCACTTGGCCACCGTCCACTACCGGGGCGGCTACCCCGACGATTCGGAAGGCGGCATGGGAAACCTGTATTGGCTTTGCGACAATGTCACGAGCACGGTCACGCACGAGAACGTGGCGGCGTGGGACGCGCCGAGGGCCGGGGGCGTGGAGGGCGGCTCCATCGAGGCGGGCGCCGCGACATGGAAGGGGCGCCCCATTCGTTGCGCCGACCATCACTTCATCGGCGTCTCCGGCGACTGGCATTTCGAGGATGCGGGGAAGGCCGTCATCACGAACGCCGCAGGCTGGAAGTTCGCGGTGCGGGACTTTGGCGGCGGCACCCTCGGGGTCACGAACTGCGTCGCCACGCCGGCCGCCACGTCGCCGCTGGATTTTTCGGGCGCCGTCGAGGACGGCTACGCGATCGTCAGCATCGGGAACAACAGCCCGTCGCCCGGCACCGAGATCTTCCACAACGGCCAAAGCCTGCGCGTGGGACGAATCGCCTTCCCGACGACGCTGACGAACATCGGCGACCGCGCCTTCCAGAACTGCTCGAACCTTGTCGGGAGGGTGGACATTCCCGATGCCGTGACCTACGTCGGCTACTGCGCCTTCGCCGATTGCCCGATCGCCTTCCTAAGACTCGGCGAGGGCGTCGTGACCATCGGCAACTTCGCCTTCTCCCGCTGCGCCCTGACCGGGACGCTGTACCTCCCCGATTCCGTGAAATACCTCAACCGCTTCGTCTTCGAGCACACCCAGATCACGGAAATCTCCATGCCCTCGACGGGCGTTGCCATTGATGACTGCGCCTTCACCAGCCAGCCGCAGCTCCGCGCCGTCATCTTCCGGGGAGGCTATCCCGCCTCCGTCTCAGGCACGGACATGTATTGGGGCACCTCCGACGTCACGAGCTACGTCACGAGCGCAAGCGTGGCGGACTGGAACGCCAACATACACCCGCCCACCCCCGGCACCATCGAGGCGCACAACGAGACGTGGCAGGGGCGACCTATCCGCTGCCACAACACATGGCGCTTCGAGGGGGCGGGACACAGCGTCATCACGAACGCCACGGGCTGGAAGTTCGCGGTGACGGACACGGGAAGCGGCTTTCTCCAGATCACCGAGTGCATCGCCACGCCGGGCGTCCCGTCGGCGCTCGATCTTTCGGGGCCTATCGAAGGCGGCTGCACAATCCTCCACATCGGAGAAGGCCGCAGGCTCTTCGACGACGACCAACGCTTCCGCGTCACGAGCCTCGCCCTCCCGACGACGGTGACGAACATCGACAACGCCGCATTCCTCTCCTGCTTCGACCTTGCCGGGACGATTGACATCCCCGGCTCCGTGAAGACCATCGGCGAACTTGCCTTCGGCGACGTCATCCTGGCGACCCGCCTGAAACTCGGCGAGGGCGTGACCGACATCGGCGACGGCGCCTTCGCCTACTGCGCGAGCCTCTCGGGGACGCTGACGATTCCCGACACCGTGAAGACCATCGGCGCGGCCGCCTTCGCCAATTGCTTCCTCCTCGGCGCCCTCGACCTCGGGGGCGGCGTGGCGAACATCGACGACGGCGCATTCTTCCACTGCTACGGCCTCGCGGGGACACTCGCCATCCCCAACACCGTGACCAACATCGGGGAAGAGGCCTTCAGCCATTGCTTCACGCTCGGCGGCCTCACGCTCGGAAACTCCGTCACGAACATCGGCCCCTACGCCTTCTATGGCTGCACGGGACTCTCCGGGACGCTCGACTTCCCCGACTCCGTGAGGATCATTGAAAACTACGCCTTCCACAACTGCAACAGCCTGGGCGGCCTCACCTTCGGCAGCGGCGTGGCCGCCATCGGCAGCGGCGCCTTCGGCCTCTGCACGCGCATCGAGGGGACGCTGGCGCTCCCCGGCGGCCTCCTGTTCATCGGGATCGACGCCTTCGCCGACACACGGGCGAAGCGCATCATCGTCAAGAGCGCCCCCCGCATCGGGCAAAACGCCTTCCACACCGCAAGCCCCAACCTCAAGGCCGTCTACTTCGACAACTACGCCCCCTTCCTCCAGGCCAAGAAGCTCTACGACCCCCACGGCAACGTCACGACCTACGTCTCCTCCGACCCGACCTACCTGCCCCTGTGGAACGCCGACCCCGACGTGACCGGCGGCCCCATCGAAAACGGCAAGGCCATCTGGCTGACGCGCCCCATCCGCTGCGGCGCGTACGACACCGAGACCGGCGAGGCGACCTACACCGTCTCAGAGTGGATCACCATCGGCGACTTCGCCGCCGCCGACGACATCGAGCTCACATGGATCGGCGGCCAAGTCGATTTCGACAACCCCGTCTACGCCATCCACGTCTACGACACCCTCGCGCTGCCTGGTCCCGCCCCCCGCGTCTTCACCGGCGACGAACCCGGCGTCACCACCGGAAGCCTCTTCGCAATCCCCCACCCCACCCACTGGATGATCCTCCCCAAGACCGCGGTAGGCCCCGGCGACGCCAAATTCTTCCGCCTCCGCGCCACCGGCACCAAGACCGTTAACGAATAAGACTTTTTGCTTAACGGATGGCCAGGGCAAGCCGCTATTCTTCGATGGTGGCGGGTTGGAAGGCGGGCGTGTCGTGGGGGCGGTCGCGGGAGGCGCGGCGCCAGCGGAGGGTGAGGGTGGTCGGGGACCAGGAGGGGCTGGCGACGGGGCCGGTGACTTCGAGTTCGAAGAGCTTGCTCACGGGGAAGAGGACGATGCGAAGGACGCGCCCGAGGATGGTGCCTTGGCGGAGAAGGCCGACCTTCAGGCCGATGTCGAGGTCGTCGTCGAGCCAGTAGCTGCCCGAGGCGATGATGCTGAAGATGTTGCCTTCGATGTTGAGACGGGAGAAGTGGATGCCGCCGTTCTCGATGGCGAAGACGGCGTTGAGGTCGTTCTGCGAGAGGAGGAAGTCCACGCCGGGCACGTTGCGGCCGAGGAAGTCGGTCAGCCCCGCGAAGAGGGGGAAGCGGTAGAGCCGCGCCTCGCGCATACGGCACGTCCCCTGTCCCGTGAGGGTCATGAGGGCGTTGGTGGAGAGCGCCCCCGACACGTCCACGTCCATGTCGAACCAGCCGGGGTCGCTGGCGAAGAGCGAGTCTTGTTGCAGGGTCTCGACGAGGGGGCCGACGTTGACGCGGTTCAGGCGCAGGGAGACGTCCGCCACGGGGGTGTCGTGCGCCCAGAGGAGGGAGCCGAGGGCGCCGACCGTGCCGCCGTAGCAGCGTCCCGCAAAGCGTTCGACGGTCAGGCGTTCGCCCGTGACGCCCATCTCCGCCACGACGCTGTCGAGGCGAATCCGCTGGAACCAGAGGGTGGGGGTTTCGAGGGTGGCGTGGATGTCGGTCGGGTGCGTCGCGGTGTCGGCGAGGGCGAGGACGCCCTTGGCGGCAATGCGGCTGCCTTGGGGAAAGCGCACCGTCCCCGGCGGCAGCCGTATGGGCATTCCCGCCAGCCCCGGCAGGAGGAGCGGGTCCATCGTCGAGACGGCGTCCAGCTCCAACCAGTTCTCATCCACGTTAATGATCAGCGTCCCGGCAATCTCGCCCTCGGGGCGCGTGGCGCGAAGGTTCCGCACGCGGAGCCACCGCCACGAGTCGGTCCCCTCCACGAAGAGCCGCCCTTGCAGCGACATGAAGGAGACCGTCAGGAAGCGCACCAAGGAGGCGGCGTCGATGTCCAGAATCAATTTGCGAAGGTGCTTCTCGGGGGCGTACTCCCACGTCAGTTCCACGGAAAGGGGGTCGGCTGGCACGGTGAAGCAGGCGGTCATGTCGGCCATGTAGGCAAGCCCCAGCGCATTGAAGTGCGGGACGAGACGCGCCGGGTTGAGCTGTCCCGCCGCGCGCCCCTCGAAGTTCGACGGGGCGAACTCCAGATTAAAGCTTCCGCGCATCTCCTCGCTGGGCGCGTTGTGCGGCGCGAGATCCACGGCGCAGTCCGCCAACTGAAGCCGCCGCCCGTTTGAACTGATGGCGCATCCCACCCGACGGCCGGAAATGCCCAGCACCTCCGCATGGGCGCACTCGAACTGCACGGGGCCGAAGACGGGGAGCGCCATGCCCCCCTCCTCGCCGCCCCCGCCGCGCATCGCGCCCACCTTGGGCAGTTCCGGCATTTCGACGCGGTAGACGCTGATCTCCTGAACCCAGTTGAGCCACGGCTCCCCCGGCCGCATGGCGAGACGGATGGCGGCATCGTCAAGGCGAATCAGCGGCGTCTGCGGGTTCGCCCGCGCCATGACGAGGATGCGCCGCACCCCGACACCGCGCACCAGATGAAAGTTGATATGCTCCAGCCTGACGATGAACTCCTCCGTGGAGAGCTTCTCCGAAATCAGCCGCTCCCACCGCGTCGGCAACCCCCGCGCCGCCAGTTGCACCGCCAGAAAGCCGACGACGACCACCGTGGCGAGGATCACCCACCGAAACTTCAAGCGGTGCCTCCGCCGGGACTCTTGCGTGCGCGTCTTCACGCCCTATTTTCCTTCGGTGCAGACACGATAGGCGATGGCGCACCAGTCGATGACGCGCTGGACATCGCCGCGCACCGTGCTGATGTCCTTCATGATGAACTCGCAGGGCATATCGCCCGACTCCCTGAGCCGACGGCGCATATCCTCCTCGGCGCGCGGGGCGTTGAACGCATCCTCCGCCAGCATCGCCGGATTGGGCTTGTGGCTGAAGACATATTTTTGGCTCGCCCTGTGGGCGCACTGCGCGATGTCGCACCATGCGCTGACGGAGATTTTTCGCAGCCGTGGCACCGTCCTGAGAATATCCATCTTGTTGTGCAACGGCTCGCAACACCCGTAGTAGTTCAGCCCGCACTTGCCCAGTATCTCGTTTTCGTAGTCCAGCGCAAACGTCTGGTGCATCTCGGGCGAGACGTCGCTGAAAATCTGCGCCGTCGCAAAGCCCCACTGATCCAGCAGCCGAATTTCGTCCTCCTCCCGATCCGCTCGCGGCAACTGTGACGTGTACCCCGCCGCGCCAGACCCGATGCGGCACCCGCTGTTGCCGACCGCCAGCAGGTTCATCGCCTCCAGCTGATCCATCTGCGACAACGCCACGTCCGTGATGCGGCGCATGAGCGCATGGATGAACTCCGGGCGATCGTAAATGTCCATCAACGCCTCCGTCACCCCCGTCCAGCGCACAAGGTTGTCCCACGCCGTGAACCCTCCCGCCATCTGCACCCCCGTCACCGCCACGGGCAGAATGTCCCCGAAGAGCGTGTCATAGTGATGCCACCACTTCAGCGTCTCCTCCCTGTCAAAGCGTATCGTCGGCATCTTCAGCTTTTCGATGTCCGCGAAGTCCGCAATGACGGGCTTGTAGTGATGCGACTGGATGGGGGACGCCCCTTGCTCGATCTGATTCTCGGACGTCGCCACGCCATACCCCCAGCCCGAGATTGCGACCCCCACGCGCCACAGCGGCTCCAACACCTCGTCCGTCTTCAAGCAACGCGCCGTGAAGAGCCGCTTCCTCATAAACCCTTCCAGCCACCGCGCATGCTCGTCCGTGGACTCCACCTTCAGCGCGTCCACCTTCCCCTCAAACTCCGCCCACGGGATCTCCGTGATCCACACCATCGGCCGCTCCGGCGCCAAGTCATTGTTCGCCGTCCACAGCCGCACCCGCTCCCGCTGGATCGGCCGTGTCGCCTCCTCCATCCACTCCCCCGCCAGCCGCCGTATGATTCCCCTGTCCCGTGCATTCATGGTAAACGCTCCTTGCTTGCCGTTGATTCTAGCAAAAGTGGTCGTACCCGTGAAGCCCCAACGCCCGCCCGTCCAACAACACCCCGCAACACCCGTCCCCCGTAGGGGCGGACCTGTGTGTCCGCCCTGCCACCGTCCCGATGCGACGGACCGCAACCCGCGCAAACGCCTTCCCCCACGCCGCCTCAAACGCGACAACGCGCCGACGCGGGACGGTGAACAACAACTCAAAATCCTCCCCGTCGCACAATGCGCCCCGCAACGAAACCCCCGGCGCACACGGAATGGCGCGCGCCTCCAGCGCGACCGTCACGCCCGACGCGACGGCAAGATGACGCGCATCGCTCGCCAGACCGTCGCTCACGTCCATCATGGCAGAGGCGTAATCACGCAAAAACACCCCCTCCGCCAGACGCGGCGTAAACGAAAGATGCCTCCCCCTCAGACTGCCCCCGAGTTGCCCTGTGACATAGACCGCATCCCCCGCCCTCGCGCCCGAACGCAAGACCGCCTTGCCCTTCGGCACCGTGCCGCACCCGAAGACATGGACGGCCACATCGCGCCCCTGCGACACGTCCCCCCCCACGATGACGGCACCGAACCTCGCCGCAAGCCGACTCATACCGTGACACAATTTCCGAACATACTCCACCGACGTGTCCGGCCGCAACACGAGGTTCGCCAAAAGCCAGCGCGGCACCGCCCCCATCGCGGCAAAGTCACTCAACACCCGCCCCACCGCCTTGTGCCCGACCTTCCCCGCACTCGCCCCCCGCACAAAATGCCGCCCCTCAATCACCGGGTCGGACTTCAGCACAATCTCCTCCCCGCCCTTCCCGCCTTCGACCTTCGCCCCCCGCACCACCGCGCAATCATCCCCCGACCCCACCACGACGCTCCCGTCCCCCGGCGGCAGCCACCGCCGTATCATCGCAATAAGCCCCACTTCGCCACTCTCTTCGACGGTTCGCATACCTTAGATTAACACAAAGAACACGGAGCGCGTCATTCCGCGTCAGGCTTGCCGAGCCGGGCGAGCAGGAACACGATGGTCTTCTTGTCCGAGGACTGGTGGCTGTTGCCCAGCAACGTGTAACGGTCGGCGCCGAGGCTGATTCTTGTTCCGCACCTGATACTGGCGGTGGCGTAATAGATATCCGCATCAGAGTCTTCGTTGGGCGGATCGACCCGGATGACGTATTCAGCGCTAACCATAAGCTCAACTTCCGGGCGTTCGCCACTCGCATCGGCGGTAATCCGCATTACCAGCGACGAACCGGTTTCACGCTCATCGTAGTCGATGTATTGCTCCTGCGTCCCAAGCACACGCACTTTTCTGAGAAGACGGTGCCGCATGGTGGTTTCAGCCATGCACTCGTGTTGCGAACCCGCGTTGCAGGCTTGGAGCGAAAGCATCTCGGCATCGCCGGCCTTCCAATGTTCGACCAGCCTCTCCGCCGTCACGCTGCCGTCCTCTATCAGTTGCCGGGTGACGAGGGCGACCGGCACCGCCAGCGTTACCACGTCCACGCGACGGAAGACCTCAGGCACCTTCGCAACTGGCATCGGTGCCGTAACGGCCACCTCCCCCCCGTCTTCAATCACGTCACTTTGCACGACATCCTGGGCTGCCACAAACCCCATCAGCCCGACAATCACACCATGGATGAGATACTTCATCGCTAAACCCTTTCGTTGATATTTACAAAACCCCGCAATGCGTACTAAGCATACGCCATTGTTGGCGCAAAAGCAAGCATTGCGCTTCGCGGCAAAGTCGCTCAACACCCACTCGTCCCGCCGTAGTGCTACACGCCGAGACGCTGGCGGCGGGCGATGTCGAGCGTCGTCTGAACCGTTGTCGGGACATGCCCCTTCAACGGGACAATGCGCTCATGGACGGCATCCACAATCCAACTGACCTGCGGGAAGTAGAGTTGTTCCATCTCGGCGGCGGGGGTGATCCAGTTGCGGCTGCCCACGACCGACACAGGCGCATCCAAGTCATCAAACGCAAGGGTCTGGACGTTGGAGGCGACGGTGTGGAGGAATGACCCGCGCTCGGCGGCATCGCTCGCCAAGAGCAACCGCCCCGTCTTGCGGACGGACTCAACGATAACATCGTAGTTCAACGGATTAATCCACCGCAGGTCGATGACTTCGACGCTCATTCCGTATTTCTCTTCGAGAATCTTCGCCGCCTCCATGGCGCGGTAGAGGGTTGCCCCCAGCGTGGCAATCGTGATGTCCTTGCCTGTCTTCCGTATCGCGGGAATGCCCTCGGGGATTTCGTAGTAGCCTTCGGGGACACCGCCTTTTTCAAACTGCTCGGAGACATCATACAGCAACTGGCTCTCAAAGAAGATGACGGGGTCGGTTCCACGGAGCGCCATATTGAGCATGGCCTTGGCATCGTAGGGGGTGGCCGGGAACATCGCCTTCAATCCCGGGATGTGCGCCACGATGGCCGCCCAGTCTTGGGAATGCTGCGCCCCGTACTTGTTGCCGACGGAGACGCGCACCGTGAGTGGCATCTTTAAAAGCCCCGCGCTCATCGATTGCCACTTGCTCGCCTGATTGAAAATCTCGTCGCCCGCACGTCCCATGAAATCGCAGTACATGAGTTCCACGACAGCACGTCCACCGCTGAGCGCATAGCCCACGCCCGCCCCGACAATCGCCGCCTCGGAGATGGGGCTGTTGAACAGGCGGTGATACGGAAGCAATTCCGTCAAGCCGCGATAGACGGCGAACGCCCCGCCCCAGTCACGGTTTTCCTCGCCCCACGCCGCCATGGTCGGGTCAATCGCATAGCGGTGCACCATTGCCTCAAACAATGCGTCACGGTACTGGAAAGCCTTGTTCTTCGAAACAGGCTTCCCGTCAGCGTCAAACCCGAAACGCGCCTTGCCCGCCAACGCCTTGACCCGTGGATTCTCTTCCACCTTCTGCAAGAGTTCCGGCGTTGCGTCGTCCCACTTTTCAACGGTGCCGTTAGAGAACATATTTTGTTCGATGAACTCTCCGCCCAGCCGTGTCGAAACACCATCGTCTGTGGCAAGTTTCACGACTTCCAGCAATTTAGCAACGATAGTCGCCTTCATTGTTTCCAATTCGGTGGCAGTCGCCACCGAATTGGAAATGAGATACTGCCCATACGCCTCGATAGAGTCTTCCTCCTGCCACGCCTTGATTTCCTCGGGCGAACGATAGCTCGACGCATCCGACGGCGAATGCCCCGAAATGCGGTACGTCATCGTGTCCATCAGGACAGGCCCCTTGCCGTCCAAAAGCAATTTCTTCTTACGGGCAATGGCCTCCGCCACCGCCAACGGGTTATAGCCGTCCACGCGCTCGGCGTGCATCTGCTCGGGGTTCACCCCCGCGCCCACGCGAGCGAGGACACCGTACCCCATCGTCTCGCCATCCGTCTGTCCGCCCATGCCGTAGAAGTTGTTGAAGAAGTTGAAGAGAATGGGCGGCGACCCGCCCATGTCCTTTTCCCACAGCGTCCGATACTGATCCATCGCCGCCATCATCATCGCCTCCCACACCGGACCGCACCCCATCGACGCATCCCCGATGTTGGCAATGACAATCCCGCCCTTGCGGTTGATCCGCTTGAAGAGCGCCGCCCCCGTGGCAATGTCCGCGCTCCCCCCCACGATGGCATTGTTCGGCATCGACCCGAACGGCGTAAAGAAGGCGTGCATCGACCCGCCCAGCCCACGATTAAATCCCGCCTTGCGGGCAAAAATCTCCGCCAGCGTCCCGTACAGGACAAAGTTCTCCGCCAAATCCTTGACGCCCGCATACTTAATCTTCTCGGCAATCGAGAGCGTCTCCCCGCCGAAAAACGCCTTCATCGTCTTTTCCAGCGCCGCCTCGTCCATCTGCCAAATCGCCGAATAGCACTTCGCCAAAATCTCGCCATGCGAACGATGGCTCCCGAAGAGGTGATCCTCCACCGACAGGTTCAGACACTGCCCCACGCTCGACGCCTCCTGCCCCATCGACAAATGCGCCGGCCCCTTGTGATTGTACTCGATCCCGTTCCACGCCCCTTGCGTCTTGAACGTGTTGAGCATGTTCTCAAACTCGCGGATCGTCGCCATGTCATAATAAATACGCTTGAGCCGCTCCTTCCCGTACGCCTTGACCTCCTTCTTGAAGTCACTCTTATACTGATTGACGGGAATGTCCGTGAACGTCACGAACGACGGCTTTCTGACTCTCTTCGGATCGACAACTTGATTCTTCGGCATAATTTTCCTTATTGCTCACCTTCGTAAACCCGCACAGTATACGCACATTTCCCGACAAAATCAACAGTGAACTTCACCGAAAGCTCCGCCCCATTAAATCGTCTTTCGTCA
>Ga0082212_10011630_pt1 | contig 11149 bp, 11 predicted proteins | sample TergutNt197P3_FD_71548 | JGI IMG/M metagenome (GOLD analysis project Ga0082212, IMG submission 71548) | Neocapritermes taracua P3 segment gut microbial communities from Petit-Saut dam, French Guiana - Nt197 P3 | ecosystem: Host-associated > Arthropoda: Insects > Digestive system > Gut ... | reverse complement strand
AGTTAATATTTCATTCCGTTTTGAAGAAAATAATTACAACGAGCCATTTATTTGTTCAGAAATAGCAGATACCTTTGATAAAATAAATGAAGAATCAGGCATACAAATACATGGCTTACTTGGCAATAAATTTTTCTTAAAGCATGGCTGGGTGCTGGATTTTGAGAAACTTGAAGTATCATTTTGCTAAGTAAAAATATTACAAACCCCAACAAAAAAAATTACATTAGCGAATAAAAATATTTATGAAACCAAAGAAAAAAACTAACAAGAACCCTTTCAAAACATCTAAATTTATAGAAAGATTTGAGGATGTTTACGTGGAGGATGAGGATGATTCATCATCATATTCTATTTACAAATGGATTTTTGAAAAAGTTCTGTACAGATATTCATTGAAGCAATTTATACAAAAGAAACAGGCAGTAGATATACAGGTGCATAATTATACAATTGTCTTACTGTCAAAAAAGGACGGGGAACTTTATGTTTCTGCCCACCTACATTTGCCTGAATGGTATAGTAGTGAAAAAATATCAAGGAAAAATATTTTAAATTGTATGGAGCCAAACCCTCCACAACTTTTTTGGGAAGTACAAGAGTATAAAGGAGGCAATTACACAGCAATGTTGCGTAGATTTTTTTATCCTATCAAAAATTACCCTTTGTGTGAATTGATGCATAAAAAAAAGGCAGTAGATGTTCAGGTTGATAATAATATGATACATCTTCTATCTAAAGACGAAAATGGAAATCTTTATGTCTCTGCAAAAGTATATGTCTATGAACGGGATTGGTGCTATTTAAACAGAAATAATGTATTGGATTATACAGGCAAAGCAAAGGGTGCAACAGGATTTTGGCATATAAATGAATATAAAGGAGAATTCTATGATGCAACGTTATGTGGAGATATTGATACATAAAATTTGTACAACCTGAAACATATTACACTATTCTTTATATAGAAAAGTAAGAATTAGGTGTGCAAACCATATTTATAGTTGAAATTTGAAATATTTTTTATTTTTATTATCTTTGTCAGCATAAATAAAACTTCATGGAAGTAAATTATAAAATATGGTTTGACACTAAAAAAATATACCTGCAAAACAATAATGGTAATATTGGTTATTTACTGTTAAAAGACTACAAACCTCTTTTAAATGCTTCTGATGAGGAAAGAAATCAATATAACCTTTCACCATTTGGCATTCATTGGACAAAACTTGATGAGGATTTGTGCTTTGATGGTTTCATTTGGGATAGATAGATATTCTTGCAACACAGTTACACAAAACGAACTAAGCAGGATGAAATATAACCAGTGCCTGATTTTTTCATCAAGCTTTTTAATGATAAGTGATTTTTGAAAATTTTAAACAACCTTTGGTCTCAGCAAACACTATAAACCTTATATTTGCATAAATTCAAAAGAAGAACAATGAAACTCTGGGAAAAAGGTACTCCATTAAATAAAGCAATTGAAAATTTTACAGTTGGAAAAGATCGCGAACTTGATCTCTATTTAGCCCCGTTCGACATTTTAGGCTCTATGGCTCATATTACCATGTTAGAGTCGATTGGTTTACTTGGTAATGAAGAACTTCCGGTTTTGCTGGCAAAATTGAAAGAACTTTATGAAATTGCCGCATCCGGAAATTTTGCTATTGAAGATGGCATTGAGGATGTGCATTCTCAGGTTGAGTTAATGCTTACGAAAGAGCTGGGCGACATGGGGAAAAAAATACACAGCGGACGTTCGCGCAACGATCAGGTTCTACTCGATCTGAAACTTTTTACCCGCGATGCAATTCGCGAAACAGTAGAAAATACATCGGCATTAATTGATATTTTGCTACAGCGAAGCGAAGAAACAAAAGAAATACTGATGCCCGGGTACACGCATTTGCAGATTGCCATGCCTTCTTCGTTTGGGCTGTGGTTCGGAGCTTATGCCGAAAGCTTAACCGACGACTTACAGCTGTTATATTCGTCTTTTAAAATAGCCAATCAAAACCCGTTGGGATCGGCGGCCGGCTATGGTTCCTCATTTCCGCTCAATCGCCAGATGACCACCGACTTACTCGGTTTTGAAAACATGAATTACAATGTAATTTACGCACAGATGGGGCGTGGCAAAGTTGAAAAAATAGTTTCGTTTGCAATGGCAAATCTTGCCGCAACACTTTCGAAACTGGCTTTCGACGTTTGTCTTTTCATGAGCCAGAATTTCAATTTTGTGAGCTTACCTGCTGAATTTACTACCGGCTCAAGTATAATGCCGCACAAAAAAAACCCCGATGTTTTTGAATTAATCAGGGCACGATGCAACAAACTGCAGGGCATTCCAAACCAAATTTCACTAATCATCAATAATCTCCCAAGCGGATATTTCCGCGACTTACAAATGGTGAAAGAAGTGTTCCTGCCAATGTTCGGCGAGTTGAACGACTGCATAAACATTGCGGCATTAGCCATTAAAAACATGTCGGTAAATAACAGTTTGCTTGAGGACGAAAAATACGACTGCATTTTCAGCGTGGAAGAAGTAAACAAGCTTGTTTTACAGGGAATTCCTTTCAGGGAAGCTTACAAACAGGTGAGTACGCAAATTGAAAAAGGTGAATTTAAACCGGAGAAAAAAGTTACACATACCCATGCCGGAAGCATCGGTAATTTGTGCCTCGATAAAATTTCAGAAAAAAAGGCAGAATTAATTAAAAACTTCGGATTTCAGAAAATCGAAAATTTAATTTATACATTATCAGGCACTGCAAAGTAAAATAAAAATAAATGCGGTTTTCTTCGATTTTACCAAAAGCCGTTTTAATTTCAACAGGCTCAATATTAGAATAATAAATTATTTCAGCGAAGCAATCCGTTCTTCCAGTACTTTTATTTTAGCTTCGGCGTCGGCCTGTTTGGCACGTTCTTTTTCCACAACCACAGCCGGGGCGCTGTTTACAAAATTTTCGTTTCCCAGCTTTTTTAATACCGAAACTAAAAAGCCTTTTGTGTAATTTAACTCTTCTTCCAGCTTTTTCAGTTCTTCCTCAACGTCAATAAATCCTTCAAGCGGAATATAAAAAACCGTTGATTTTACCCTGAACGAGGCAGCATTCTGTACTTCTTCGGCCACTATATTGAGCGACGAAAGGTTGCCCATTTTTATAACCACGCTGTTGAACTGTGCTTCAAATCCCTTGTCGCCATGCTGAACTTTAAGTGCCAAAGTTTCTTTTTGCGCAATGTTTTTATCGGTACGTATTTTCCGGATTCCCGAAATTGTTTCCTTCGCATTTTCAAATGCAGCAAGCAGTTCGGTATCATATTTTTCAACCTTTGGAATTTGAGAAAGCATTATACTCTCGCCTTCTTTTCTTTCGACAAGCATCTGCCATATTTCTTCGGTTATGAAAGGCATAAACGGGTGCATAAGCCGCAGCATACGGTCGAAAAGTTCAACTGTTTCGCTGTATGTTTTCGCATCTACAGGCTGTTGATAGGCAGGTTTTACCATTTCGAGCAACCAACCAGAAAACTCGTCGCGCACCGAGGTGTAAACTGTCATCAGCGCTTCTGAAATACGAAACTGTTCAAACTGCTGATCGAGTGTTTCAATGGTTTCGGCCAATTTGTTGCGAAACCATTCAATAGCCAGTTTTGAGTGTTCAGGCTGCGAAATCTCTGTCGAAACTTCCCAGTTTTTAACTAAGCGAAAAGCATTCCATATTTTGGCGGCAAAACCCGCTCCCTGCTGAGGCAGGCTTTCATCAAAAAGCAAGTCGCCTCCGGCAGGCGAACAAAGCAGCATTCCCACACGAACACCATCTGCCCCATATTTTTCAATCAGGTTGAGCGGCTCCGGTGAATTGCCCAGCGATTTCGACATTTTACGGCGTTGTGAGTCGCGCACCATTCCGGTGAAATATACGTTTTTGTAAGGAAATTCATTTCTGCATTCGTATCCGGCAATAATCATACGAGCCACCCAAAAAAAGATAATATCGGGAGCCGTAACCAAATCGGAAGTAGGATAGTAATATTTAATTTCCTCATTATCAGGGAAACGAATACCGTCGAAAACTGAAATTGGCCACAACCAGCTCGAAAACCATGTATCAAGTGCATCTTCATCCTGTTTAAGGGAAAAGCCTCCCCCATCCTCTCCAAGAGAAGGGAATTTTTTTAGCGCTAATTCGCGGGCTTCTTCTTCTGTCTCAGCAACGATAGCCTCCCCCTTTGGGGGGCTTGGAGGGGCTTGTCTTTCGTGGTAGGCATTGGGAATAATATACCACACCGGAATCTGGTGTCCCCACCACAACTGGCGGCTAATACACCAGTCTTTCACATTACTCATCCAGTGATTGTAGATATTTTTGAATTTGGCAGGGTAAAAACGGATGTTGTCGTTCATCACATTTTCGAGAGCCGGCTTCACCAGTTCTTCCATTTTCAGGAACCACTGTGCCGAAAGCTTTGGTTCAATCGGAACGTGTGTCCTTTCAGAGTAGCCTACTTTGTTATTGTAATCTTCAATTTTTGCAAGGTTTCCGGCTTTTTCGAGTTCGGGAATAATCGCATCCCGTACAGCAAAGCGATCCAGACCGATAAAGATTTCCGCTTTTTCACTCAGCGTTCCGTCGTCGTTAAAAATGTCAATTGACGGGAGGTTGTGCCTCATCCCTATTTCGTAGTCGTTTATATCGTGAGCGGGTGTGATTTTAAGGCATCCTGTTCCAAATTCCATATCAACATAATCGTCTTCAATAACCGGTATCGAACGGTTAATCAACGGAACCAGCACACGTTTGCCTACAAGGTGTTTGAAACGCGAATCAGCTGGATTTACACAAACTGCCGTATCGCCCAAAATGGTTTCGGGACGGGTAGTTGCAATGGTAACATAAGAAACCTCATCCTTATGAAGATGTGAGGTCTGCCCTTCTACTTCATACTTCAGATAATACAATTTACTCTGAACTTCCTTGTAAATTACCTCCTCGTCCGACAAAGCTGTTTTTGCCGCCGGATCCCAGTTAACCATGCGTACTCCTCTATAAATAAGGCCTTTGTTGTATAAATCGACAAAAACCTTGATAACAGATTCACTTCGTGGTTTATCCATTGTGAATGCAGTACGGTCCCAGTCGCACGAAGCGCCCAATTTTTTAAGCTGTTCCAGAATAATGCCGCCATGTTTATCAGTCCATTCCCATGCATGTTTCAGAAATTCTTCTCTCGAAAGGTCGTACTTGTCTATTCCGGCTTTATTCAGTTTGTCAACCACTTTTGCCTCGGTAGCAATCGAAGCGTGGTCGGTTCCCGGAACCCAGCAGGCATTTTTGCCGGTCATACGGGCGCGGCGCACTAAAATATCCTGAATGGTATTGTTGAGCATATGCCCCATGTGGAGTACTCCGGTTACATTAGGCGGCGGAATAACGATTGTGTAAGGTTCTCTTTCGTCGGGGACAGAACGGAAACATTTGTTATCCATCCAGTATTTATACCACTTATCCTCAACTTCTGCCGGGTTGTATTTGCTCGCAATTTCCATATAAACGAATTGTAAAAATTTGAGGTGCAAATGTACAAGTAAAAGTTTAAAGACCATCTATTATTTGCTGAAAAGTGGTAGCATCCACAGCAGGTTGTACCCCTTCTTCCGTCGTTACAGTCTTTGCCAGTTTCTCGGCTACCCTGTTTAAAACCTTTTCGTCAACCCCAATAAATCTGGTTTTGAGCGCTTCTAAAATTTTTTGTTTCATATTCGAATATTATGTTTTTAGCAAAAAAATAAATTATCAATAACACTTACAATATAAGTGATAAAGTTGTAAGTAATTATATATCGACATGGGAAATCCTCGTCGTATGGCTTTTTAATTTGGAGAGTATTCTAAGAATAATGGCCAATAGAGAATATTAATATTTAGAAAGAATAAAATAGTTTACTGTTTTTTTTTTGATAAACTATTGTTTTTTGAAAAATATGTTGTATATTTGCGGCATGATATTGAAAGATATTTAGCCATTCTACGGATCGGTGCTAACGGGAGGAGAGCAATCTCCTCACTGTTTTTTATAAAGCATCCTTACTATTCCCTTCTCATACAACCATACTTCGTCAATATCATATTTGAAGTTTTTATCTTTAAGTCTTTTATAAATATTATTTCTAATATATCTGTCTGACGCTCCCTTATTATTATTTATGATTATTCTCGATGATTGAGCAGAGCCTCTTTTTATCATGTGTGATATTTTTTCTTTATTGAATGGCGGTAAGTAATTTTCATACTCATAAAATTCTCCATTAATAATTAAATCTGGGCATTTCCTTTCATATTTAGTCCCAATCAAACCTCCAAATACTTCTTTATATTTTTCATCTTTAAAATGTATATTGGTTGTTATTTTTACGCTATTGCCATTTTTGGCAAACCCTCTTGAAATAGAAATTAAATCTTTATGGTCAGGTTTCTTTTTATAACCGTCTATTATTTCAATTTCCCCACCATTCTTAAATTTCTTATACATATTGAATAATTGTTCTTGAGATACACCTATTTTTTCTACGTCCACAAAAGTAGCATTATCCTTCAAAAAATCTGGCAGCGTACCTCTGTTGTTTGCCATTTCAATCCTATCCGCATTATCATTTATCCAATTCTTGAAATTTTCAGGCACATCTTTTACTGTGTTTTCGCTGTAGGTGTCGGGCATTTCCCCGTTTAATATCTGTTCATTGTGTTTTGCCAGCTCCTCCGGCGTTTTAAGTATGGAAATAACATGACAGCGGCATTGCGGATGCCATCCGGTGAACTTGAAATCTTTTGGATATTTGCCCTGCAATTCATCGCAAATATCCTCAAAAGACTTGCCGTTCAATGTGTGGTTGTTTGATAACCTGATTTCAATCCCGACAACGAAATCAAGCTGCTGCCATCGCTCATAGTCGGCGGTATGGTATGCCATATTAACAATGAATATTGAGAATTACATTTTATTTTTAACATGAATATCGCTGTAAAGCAGCAACAACGAACAACGTTAAATAGTATTGAATCTTTTTTTAAAAAAGTCAAATAATCATAACCGCTATTCAACGAAATAATTACTTTTGCGACATTAAAAATTTAAAATAAAAAGCGATGGACGAAGACCCTTATCCGAGTTGCAGTAAACAGAAAGTATCTATCTTTCCGTAAGGGACATCGTATCAATGGTTTCCTTACGGATCAAAAATTTTGTAAGGAGACTAAACAATGAATGAAATCAAAATCTTTTTCAGGCAGCTTATAGAAAAAAGAAGCTGGAAAGCCCTAAAACAGGAGCTTAACAATTTGGAGCCGTTCCAAATTGCCGAACTTATCGAATCACTTCCGAAACAGGAACAAATCCTGTTGTTCCGTATTTTGCCGCGCGAGTCGGCAAAAGAGATATTCCAGCACCTCTCTTACGACGAACAGGAAGATATTATAGAAGGGATTGCAGGTAATGTTTCCCAATTGACAGCATTACTTAATGATTTGGATCCTGACGACCGTACCGCGTTTTTTGAAGAACTTCCGGGAGAAGTAAGCCAGCGGCTGATGCAGATGCTGTCGGCCGAAGAACGTGAAATCGCCATACGCCTGCTGGGTTATCCAAAAGACTCTATCGGCCGTTTGATGACTCCCGAATACGTTGCCGTAAAGCCTTATTTCACAGTAAGACAGGCATTAGATCATATCAGAAAATTCGGACACAATTCCGAAACGCTGAATGTGATTTATATTGTTGATAATAACTGGAAACTGGTCGACGATATTCGTATCAGGGAAATCATACTGGCGTCGTACGAGCAAACTATCGGCGAAATAAGCGATAACCGTTTTGTAGCGCTTAATGCCTACGACGATAAAGAAGTTGCTGTTGAAATATTTCAGAACAGCGACCGCGTTGCCTTGCCCGTAACCGATACGGACGGAACGCTGCTTGGTATTGTAACGGTTGACGACGTGATGGACGTAATTGAAGAAGAAGCTACCGAAGACTTCCAGAAATTCGGAGGTATCGAAGAATTGGATTTGTCGTACACCAAAACCTCGCTGCTGGAATTGGTAAAAAAACGTTCCGGCTGGCTTGTCATCCTGTTTCTGGGCGAAATGTTAACCGCATCGGCAATGGGATATTTTGAGGCGGAAATAGCAAAAGCCGTAGTGCTTGCCTTATTTGTCCCACTAATTATTTCGAGTGGAGGTAATTCAGGGTCGCAAGCCGCCAGTCTCATTATTCGCGCCCTTGCCCTGGGAGAATTGACAGTAAAAAACTGGTGGTATGTCATGCGTAAGGAAATTTTTTCCGGTTTATTATTAGGCGCTATTTTAGGAATAATAGGTTTTTGCAGAATTTTCGTGTGGCAAAAAACAGGATTACATGATTACGGCTTTTACTGGGTATGGATAGGGTTGAGCGTGTCGGTATCGTTAATTTTTGTTGTACTGTGGGGAACCTTATCAGGCTCAATGATTCCTTTACTTCTGAAAAAAATAAAGTTAGACCCCGCTACAGCTTCAGCGCCATTTGTTGCCACGCTTGTGGATGTTACAGGATTAATTATCTATTTCACAATTGCTGCAATTATGCTGGGTGGTAAACTACTTTGAATTGAATCGTTGAAATACCTTTAAATTATCTTTTTGAGTAAAAAGAGGATGCTTATTCAACTGTTTTTGTTAACAATCGTGTATTTTATCTGAAATAATTTGATGTTTGGAGAAAAGTATTTTTAATTTTGAAAAAAGTTTCAATTATAATATTAATGAATATGAAAAAATTAATGTTGACAATATTTGCTGTGTTGATGGTATCGGTGTACAGCCATGCACAGAATAACACCGCAGCAGCCGGCGATTCAATTGTTTTTGAAAAAACTGTTCACGACTACGGCACAATTGTTCAAAGCAGTAATGGCGAAACCGAATTTGTTTTTGTGAATAGAGGGAAAAAACCTCTGGTGCTTAACTATGTCAGCGCTTCGTGTGGCTGTACCTCGCCCGAATGGACAAAGACACCTATTCTGCCCGGAGAAAAAGGCTCGGTAAAAGTGAAATATAACACCGAATTATTAGGCTCTTTTACAAAGACTGTTACAGTTCTCTCCAACGCCGTTAATCCCAATGTAACATTAACCATACGGGGGAACGTGGTTCCAAGAGCAACGGCACAGCAGTAAATTTTTGTTCAAATAAAAATGATAAGGTGATTTTTTAATCACGCTGTGTTTTCGCAAAGAGGATAATTAACGCTTGCGGAATGAAAAGCCAAAAACCTGTTGCGGGTGCAATTATACATCCTATAACAGATAAGCCTAAAAGCCAATATCCCAGTGTAACAGGTGCAGGTTTTTGTTCTTTTTTGATATAAATATGCAATACCTGACCGAAAATGATTATGAAGATGCCGCATATTAAAAACCAAAATGCAAGGTTACGGTTAACGTCTTCGCCCACGGCATTCAATAATCCGTCTTTAAGGATAGCCCACAGATAATTGCCCATAGCAATAATGCCTACGACAGAATGAAGTATCCCTGTCGCAATAAGGAAAATACCGCTGTATTTCCACCATTTAACTGTTTGTTTTTTGTTTTTCATGTTTTATTTATTTTATGTAATCATGCTTTTTTATCTATTATATTGCAAAACATTAATCATTTTCAAGTTTTTTCTGCTGCTCTTTAAGTAATTCAATTTGTGCATATATATTTTCTGTTCTGCTCTTTTCTTTATTATTAATGATAATTTTCCCGCCATCATTTTTTGTTATTATTAAAAAAGGAGGATTATTCGAAGTCATTAGTAATCTGCATTTACCCCACGATTCTAAATTGAACCATCCTCTGTTTATATATCCGGTACTTATTCCATACGTCCGGATTTTTATTTCAGGTATCTCATCTACCAGTTCAATTGTTTCAATATCTGATATATTCAAATCAAAACCATAACTTCCTGTAAATGTTATTCTTTCTCCATCAAAAATCTCTTTCGTGGATACATAATGACGCGACATCATGCCTATGACAAAAATGAAGACTACACCTAAAAAAATGTAGTTAATAATTTTGTGTCTCCCTTTATTGTGATCATATTTTTGAGCTTTGATAACTATAACCGCCACTCCTGCAAGCATTACAGGAAGCATTATCGGAAATATAAATACCTTATGAATAATTTTGGCAAAAATGGACAAAACGATTATTGCGGTTCCGAGTATTATGAATCCTTTCTTCATAAATACAGATAATTCGGCGATGTCAACATTTTTCTTTTTCTCTTTCGACATGGTATTGTAGCCCGAAATTAAACCCGGCTCATACTTAACCAAGTATCCCATACCGATAAAAAACAATCCTAAAATCAAATGTACAATCATAATATTCTACTTCGCTTTCTTCTTAAACTCAACCATTTTTAGCAAATCGGGAAATTGCTTTTTGTTGTTGATATTAAAAATCAAAGGTATCATTTTGCCCCATTCTTTTTCTAATGTAAAACTGTTTTCATCGGTTTGAAGCGCCGCTATTCCTTCCAAGTGCCGCTCCAAAAAGAAAAAACTTGTTTTGAAAAAACCGTTCCACACCGAAAGCCAAAATACTGTTTTCTTCTTATGACTTACCTTGCATAGCCACGATTTGCCATCATTATAGTAACGCCAATCGAATGTCAGGGCAAATTCATTTGTGAGTGTTGTTTCCAATTCTTCCAACACGTTGTAAACTTCACCAAGAATATCTTTTAAGACCTCTTTTGAAGGGAAGATTTCGGGATTTCTTAATAATTGTTTTTCCATGTTTTATCGATTTATTGAATTGTCATTTCAATAAAACTTTTATCCAACCCTGTCATTTTGGAAATTTCATCGGCGGAATTTCCTTGTTGGTGCAATCTGGAAATCAGGTGTTCCATTGATTCGCCAATTTCGATGATGTTTTTGTCGGGGTCGTAAAACCGCACAACGAATTGTCGCCAAGGCTGTTCTCGAAGTTCGTGGACAAATTCAATTTTTTCAACTTTCAGTTTTTCAACGAATTGCTCTATGTCGTCATACTCGAAATAGAGTTCAAAATTGTTTCCACCGCTTGCTATTTCTTTGT
>Ga0082212_10011629_pt1 | contig 11150 bp, 13 predicted proteins | sample TergutNt197P3_FD_71548 | JGI IMG/M metagenome (GOLD analysis project Ga0082212, IMG submission 71548) | Neocapritermes taracua P3 segment gut microbial communities from Petit-Saut dam, French Guiana - Nt197 P3 | ecosystem: Host-associated > Arthropoda: Insects > Digestive system > Gut ... | reverse complement strand
AGCTCCAGAAGCTCCTGTACGGCTGGTCTTTCAAAGTTTGTCCCAGAATGTCCGTTATCAACGAACTCCAGTATCTCGGCGTCGGGTACGCACATTTCCGCAATGTGCGCGTCGAGCAGAAGGCGCTGGTTTTCCACGCTCAGGCTGTCGTTCTTGGTGTCCTCCATAGACAGCCGGATATATTTAGCAATCACATACTTACCCAACGCGGCGCACCTCCCTGAACTCGTCCCGGAATTTATACAACACTTCAAAACTCTTATCCGGGTACACTTTGATTTCGTCTACAAGCCTGTCGATGATCTCGGTGGTCAGCGTGTCGTCGCTGATGGCGGCTGATACGGCTTCAGCAATGTCGCGGTATTCCGTGGCAGCGGTCTTAGCATTAAACTTCCGCCCTCGTATTTCGTCGGCTTGCTTTGACAACGCCGCGATCTTGGTTTCGTAATCCGCTTTCATCTGGATAAACTCGTCTTGGGTAATCAAGCCTCCGACCATGTTTTCGTACAGGCTCCGCAGCATACGCCCGTCCTTGTCCATGCGTTGATTGACTTCGCGCAGTTCGGCGGTGCTGTTATCGGGCGCTGTCGCCGTTTTTTCTATCGTAACGTATCTGCCGAGTATGGCTTCAGCCTGCTTGTGGAGTATGGTGAGGATGTCGGTTTTCAGATCAGCCTCCCTTACCGCGACAACGGTGCAAGCATCCTTCCCGTATTTCCATTGGGATTCGCAGCGAAACCAATATGTGCCGTCCTTGTTCTGACGCTTGCGCTTCATTGACCGCCCGCATCCTGCGCAAACGATCTTGCCCTGGAATACGTTTGCCGTGTACGGTGTGGAGTTTTGCTTTATTTCCATTGCCTGTTTATATACCGCCAGCCGCGACACTTGTAGTCGGTCAAAAACTTCACGGTCGATAATTGGCTCGTGGGTATTGGGTACGCAAACCCATTCGGAAGGGTCAACATCTCTCTGCTTTCCGTCTATTTTGCGGGTTTTTCCCTGAACCATATCTCCAACATATACCCTGTCGCTGAGGATATTCTTGACTGTGCTGGGTTTCCAGTATGGAACGGAAAGCTGCCTGTCGCTCTTGTCATATCCCTTATCGTAATTGTACCGAGCCGGAGTCGGGATGCTGTCCGCACTGAGGCGATGCGCGATTTCAAAGTTGCTCAAACCCTCGCAAGCCCACTCGTATATCTGGCGTACCACCGGTGCGGTTTCTTCATTTACTATGAGCTTACGGCAATCATCCGTCGCTTTTTTATAACCATAAGGAGCCAGCCGCCCGACGAAACGACCGTCTGCTATGTTCTGGCGTTGAACCGCGCGACACTTGCGCCCGATGTCGAGTGCGTAGCTTTCGCTAATGATGTTCTTCAACGGGAGCAGGATGCCGCCGTTGCCGTCCAGACTGTCGTATGAATCAGTGACAGCGATGAAACGGACGCCGAGGGTCGGGAGATGCTTTTCAAGATAATACCCTGCGTCAATGGCGTTCCTTCCAAAGCGGGTCAGGTCTTTTACGATGATGCAGTTGATTTTCCCGCGTTCGGTGTCAGCCATCATCTGCTGAAACCCAGGCCGCTCGAAATTCGTGCCGGTCGTGTTGTTGTCAATATATACTTCCGTAAGGCTGATGTCCGGCGCGGCGGCGATGTAGTTTTCGATGATGTTCCGCTGCGTTTCAATGGAATCCCCGCGCTTTTTGGTGTCATCGCAGGACAACCGCAAATACGCTCCGGCGCGGTAAATACCGGTCGAGAGAACCGGCTCAACAGACGTTGTATCAAGATATTTTCTGCTTTTACGAGCCATTTACGCCGCCTCCCCTCTGATGATAGTAAGAGCTTTTTCAAACTCAGTCTGATAATTGAACGTGATTTGCATTTCCGTTTTGGAAAGTACGCGGATACTCTGTATCAGGCTAATTACCATGCGGCGATCCAGTTCAGCCAATCCCTCGAACCGCTTGAAATGCTCCATCCAGCGCAGGCGTTCGCTGTTTCCGGCGAGTACGTCCACGCGCTGCTGCTCTAATATGGCGATGGCGTCGCGCAAACGGTTTTCATCGGCGGTGTACTGCGCCTTGAAGTTCTTGTAGTCCTCCTTGCTAATCACCCTGGTCGCCATATTCTCATACAGCGTTGACTTAACTTTGGCGATATGTTCAAGTTGGCGTTCGTTTTCGGCAATTTGTATAAGGTACTGCTTCGCCAGCGCCTCCGCTGCCTTCTGCCCGTCGCTGCCGGCGAGGACGGAATCCAGCGATACGATATTGTTGACCTGCGCCTTAACGCACTCGGCTATATATTCATGGAGTTCGGATTCTTTCAGCGTAGCCGAGTCTGTGCATCCGCTTTTTTTCGGCGTGGGGCAGTAATAATAGAAATATTTCTTGCCTTTGTACGGAACGGCTTTTCGCGTCATGCGCGCTCCACAGCAGCCGCATATAAGGATGCCGGAGAACAGGTATACCGTGTCGCCGCCAGGAGCGGTGCGGGTATCCAAGCGCATGATGCGCTGCGCGAGGTCGAAGTCATGCGGTTTTATGATGGCTTCATGCGCATTTTCAGTGCGCTTCCATTCGTTTTTGGGTCTGCTCACAACGTCTTTGATCTTATAATTGAACGTTCCCTGACGCCCCTGTATGAGCGTCCCGGTGTAGGTTTCGTCCTGTAAGATGCGGATGACTGTATGTGCGGCTTGAAGTGCCTTTCAGCCACGATAAAAATGGGCGTATCGACATTGTTGTGCGTCAAAACGGTTCAGTGTTCCCGATTGAATTAAAATACTTGAAAAAGACTTTACAGCACACAATCAACGACGAAATTTTTGCACTCGCCGATGGAGTCCATGATATGGATATGTACGGCTGCATGGCAGACATTAGCCGGTTAGAAAATCTCTGCGGCAGCTTCCCGGTTTTGAAACGGGTTATGCGGTGTGGTTGACAAACGACCAGGCGTATTGGAACAAAGAATATAACGCTTCATACTATAAAGCGTTTCATGCGCCGGATGGCTCTACAAAAACTGGTGAAATGTTTTACAGCTTGGAAAACCCAAAAACAAAAAAGCCTCCGCAGATTTTAGATGTTAAGAAGTATCAAAGTTCAATAATTCTAAATGGCAGCTATAAAATAAGATGGAACGAATATAGCGATTTGGGGATTCCAAAAGGACAGTTTAAGTATGCTGTCATAAATATCAACCGGTAGCTACTTGGAGGGTGAGTTATGCAGAACCGATACTCAGGGGATGTTGGCGATTTCAGCAAGTTCGGGCTTCTTCGGCAAATAGCCTCTACCGGACTTGTTGTTGGACTTAACTGGTATCTTGTCGATGATGAAACTCATAATGATGATGGCAAGCATATTGGCTATCTGTCTGATCGCCGATTCGACGGATGTGACGATTCTTTGCGTGACGCCCTGCGCCTTGTTGTCGATAATAGTCGAAGTGTATCCATGCTTGAAAAACAGAAGTTGGTGAATGAAGCGGTGTATTTTTCAGACCAACTCTTACCTCCGGCCACAAATGGTTTTTCCCGCTACGTTTGGCACAAGAACGCTATGGAACGGCTCAATGCAACCGATATTGTATTCCTCGACCCTGATAATGGGATTATCGTTAAGAGCGTTTCTGCAAAGTCAGGTAAAAGCATCAAATATGTCATGCGCGAAGAAATATGTGATTACTATGCCGCTGGGCATAGCTTGATAATATATAACCACCGCTGCCGACAAGCCGAACCGAAGTACCTTCGCAGATTTGATTGGGTGTGTGACGAGCCGCGTTTAAAATCGGTACACAGATCGGGTTTGAAGTTTTTGAGAGGAACAATCCGTGACTATATTTTCATAATTCAGCCGAAGCATCAGCATCTCGTATCGTCAGCAGTAGACAGGTTATTGGATAGCGAATGGAACAAACATTTTGCGAAGCTCGATTTCCAGGAGAGAATCGTATGATAATCAGTGAAAACGAAATTAAAGCTATTGAAAAACGCAGAAAAGAATACAAGCCTAATAAAACTGTTCTGCTATTTGTCGGTGAATCACTGCCGCAGAGAGGCACGTTTTTTTATCATGGTAACTCGAATCTGTTTAGGTATACAAAAGAAGCGTTTGCGCAATCAAAAATACCTTTTTCGATTGATTTGTTCAAGCAATATGGCTGCTGGTTATCTGATGTGTGTGACAGCCCTGTAAATGGACTATCGGCAAGTGAACGCAGATTGAAAATAAAGCTCGGACTGCCGGCCATTCATGATTTGATTGCCAAAATAAACCCTGAGTACATTGTTGTCGTAAAGAAAGGCGATATGGAAAGAATCGTTTTCAAATCAATATGCACGGAGCTTGGTTTCGTCGAAAACAAAACTGCTTATAATTTGCCGTTTCCGGCTTGCGGGAACCAACATAAGTATCGGAATGAACTCTCAGCAGTTCTAAACCGAATTTTTGCTGATAAAGTTGAGGTGTAGGATATGCCCGTTGGAGATAAATACATCGCGTTAAGAAGGTATCTTGAAAACTGTGGACAAAACGAAATAACAATGACGTTCGAGCAAATCGCCGATATTGTCGGTGGTATGCCAAAGTCAGCATATGACTACACCGCGCCGTGGTATGATTCTCACGGCGGGCCGCTTGCGCAGAATTGGCTTAATGCGGGATACACTTCAAGTGCCGTTGTTCCCGGAAAGCAAGTCACTTTTACAAAGCAAAATACTGTGCCGAAAAAAAGAGCAAAATATAATAACGAACAAAGCGGCGCAGTAACTTCCGGTCGAATCGAGAATGATTCAATGAAAAACCTTTGTGTTTTCGATGATAGAGAGCTTTTAGTGGCTTCTATGGATAAAACCGCCAAAGAATACAGATTGAATGACCCTGGTTGGTATTTATATCGAATGATTATCAACTATAACGGAGATAAAATCACAAGTGATTTCGTGCAGTTAGTTTATGTTACATTATGCGCTTGGAACATGAATAGCAGAGCGGCAAAACTTAGCGAGTATGATGATTTTGAGAAGTCGATAATTTCTTACGGGCATATTCTCAAACAGCTTGCAGAGCATGATATACATAGCCTTTCTGCGAGTATTGAAATTCAAAACCAGCTTGAAGAATTATTTTTCAACTTGAACCTTGTTGCTGCTGGCAAACCGATATTAGTCACAGCTTCAAAGACGCTTCATTTTTTCATGCCAAACTTGATCGTTCCTATTGATCGAAAATATACGCTTAACTTTTTTAATGGTAATGAAAGCGTTCCTACAAAGATTGAAAAACAGTTTCAGGTATTTATCAAGATTCAAAGAGAGTTTTCACTGTTTTCTGCGACACATGATCTGACAGCTTACAAAGACGAGCGGTGGAATCTAACCATACCAAAGGTAATGGATAACATGATAATTGGCTTCATGAAACAATAATTTGTCGCCTATCATGCGACCATTCATGTGATGAAAGGGATTATACTCAGTTCAAAAGATTAAACGAACGGAGGACAATCCCATGAAAACAAATATGACCGAACTGGTATTTATTCTCGACCGCAGCGGGTCGATGGGCGGAATGGAAAGCGACACAATCGGCGGCTTCAACTCAATGCTCATGAAGCAGCAGGCGGAAACCGGCGAATGCCGCATAACTACTATCTTGTTTGACAATGAATATGAAGTTTTACACGACCGCATTGATATTAAAGCGGTCAGCGCCATTACAGACCGCGAATATTTTGTAAGAGGTCAAACGGCTTTGCTCGATGCGGTAGGAAGAACGATAAATAAAATAGGTGGCGTACAGAAGAACACATCAGAAGATTACCGTGCGGAGAAGGTTGTCTTTGTCATTACCACCGACGGAATGGAAAACGCAAGCCATGAGTTCGACTATCACAAGGTAAAGTCAATGGTCGAGTGGCAGAAAGACAAATACGGATGGGAGTTTATTTTCCTCGGCGCGAATATTGACGCTGTAGAAGTCGCAGGCCGGTTCGGCATTGCCAAGAATCGTGCGCAGAATTTCCACAATGACAGTGAAGGCATTGCATTAAACTACAGCGTTGTCAGTCAAGCTGTCTCCATGATTCGGGAAGCATCTCCCGGCTCGCCGATTGCGGATGATTGGAGCGCCGATATACAAGCGGACTATAAGCGTCGCGGAGGTAAACGATAATGGGTCAAGGATATGGTATCAAGTGTTCAAAGTGTGATTATGGACTATCCGTAACGGAAGGTATCGGCATGATGTATTCCCCGAACGCTGTATTTTACGGGCGTTGTGACGACCAAACACAAAACTGGAGCATAGCCTTTCCAGATGGTTACTGTGAGGAGGATAAACCTCTCTTACTCTCGCTTGTTAAAAGTAAAAGGATAAAGGACAAGGCGTTTGATTTATTGGCGAGCGGGGCAACGCCAGATGACGATTACGGACACGAACTACTCGTTTGTCCAAAGTGTTTGCGCTTGGCGAACAGATTCTACTTCAAGCTGCTCTCGTCAGCCGGTGATTATGAACCTGACTTCCATTGCTCGAAATGCAGGACATCTTTACAGCGTGTTGAGGTTAGAAGTATATGTGATGAAGATTTAGAGATCATTGATAAGAACCATCGTAAAGTAGATTGGAAATGCCCCGAGTGTGGTAACGACCGCCTTATATACGATGGCCACATGTTATTATGGGATTAGGTTTTCGATGAAAGGGGGCATTTGATATGCTTGGAGCGATAATTGGCGACATCGTGGGTTCAGTCTACGAATGGAACAATATAAAAACAAAAGATTTTCCGCTGTTCAGTGAGAAGTGTTTTTTTACTGACGACACGGTGATGACCATAGCCGTCGCCGATGCTTTGTTGAACGGTGGTACGGCGGATGATTTTATCAACAGCATGAAAAAATATGGAAGGCTTTACCCAAACGCTGGCTACGGCAGTCGTTTTGGGAATTGGGTTCACTCAAATGCGCGTGAGCCATATAACAGTTGGGGGAACGGATCGGCGATGCGTGTTTCGCCCTGCGGGTGGTTTGCCGAGTCACTTGAAGAAACAGAAGCGCTTGCCGAAAAGTCGGCGGCTGTTACACACAATCATCCCGAGGGCATCAAGGGCGCACAGGCGACCGCTGCTGCTATTTATCTTGCCAGAACCGACATGAAAAAAGACAAGATAAAAGAATACATCGAAAGCAAGTACAATTATAACCTGAGCCGAACGCTGGACGAAATTCGCCCTGTTTACCAGTTCAATGAAACTTGTCAGGAAACCGTCCCGGAAGCGATCATCGCGTTTCTCGAAAGCAACGGCTTTGAGGATGCTATACGCAACGCGATATCACTTGGCGGCGACAGCGACACGCTTGCTGCAATTACAGGCAGCATCGCCGAAGCTGCTTATGGCATCCCCACGGCTGATTTTGAGGGAATGGGCTATGTTCCAAACGGAATAATGGAGAGAACTTTTCAGATTCTGGATGACAATCTTGCGTCGGTGATAAACGCTTGGCTTGATAAAGGAAAATCCATGACTGGAGTGGTTGTAAAAGACGATTGGAAAACTAACGAGTTCTCGAAACCGCATACAATCAAGGCAAATTTCCGCATCACCGAATCGCAGTATGCAAAAATTCGTTTTGGGCTTCTTCCAATGCAAATGGAAGATAAATGGTTCATTTACTTTGATGATGGTCGGATTCATCTACATCGCTCCTGGACAGGCGCAAAAATCTACTAAGCAGCAATCCATAGGGGTGAAGGTTGTTACACTATTTCTGAAATAGTTGTAGAGCGCGATACTGAACTTTACTCTAATACTGACGATAATGAAGATATCCGCGCGTTTCACTTTCTGCTTGGCAGAGGGATATTAGGTTTGGATGTGGACGCGCCGGTCGATACCGGCAAAACCGATGATGTGCTTCGCGGGTGGAGCAGCTTCGGTAGAATGATTTTGTAATACTGGAGGAATGGATTTTGGAGAGAAAAATGGAAATGGTATATGCCTATAAGGTTGACCACGATTTAGGTATCAATCCTAATCCGTTCGGAACTTTTTGCACATTGGCCTATTGTAAGGGCGGGATGCGTGATTCGATCCAAAAGCAAATAGCAAAAGAGCAATTAAAAAACCCGGCATTGTCCGTGCGGGATATGGGATTATGGGTATTAGGCATTGCGGGAGCAAGACTTGGCAAAGAACGATGCGGAAAACTCTTATATGCCATGCAAATTACTGAAGTTCACACGTTCGAGGAGTATTGGATTGACCCGCGGTATGAATATAAAAAGCGGGTTTTGAATGAAAGAGAACTTGTTGAAATTGAAAACGGAGAAAAAGGTAATTATGCGTTCTTTAGAAAAAACAGTCGCCGGCAGGTTTGCGGCGACAATATTATTGGTAAAGCAGATATCGGTCACAAGTACCTTCTGGTTTCGGATACATTTATTTACCACGGCTATGAATGTCATAAACAGGATGATTGGTTTATCTTACGATTCACGAACAAAATAAACGATCCAATACGCCCGTATCGGATTTTTGCGAAAGGCGGCGGGAATCCCATTCCTGGCGGGATCTCATTCTATATCCAAAATGAATTTACAAACGCTAAGTGTCTTTCGCGCCCGACATTCAGCTCGGAAGATTTCGATTATAAGTGAGAGGATTAGAATATGAAGATTATTTTGTCAAGAAAAGGGTTTGATACTGTAAACGGAGGGTGCGCAAGTCCGCATATGCCGGACGGGACGCTGTTGTCCATGCCCATTCCTTCGTTTGATAATCTTAAATATGCTGACATAGCCGTCAATGGATTGACTTATGACCGATTACTTGGACAGCTTAATCCAAAAAGTAAATACCAGGCTTGCCACCTTGACCCGGATATCCGCTCAGATGTTTGGTTGAATCTGCCTGATAAATGGGAACCGGCATTTGGTCAAATTGATAGCGCTCAAGGTCAGCTTCGGAATCAAGGAGTCGGAGCAGGCGATTTGTTTTTGTTTTTCGGATGGTTTCGCAAAGTGCAGCAAACGGTTGACGGCGGTTTTCGCTTTATTCCCGGCGCACCGAATCTCCATGTGGTTTATGGCTATTTACAGGTTGAGCGGGTTCTCACAAGGCAAGAAGATATAAAGAATTATTATTGGCATCCTCACGCCGATACGAGTAGGCTTGAGGATAAAAATAACGCAATATACGTTGCTCGGAAAACCCTGAGTTTTGATGAAACAAAAAGCGGTAGTAGTGTTTTAGGTTTTTCCGAAAACCGTGTTCTAACCTTGAAAGACAGCCCTATGGGTACATGGAAGGCAGTTCCGGCACTTATGCCAGAGAATTTGGTTTCTAACCGCAAGAATAGCGCAAATGGAAATGGCGTTTATTATAAGGGAATCTGGCAAGAAATGGTGCTGAAAGAGAATGATGAATCTACAGCCTGGGCTATGAGCGTTTTGCAAACAACAGATTCGCTTACTCAACAATGAAGCATCCAGTATAGTTATTGATTTGAGAGGTTATTGCAATGAAAGTCCCCTTTCGTTATCAGACAACCGATTATGACTGCGTTCCAACAACGTTTATTAACGCGATACAGTATTTGTTCAAACGCGAAGAAATACCGCCGATAGTAGTTCAGAAAATAATGCAATACTCGCTTGATACGGTAAGTAAGCGTGGAGAATTTGGTAGTGGGGTTGGCGGTGGAACCACAGAGTACGCAATCCAGATGATTATGTATTTTCTCGAATCGTATCGCAAGGGAAAATTTGCGTTAAAAGGCGAATATATCGGCGGCGAACAAGTTCATCTCAGGCAAGGCAATAAAATTATGACGTGGATAAACAGAGGCGGAATTGCGTTGATGTGTGTCTGCACAGACAAAACAGAAACGAATTTGCATTACATATTAGCTCTTGGCTTGGATGGCAGCGATAGCAAAAATCTCTTATTCTTCGACCCGTATTATAGAACAAAGAAATTTACTGGGGTTGATTCAAAGCACATCGAATGGTTAGGCAATAGGTTTGACAATGAAGCTAATTTGCGTGTCAGCCGGGAGCGTCTTGATTCATATGATTGCCTAAGCTATAGCATGGGGCCGGATCGCATTCGGGAATGTTGTTTACTCGAACGAGTTTAGTCTTTAGTGATAGACAATTATTTATAGGAGCCAACATCAAATGGATGATTTCAAAACAGACTTAGCGAAAAGCGAATTGCTCAGCACATGCGGAATAGACTTTGATTTTGATGAGCTATCATCTCTTGACGATAGCTCTCTTGATAATGTTGCTGACACTTTGCGTGGTGCATCAGCAGGCGGAAATGCTGCACAAGCTGGTTTGCAAACGCAGAGTTTGCAAGAAGCAATTAACAACTATGCTCAATCGCTAAATCAGTCAGCCATTGCTAAATCCACTGGATTGCCTGTTAAAATCCGTTCAGCGCAATATAAAGGCTTTGCAGCAGAAGAATATTTTAAGCAAACATTAAAAATCAACGCACTGGCAAAGGGTACTCCTGATTGGCAAATTGGCGCATATACAAAAGGAACATTGCCTGATGGAACGACGCTTTCAGGTATTGATATGGAAACTGATATTTCTGTATGGACTCGAAAACGGCCTTGGAGCAAACCGAGTCGTACAGTTGATTATCAGTCCAAAATTCATAATAAAGCGTCAGCCTATGCAAAAGACATAAGCAACGCCCAATATGAGAACGTTGAATTTGTTGGCGGCTCCGGACAAGGCGTTAATGATAAGGTTAGCGTGTCCATTGGCAATAAAAACATTTCATCAGATGCAATTACGCCAGAAGGAGCAACAAACCTTGCAGATGATATGAAAGCCCAAAAAGCACCTGAGTACCAAAAAGGCGCTGAAAAACATAATGAATTGAACAGAGTCAATCTAGGTAGAGCAGTTGCTGCCGGTGCCGCTACTGGTTTTATCCTTACGACGACCAAGGAAATCATAGATGTAATTAAAAATCGTGGAAGTTGGCCAGAAGATCAGTTTGTTAAGAGTATTGAGAATATTCTTTGCGGCACCGTCGATGGCGCGGCTCGCGGCGGAGCAATTATAGGTTCTGTGCAGCTATTAGGCCCAGTTTGCGGGAAGGAAATTG
>Ga0082212_10011628_pt1 | contig 11150 bp, 7 predicted proteins | sample TergutNt197P3_FD_71548 | JGI IMG/M metagenome (GOLD analysis project Ga0082212, IMG submission 71548) | Neocapritermes taracua P3 segment gut microbial communities from Petit-Saut dam, French Guiana - Nt197 P3 | ecosystem: Host-associated > Arthropoda: Insects > Digestive system > Gut ... | reverse complement strand
GTAGGTATTTTGTTGGTAACCAACAAGAACAATGCGTTAGTGGAATATGCCGTAGCAGACAACGATACAGATATTTTTGTGTCGAAATACATTTTAGAACTTCCTACCAAAGAACAACTTATTCATTTCGTTAATGAAGAATTTTCAAAAATGTCGAAATAACTTAGTGTATTCAGACTATTGAGTTGAGAGATATGAGTTAAGAACTAAGAGTTACGAATTGAATGTAGGGGCGTACCCTTGCGGTCGCCCGAATGTAGGGGGGGGGAATTTTTCGCCCTTACAAGATTTCCTGACGAAGATATTCACATTAGCAGTTTCTTTTCCGATATTGAACCTGCGCGAAATCCGATAGGGGACTTTTTTGCCTTACATCCACAAATCAATGTTTCTTCATTCGCCAAGCAAACAGTTTCTGCATAAACAGAAAAAGATTACTTTTGCCGAAAATTTCAGTGGATGAGCGAAATATTTAAACCAAAATTATTGGCCGTATTAAAAAACGGTATTTCAAAAAGTCAAATTTCAAGAGATGTCTTTGCGGGAATTATTGTAGGGATCGTTGCGTTGCCGCTTTCCATTGCCTTTGCCGTTGCTTCCGGTGTGTCGCCCGAAAAAGGGTTGGTAACGGCTATTATTGCTGGTTTTCTGATATCTGCCTTAGGCGGCAGCAGCGTGCAAATCGGCGGACCTACAGGCGCTTTTATTGTGATTGTATTTTCAATAGTTTCGCAATATGGTCTGGAAGGACTGTTTATCTCAAGTATGATGGCAGGCGTTATATTGATTGCTTTCGGGTTGATGAAACTTGGTTCACTGCTGAAGTTCTTTCCGCATCCTTTGGTAGTCGGGTTTACGAGTGGCATTGCCGTTGTCATATTTTCAACCCAAATGAATGATGCGTTTGGATTAAGCATAGCAAATGTTCCGTCAGCGTTTTTTGAAAAATGGCATGTCTATTTTCAAAATATCCGGAATTGTAATCCTACTGCCCTGATTCTGACGGTTGTTACCATATTGATTGCTGTTTATTTCAGAAAAATAACCACCAAAATACCCGGCTCGTTTGTGGCCATAGTGCTGATAACTGCTGTTGTAGCGGTTTTTAATCTTGACGTTACCACCATAGGCAGTATCTATGGCGAAATTCCAAACAGTTTTCATGTGTCAATTCCCAATATCAACTGGAACAATATCGGTCATTTCTTTTCGCCGGCATTGACAATTGCGCTGTTGTGCGGTATTGAATCGTTGCTGTCGGCTGTAGTTGCCGATGGTATGATTGGTGGAAATCACAGGTCAAATACGGAATTAATAGCGCAGGGAATTGCCAATATAGTTACGCCGATATTCGGTGGCATTCCTGCAACGGGCGCTATTGCACGTACAGCCACCAACATCAGAAACGGTGGACGTACCCCGATAGCAGGTATAGTCCATGCTATTACCCTGTTGTTAATTATGGTGTTGTTTGGCAGTTGGGCAAGGCTGATACCTATGTCATGCCTTGCAGGTATTCTCATTGTGGTGGCTTTCAACATGAGCGAGTGGCGTTCTTTTGTGGGTATTCTCAGAGGCAAAGCATTTGACGTCATTATTTTATTAACGACATTTGTCTTGACGGTTGCTGTGGATTTGACGGTGGCCATACAGGTGGGTGTTGTCCTTTCGGCGTTGTTGTTTATGAATCGTATGGCAGGTATTGCTCCCGAAATTCAGCGGAGTGTGGATATGGATGTGCTTGAAAATTACGACCATATCAACCCATGTATTGGTATTTACGAAATCAGCGGGCCATTTTTCTTTGCATCGGCTAAAAGTTATTGCGAAGTAATGATATCGTCGGGAATGAAATATAAAATATTGATTGTCAGGATGCGACACGTTCCTTTTATTGATGCCACAGGAGTTAAAAATTTTAGCGAAGCCATCAAAACAGTCCAAAAACAAGGCACGCAAATTGTATTGTCAGGTGTGAATAAACGCGTATTTGATGATTTGGAAAAAAACCGGATTGTATCTATGGTAGGGAGCGCGAATGTACTGCCCGAATTTTCACTCGCATTAGAGCAGGCCAACCGTATGCTTGCGACAATTTCGCCCTCTATTGTTTCTTAACGGTTTGTTTATCAATAACTTTTGCAAAACAAGTGCACAAGAATGGATTTTTTTTAAGCAGTTTTTATCAACTTACCCATCAAAAAGAATTACATTTGCGATGTATAAAAAAGAGAGATTGATGTATTGCCTATGAACTCAATTATTTTTCCTGCCGAATGGTATCCGCAGAGCGCTGTGCAACTCACATGGCCGCATTGCGAAACTGACTGGGCTTCCATATTAGAAGAGGTAATACCCTGTTTTGTGGAAATTGCCAAAGAAATTATCAAGCGCGAAACGCTGTTGATTGTTTGCAGGGATAAAGAGGAGGTAAGACGTCAATTGGGAAAGGTGGATGATAGCCGTATCATTTTCAGGGAAATGCCTGTAAACGATACTTGGGCGCGCGATCATGGAGGAATTACCATATTTGAAGACGGCCAACCTAAAGTACTCGATTTCGTATTCAACGGCTGGGGTATGAAGTTCGCCGCCAATCACGATAACCAGATTACCCGCCGTCTTTTCCAAAGCAATACATTTGCCGGCAATGTGGAAGTCATCAATATGCAACCTTTTGTACTTGAGGGAGGTAGTATCGAATCTGACGGCAAAGGCACAATCCTTTCAACAATTGAATGTTTGAGTTCGGCCAACCGGAACGAATACCTGAATCAGGAGCAGTTGGAATACCATCTCAAAGATATGTTGGGAGCAGAGCGATTCCTGTGGCTCGAAAACGGATACCTTGCCGGCGATGATACCGACAGCCATATCGATACATTAGCCCGTTTCTGTGACGAAAACACAATTGCTTACGTGCAATGCGAAAACACTGAAGACGAGCATTTTGAAGAATTGCAGGCCATGGAGGAAGAATTGAATGCATTCCGTACAGTAACAGGTCAGCCATACCGGCTGATACCGCTACCTATGGCCGATGAGGTAGTATGGAACGGCGAACGGTTACCTGCCACATACACGAATTTCCTGATTATCAATGAAGCAGTACTGGTACCGTTCTATCAAAGCGCTAAAGATGCTATTGTGCAGGAAATCCTCCAAAAAGTATTCCCCGACAGAGAAATAGTCGGCATCAACTGCCTCCCGTTAATCAAACAACATGGTTCTTTGCATTGTGTGGCGATGCAGTATCCAAAAGGAGTAATTAAGAATTAAAAATTAAGAATTAAAAATTAAAAATCTATCTTTGTAAAAAATAAAACTTACAGTAGGGGTATTGCGTGGAAGCGGTCAAAAAGTGCAGTATTGTATCACTGCAATAGAAAACGACTATTAAACCCGCAACGATTCAGCAATAGTTTAATAGTCGTGAAAATTTCCGTTGTAAAGATAATATTTTTTTTTCAAATGCAATATATTTACTAAAAAAACATCACATATATAAAGATAATTTAATCATTATGCGAACAGGACTTATACAACAGCAAAATACGGCTGATATACAGACGAATATTACAAGACTTCAGCAAAATATCCGTTCTTGCGCTCAACAAGGTGCCGAATTGATTGTTTTGCCTGAATTACATAACGGCCTGTATTTCTGCCAAACAGAGAATACGGATTGTTTTGATTTGGCAGAGGCTATTCCGGGGCAATCAACCGATACGTTTGGACAATTGGCGAAAGAACTTGGCGTTGTGCTTGTTCTTTCGCTTTTTGAAAAACGGGCAGCCGGATTGTATCATAATACAGCAGTTGTAATAGAAAAAGACGGAACGATTGCCGGAAAATACCGCAAGATGCACATTCCCGACGATCCGGCTTATTACGAAAAATTCTATTTTACGCCGGGCGATTTGGGTTTCGTGCCGATTGAAACATCGGTTGGAAAATTAGGCGTATTGATTTGCTGGGATCAGTGGTATCCCGAAGCGGCACGGTTAATGGCCTTACGTGGAGCCGAAATGCTGATTTATCCCACAGCAATAGGGTGGGAGAGTAGCGATACGCTCGAAGAGAAAAACCGCCAACTCGATGCATGGCGGACTGTGCAACGCGGACATGCTATCGCCAACGGCATTCCTGTTGTTACCGTCAACCGTACCGGACACGAACCCGACCCCTCCGGACAAACCGGCGGCATTCAATTCTGGGGAAACAGTTTTACGGCAGGCCCACAGGGCGAATTGATCTGTGAACTACCCAACCACAAGGAAACAAACGTTGTGGTAGAAATTGATATGACAGGCAGCGAACAGGTACGCCGCTGGTGGCCCTTCCTGCGCGACCGCCGTATAGATGCGTTCGAAGGAATAACCGAACGTTATCTATCGCTTTGATCACAGGCTTTCAGCCTTAAACTCGAAAACTGAACACAGTTTTGCAGGTGAGCCAAACGATGTTTACAATATCAGTACAAGTGTTCCTCCTAAAATCAAAAGACTGCCGGCAACGGTTTTGAAATCCAACGGCTCTTTCAGAAATAAAAAAGAGAACAATATGACAAATACTACACTTAGTTTGTCAATTGGAGCTACTTTTGAAACGTTTCCTGTTTCGAGCGCCTTGAAATAGAAAATCCACGATAGCCCAGTGGCTATTCCGGAAAAAACAAGGAACAACCAATTCGTTTTGCTCAATTCTTTAATTTCTTTAATTTGTCCTGCGAACATAACTATTCCCCAAGCCAAAAACAGAACAACTCCCGTTCGAATAGCAGTTGCCACATTACCGCTAATTCCTTTCACGCCGATCTTAGCTAAAACAGCTGTCAACGCGGCAAAAAGAGCTGCTAATAATGCATAGATTTTCCACATATAATAAATGTTGTCGGTTTCGACTCCACCGTGGACTTTCTGTTAGCGATTGACAGGTAAAGCCACTTTTGTATAAGTTACAAGTGTAGCGTTACCGACCATACCATAGTCTCTGATGATGCCGGCGCCGAAATTGTTCCCGAACTCATAGTTTCGCTCTATCAGGCGGTTGCCCAAAGTGGTAGACACTTCCACCAAAATCTTGTTTGCGCCCGGCCGAAGTAGCTCACTGACATCTACATGACCGGCAATGAAATCGAATGCTTTGGCCTTCATTCCGTTGACATACACGGCGGCTGGATCCCCACCCACCGAGCTAATTTTAAGATAGGCGCCGTTTTGAGCCGACCAATCGTTAGGCAGGGTAAATTCGGTGGTGTAAAAACCTAACCCTGAAACAGTCGGACCCACTGCCGGAATGTTTCTCCATGAGATCAACGAGGTCGGTCCAACATTAATATTAGTCTTTTTAGTTTCAAAATAGACCTCTGTTGTCTTATAGCCTTTGCCTCTGTCCTCATAAATATATTTCTTGTCACCTGCGTTCCAGTCCTCAACCATCAGATTCCATGTGGAAAGATTTACGTTAGCCGGCGCTTCGATCGCGCTGACCAATTTAGCTCCATTGCTCAGCTCTGTAGTATAGGTGCCGCTTTCGGTGGCGCACACGGCTATGCTACCATTGGCCAGCGTTACCTTGTCGGCGTCTGTAGATACAGCGTGCAGACCTTCTCCGTTGTCATTCAGATTCAAAATGAAATAGACCGTCGCACTGGTTTCGAGGGTTACATCAAGCACGGTGCGGCCGTTTTCGATCCGATATTCAGCCACCTCGGACATCTCCGTTGACCATGGATCGTAAAGATAGGGTTTGCCTACGGCGTCTATACTGATAGAAACAGTAGCTGCATCTGCGACATTTACCGCTCTGTCATAATAGTCCAGTTTGCTCGTATAGTTATACACATACAGATATAATTCATTATCTGTTCTGCGTATGAAAGTTAGAAAGTCTTCATTTGATTGTCCAAATTTGGCGCGAGGATTGAGTCCTATCGACTGGAGCGTTGCAAGGATATTTGTTTTGCCTGTAACATAATCTCTTTCATAATTGGCTGCTGTCGTGTTGGCGGTTGAGATATTAGCATCGATTTCGATTACATTGGGCAACTTCTTTATCTCGTCAATAATCACGGCCAAATCCGCATCGCTTTTACTAAGGGAAAGAGAATAAACAGCCGCTTTTTTATGCGTCTTGGTACGGCCGACCCAGAGATTTTCGGTCAGTCCGTTCACAAAGATGATCGGAAGTCCTTGCTTGGCCAGTTCCAGCAAGATTACGGCGCTTTCAACCCGCATATCCTCCTGATATATGATCACCCCTTGGTATCCTACGTTTCCGGGGATCAGGCCTTTGGACGCACTATACAGCTCAACCTTTTCCGCTTTCAGAACTTCCAGGTTTTCGGGTGCAAAGTAGTCGTAAGTATATCCGGCGTTCTGTAGAGACAGGTCTTTTAAATATAGCGCTCTGCCATATTGCATAAAGTCACCCGTAGCCTCATTGCGACCTTGATAAGGGAGCCAATCGAACAGATAGTTTGTTCGCAAGATGGCTATGTCGATTTGTGGTTTACCCATCTGATGAAATTTCTGTGCTCTGGCCAGCATGGGCATGTAATCGTCATAGAACCGGAAAGCGGGTTGACGTGGCCCCCAACGGTCGGAGTGTCTGGCATACATGCCTTCATGGCCAGGCCAATACGTTCCCTTATGCAAGGTAGTACCTGTATCATAATCGTCTGCGCCTTGTATGCTTGAATATCCATGAAACACCGTGTGTGAGATGCCGGAGGCAAATCCTCTATTGATTGCCTGCATGAATTTCAGTTGAGGCTGTACATAGTTCGCAAAGCCTGCACCCATCTCGGAGGAGAGTCGTTTACCGTATACATGGGCAGCGCCGGACATATTGCGAAACCCATCGATCTGACTTCCGAACTCGTACGATTCGGTTTCGACATGGTCGACACCGATAGCAGTCGTGGAGATTTCATAGACTACGCAGTAGCTGGTTTCGGCGCGCAATTTCATGTTCATTACTTCGTTGAGATATTTTTTCAGAGGAAAAAGTATGTTGTCAAGATACAACTCCGTCATGGTCTGATACAGGTCGTTGCGAATCTTGTTCATCATTACGGACATTTCTGCACCATTGCTGTCAGACAACTTGACGGGATAGTTTATGGAACGTACACCGCTGTTTTTAATCACGAGGGGCAGATAGGGTGTCAAATCATAACCGCGCCGGGCAAGAAATTCGGCCAGAAGGGTATAACCCCAAAATTGTTGAGTCGTGCCGTTGTTGCAGCTGATTTCCATGGAATCCATGTATAATTCGCCCAAGCCGCTAGCCTGGATTATATTCCTGAATGCTCCGATGAAGATCTCAGTATCATAATAATTGATAAACTTTTTCATACCGTAGGGGTCAATGTAATTGATGGTAAAGTTCCGGGTTGCAGAAGGCGTCGGGGATTGACCAGTCGCTTGCAGCCAGAAGGTATAGATATCATAGGTGCCTGCAGCCAACCCATCATCCGCGACAGGATCCCACTCCAACGTAAAGTTAGCCGCGCCTGTCGGATCCTGCATAGTCGCTGCCGTGACGGATACTCCGTTCAGCTTCACCCGGTCGGTAAGTATAATGGGGTCGCCTTTATAGACCATGAAACTGTCGGCAGAGACAATTAACGCATTGACGTTGTTGCCGGTTTGCGAGATAGTAGCGTTCGAAGCTGCAACGTCGCGTTGATAAGCGACAACGGCAACCAGATCCTGCCTGTTCACCCCGTAGCCCGACTTAATCGACCTGAGCAGTGTCCCGTCGAACTTCGTTCCATTTACAACCTCAAAAGGTTGGATTGTGTAGCCCAAAGACTTGCCTGCCCCATCGTCGTCGGGGGTTAACTGCGCCTCCGGCAGGTTGGCGTTGGCCCAATGAGTGCCGCTGGTCATGCTGAAAATCATACCGTATTTCGCGGCTTCCGTGATGAGCAACTCTGTGTCATGCCTCCACTCTTCGGATCCCCAACTGTAGACTTCCTTGGCAGTGGTTCCTTGCGGCCACTTCGAGACGTCCAAATCGGCTGGTATATGAGGCGCACCCGCCGGATTACCGGAACCGCTTACATTGACTTCGGGCATACAGACGATTTCAATGGCGCCTATACCCATATCGTGGAGTTCCTTTACTCCGTTTATGATGGTTTGATCGGTATGAAGCCCTTCGGCCATCCACCAGCGGGTTCCAGGCCGATATTCGGCTTCAGGTTTATCAAGCAGCGCCTTTTGGGCTGTAATGAAATCATCTACCGGGTCTAAGGAAGCCACAGCAGCAATGTCTACGGGCATCGATTGAATGTTTTCATTGATATACGTCCCGGAAATGTCTGTTGCAGTGTCATTAACTGAACGAATGTTGACTGACGCGATCAATGGTGTACCTCCCTGAGGTTCCTTGTTTTCATTTTGTGTTTGAGCAAACACAGTTGCTGCTAAAATGCAGACAATAATTAACAAAAATAGCTGCTTCATCTTCTGTTGTTTTAATTTGTTTAATGATTTTATTGAGCTACAAAGATACGTGTATTTTCCATATAACAAAACATTTTTTTTGTAAAAACCAACTGCTTTGTAGTTGATAATGTTTTAAATTTTTCAAATCTTGAATTTATTACTGAAAATTGAGAGCTGCTATCTTTTGCGTAACTCAATTCGGAACGTCGTTCCTTTGCCAAGTTCCGAACTTTTGACATAGATTCTGCCTCCGGGATATGATTCTATGATACGTTTCACCAATGATAATCCCAATCCCCAACCTCTTGCTTTTGTAGTATAACCCGGATTAAAAATGGTTTTGAACTTCGATTTGGGAATACCTTTTCCGGTATCGGCGATATCAATCCATATTTTTTTCCCTTTATTCATTCAGCCCGGTTATTATCACGACGTCGTACACATCCGCGATATCCGCGCCGGTCTCTATTATCGGCGAGTTGAAATAACCCGCGAGCGTTTTATAATCCGCGTCGCGCCTGCACAGTATGCGCGTCTTGATTTGTTTCGTCCCGGAATAATCGCCGACGTTTATCACGTTGTATCCGTACAGCTTGAGACGCTCGGCCCTTTCCTTCGCCGTGCCGGGCTTGTCCCCGCCGTCCAGTATTTGTATTCGCAATTTTTTAACGTCCGCCGCCGTTTCGTTTTCCGTTTTTTCCGGCGCTTCGCCCGCCCTGAAGATTTTATCGGTCAGCTCTTTTGTTTTTTCCGCGTCGTGGACGTAGTATACGTTGGTTTCGTCCGGCCCGCCGGGCAGCGTATGGAAATTTATATCGCCGGCCTTAAGGTCGCCTATGAAGCGAAGGTATCTCGGCGCGTCGGCTAAACCGAAGTCGCTCCGCACGTGGTTTATGACCGTAGCCATAAGTTCCGGTGCGCTTTTTATAATGGTTTGCTTGTTCAAGACCTGCTTGAAAAATTCTTTCATGAACTCGTGCTGCATTTCGATGCGCTCGATGTCGGCCCGCGCGTAATCCTCCCTGTAGCGCACGACGCCCTCCGCCGCTTTCCCGTCCAAAAGCTGCATGCCGCCGGGCACCTCAATTATGAGATCCTGGTCAGGGTCGCTGTAATAAAAGCCCTGCGGCCTTATCTGTATATAGACCCCGCCGGCCGCGTCTACTATCGCGCGGAACCCGGCGAGGTCCGCTACCGCGTAATAATCGAATTTTACGCCCAGAATATATTCGACCTGCTTCATTAGATACCGCGCGCCGAGTTCGCGCCCGGCGTACGAGTATACGGCGTTGATCTTCATCTCGCCGTCCGCCGGCAACCTGCGCCCCGCCTCGGCGAGCGCCTTGACGTCGCTTTCCGGGACAATCGCGAGCGTGTCGCGCGGGACGGAGATAAAATCGAAGGTTTTGGTAACGGAATTGAAGCAGCCCGCGAGGATAACGTCGGCAAGCAAGTTTTCGTCTATCCCCGCGACGAGGAACGCCGTCCGTTCCGGGGCGTTCAATATATTTGATATTACGCCGCCCGGTTCGCGCGGAGCGTTTTCCGGCGGGGCCTCGAACGAAAACGCTTCCGGTATTTTATCCTTCTTCGGTTTCGTGAGGCTGTACGCGAGCAAACCCGCCGAGAGCGCCAATATAAAAAGTATGGTTATCGTCGCGGTCATGCGTATATAAGACGCCAGCGCGGTCCGTTTTTTATTTTCGTTATCGGATTCCATTTCCGCCCCGCAAAAAATTTTTAAAAATTATATCATCTGCGGGCGCGTCAATCAATGCGGGAAGCGCGCCGCGGGTTGAAATCGCGCCGCGCGTATGATATAAAAAACGGGCGTAAAACAACGCGGAGGTTAAAAAATGGATTTCGCGAGCGCGCTTAAAACAAAAGCCGGGGAATGCGACGCGTATTTAAAAAAATATTTAGACGCACTGCCCTGTTACGATACGCCGCTTTACGACGCGGTAAAATACAGCGTCGAGGCCGGCGGAAAACGCCTGCGCATGCTGGCGGTCACGGAAAGCGCGCGGATGTTCGCGGACGACACGGGCGGGGCGGCGCCGTTCGCGTGCGCCGCGGAATTTATACACACGTATTCACTGATACACGACGACTTGCCCGACATGGACGACGCCAAGTACCGCCGGGGGCTGGAATGCTGCCATATAAAATTTGGGCCTTGCGCGGCGATACTCGCGGGCGACGGTCTTTTAAGCTACGCGTTCGAGATAATGTCGGACCATTCGCTTGCTAACGGAATGAAAAACCCTGCCGCATTCTTTAAAGCATTTAACGCGGTCGCGAAGTACGCCGGAATAAACGAAATGGTTTTGGGCCAGGCTTACGATACATTAATGGAAAGCGAACCGGACATGGACGAATTGCTGTTTATATATAAAAAGAAAACGGCCTCGATGTTTATAGGCCCCATGACAGCCGGGGCAGCCGCGTCCGGGGCGAACGAAAAAAACCTGACGACGGTCGCGGGTTTCGCCGAAAATTTCGGGCTCGCGTTCCAGATAGCGGACGATATTTTGGACGAGACTGGTACGTTGGAATCTTTGGGGAAGGAAGCCGGCAACGATAAAAAAAACCGTAAAACGACCGTCGCTTCGTTACTTGGGTTAGAGGCCGCGCGCGAAACTGCGCGGGTTTATTTGCATAAAGCGGTTGAAATCATTAAACCGTTGGACA
>Ga0082212_10011627_pt1 | contig 11152 bp, 4 predicted proteins | sample TergutNt197P3_FD_71548 | JGI IMG/M metagenome (GOLD analysis project Ga0082212, IMG submission 71548) | Neocapritermes taracua P3 segment gut microbial communities from Petit-Saut dam, French Guiana - Nt197 P3 | ecosystem: Host-associated > Arthropoda: Insects > Digestive system > Gut ... | reverse complement strand
ATCATAGACGTGTTATAATCCAATTCTGTTTTTTCATAATCTAAACGAAGACCTGCCGTAAGTGATAAACCTTCTGTAAAAAGGTTATTGTAAGTAGATTGATGAAAAATAGCGCCTCCATAAGCCGGTGTTTTGAATGTTCCCGGAATGGGTATCTCATCATTGGTAATCCTGAAAATCATCGGGGGAATATTATTAAAAATCGGCTGGAGAACATCACTGATTGCTCCTTCTGCCAAAGTCGTAAGCACATCGGTTTTCAAATCGTTGTAGAATCCGAAAGCGCCTATCGACCATTGATAATTGTTTGAAGTAACGGATTTCAAAGTTAGTTCTTCCGTCCACGACTTTTCTTTCTGTAATTGATTTAAACGGAACATATCGCTATCGCTGTAATCGGTATCCATTTTCATATTATCGCTTAATTGGAGTAAACCGGTTGCAGAGTTAAACAAAACAGATTTGTTTCGGTAACTCAAATTCAAGTTATGCGTCCATACTTTTCGGTCGTAACTTCCGGGGTAATTGTATGAAGGAGCAGAAATCTTTCCATCAATATATTCGCCATAAGGGAATGCACCCTGTTGGCAGGTATCGAACTTCGCTGTATAGACGAACATCCAGTTGGGATTAATTTTCCAATCAATGCGGGCTCTTCCCCCTACCGAACTCAACTTATCGGCTTTTTCACCGGTGTATTGATTGGTAAAATAACCGTCCTGCCGGTTGCCATAGAGATTGAGAGACACGCCCAAATTTTCACGAATGAGAAATGAAGTAGTAGCCTTTCCACGCAATAAACCATAGTTTCCTCCTGTAAGCATCACTTTGGTATAAGATGGTTGAAGTGCCGACTGGGTAAAGACGTTCACAATTCCGGTCATAGCATTCCGTCCGTACAGCGTTCCCTGCGGACCGCGAAGCACTTCTATCCGCTGAATATCCATAAAATCGAAATCGAAGAAAGATTTGTCCATATAAGGCATATTATCTACGTACATTCCAACGGATTGTCCCGTACTGCGTTCCCCAATTCCGCGAATATAAACCGGTGTTGAAAGTTTAGAGCCGTAGTCGGCAACAAAGAAATTAGGAATAACAGCGCTTAATCCTTTGATTGATAAGATTTTTTGTCCTTCAATCATTTGTGGCGTAATAATCGAAACCGAAGCCGGAAAGGACTTTAAATCATTGGTTTCTTTGGTTGAAGAAGTAACAATAACTTCGTCCAAAAAACGGCTTTTTAACGTGTCTTGCGGTTGTTCGTCATTTTCCGCATAAAGATTAAAAATAGAAACAATGATTAATACGGCTGCAAATACATTTTTTTTCATATTCTACGATGATTTTTTAATAAGATGATTAATGTAAGGAATTTCCTTTAAAGGTAAATCCCTGTTAATTAAAAGAGTTATATAAATTCCAATTAGAACTGTTCTGAATCCCAAGCGAAGCCACAGATTTTCTATCGGAACGAATATCGCAATGCAATACAACAACATTGCTACGCTCAAATAGAAGAAAAGACTTTTCAAATCATATTTTATCGGATAATATTTTTGACCGACTGCATACGAGAGCAACATAATCAATCCGTTGCCGGCAAACGATGCCCAAGCGCAAGCCATATATCCGTATGCAGGAATAAAAACCAAATTCAGTACAATAATTAAAACAAAACCCAAGGACGAAAAAATAGTACCCCAATAGGTTTTATCCGTCAATTTATACCACAGTGAAAGATTGTAATAAACGGCAAAAAACAACTCGCCCATCAACACAATGGGAACAACCGGCAAGCCGGCAAAATATTCGCTTCGGGTAACAACTATGTATTTAATAATATCTATATAGAACATTACTCCGAGAAAAACCAACAGACCGGCAATGACAAAATACTTCATAACCAATGCATACGATTCTTTGGCGTCTTTTTCCTTACTCTTTTCAAAAATGAAAGGGTCGTATGCATAACGGAGCGCTTGAGTGAACATCACCATAATAACACCTATTTTAAAACAGGCTCCGTAAATACCCAATTCGCTCAACGCATTTTCAGGGTCGGGATAAACCGCCGGAAAGATGATTTTATCTACTACTTGATTACTCATTCCTGCCAAACCCATAAGCATCAAAGGGAAGCAGTAATGCAACATTTTCTTCGCTAATTGCCAATCGAAAGATAAGTTGAATCCGGTTAGCCCCGACAACAAACACAAGGTTTGGATGCCTGTCGCTATTAAATTGGATACGAGTATGTAGCCGACTTTGTAATCTTCTTTCCAAAACCACGAAATCCATTCCGGATTTGTTTGGTTGATTCGAGGGCAAACCACCAAAAAAAATACGCAGAGAAGAACATATAATACTACTTGCAACAGTTTAAAAAATCCAAACCTGAACGGTTTTTTTTCGTGGCGCAGAAATGCGAACGGAACGGCTATAAAAGCGTCCATACTCAATATGATGATAAGCATTCGCAAGTAACTGTCCGGAATCCGGCTATCCCATATCAACGGGTGTATCTTATTCAGAAAAACTAAAAAAACGAACAGGAAAAATAATACAATTGAACTGATTATCAATAGAGATGTAGAATAAACGCTTCCCTGTTTTTCTTTCGGAGCCTCATTAACAAAACGAAAAAATCCGGTTTCAAGTCCGAAAGTAAGCACTACCGCAAACAAGGCAGCATAGGCATACAAGTTGGTAATCATTCCGAATTCGCTTGGTGCTGTATAGTAAGTGAAAAGCGGCGTCATCAACCAACTTATCATTTTTACTAAAATGGTGCTGCCTCCGTATATCGTACTGTCTTTTATGAGCGCTCTTGTTTCTGCCATTGATTTACTTTGAAACGGGTGTATATCTTACCTGTTTTCTTTTCATTAAGGGTGCAAAGATATTAAAAATTTTGAATTTGAAAAGATATGAATGAAACAGCTTGAATCTACATTTGGTAAAAAAATGAAAAAAAATTTGTACCTTATCAAGGAAAGTAGTAACTTCGCGCCCAACTATTATGAATATTTTATTAACTGTATATGCCTGATATGAAAACAATTTATAAGTAAAAAATATGTGAATGGGATTCTGTGTCCTTTCTTTTTCTGTTAAACTATCATTTATTATTTATAAAAAAAGTAGAAAAAACAAGTATGAGTAAATCTATTTTATGTAAAAAAACAAGTAAGTGGAAAAGCATAACATGTTTTTGTTTTTTCATGTTAATGTTCTGCTCTTCAATGGTTTTTGCCCAAAACAATACTGTTTCGGGAATCGTGACGGATCAAAGCGGTGAACCATTGATAGGAGTGAGCGTAGTGATTAGAGGTACAGACAGAGGTACGGTTACCGATATCGATGGTGGTTACACATTGAATCAGGTACAGCCTCAAACTGTTTTGGAATTTTCGTACATTGGTTTTATTTCGCAGGAAATAGCAGTCGGTGATCGAAGAACAATTGATGTCAAACTCGCGGAAGACATGCTTCTCATTGATGAAGTGGTAGTTGTGGGTTACGGTACGCAAAGAAAAGTGAATTTGACCGGTGCAGTTTCCGTAGTCAGCGGTCAGGATATTACCTCAAAAGCCAGCACTGATGTGTTGAGCGCCTTGCAAGGTCAGATGCCTGGAGTAGCTATTTTACGTAGAGGTGGTCAACCCGGTTCGGAAACAGACGGGACAAGCGCTATACGTGTTCGCGGTTTTTCGTCGGTTAACAACGCCTATGCAATGATATTGATCGATGGCGTAGAGGGAAACTTACAGTCGCTGAATGCTGAAGACATCGAATCAATTTCGGTGCTGAAAGATGCAGCATCGGCTTCCATTTATGGAGCGCGTGCCGCTGCCGGCGTTGTATTGGTAACGACTAAAAAGGGTGTTGCACAACGCACAAAAGTAACCTATAATGGCTCGTTCGGATTCAATACGCCAGGTATGATGCCAAAGCGGATACCACCTTGGGAAGAACAGGAAATGATTAATATCGCACGATTTAATAACACCGGAGCTCCCGAACAAAACCCCGAAGTAACGTCATGGATTGGTAATCCTAACTACAATTATTATCCCAACGGATCTCGTTGGACATTCCACACCGCCACCAATTGGTTGCACGAAGGGACCAAAGAATATTCAACCCAACAAAACCATTCGGTGTCGGTGAGCGGTGGAAGCAATAAAACGACTTACTATGTATCGGGAGGTTTCTTCACAAAAGACGGAATGCTCAAATATGGTCCCGACGATTATAACCGTGTAAACCTTCGCGCATCAATGAATACCGAATGGAACAAATACGTAGATTTCAATATGCAAATGGCATACGAAGGTACGAACCGTAGAGAGAGTACGCTGGGAGCGGAAAGTGTGCTTTCAACTTTGTATCAGGCACGCGGACGACAAGGTATTTATTTGCCGGAAGAAGACAGCAATTACAGCAACAATATATGGAGCGCCGACTTGCAACGAAATGTCATCCAAGGTATGAAAGAAGGAGGAGAACGAAGATACCAGACCCAGTATTTTACGGGTATAGCAAACTTTCGAATCAAGAATGTGATAAAAGACCTGACACTTGATTTGAACTTTTCACGACGCGCCGGATTTCAAAGCGATCAATCGAATTATCGTTTCCTTCAATCTTATGGAAAAGATGGCGCCGTTCGTGCCGGATACGATATGAACAATCCTCAACGGGTCATCAAAGCAAAGAGCAACAGCTATCAGGATAAATTAGAAGCTTTGTTGAATTATGATATTAAATCAGATGAGCACCACATTCATTTCCTTGGTGGCGCTTCATACGAACAATACCTGAGGGATCAAATATCGGCAGAAGCCCGCAATGGTCTGTCTAACGACTTTTTCAGTTTTAATTATTATGCCAATGATGTGGCAACCAATACGGTTCTGAGCGATCAGATACAACCATGGAAAATGGCCTCCCTGTTCAGTCGTGTCAATTACGATTTCGCAGGACGTTATCTTTTGGAAGCCACCCTCCGTTACGACGGTAGTTCACGTTTGGCGCCGGGTAATCGCTGGGGCTTGTTCCCATCGGTTTCCGCAGCATGGCGTATCAGTGAAGAAGCATTTTTTGAAGAATTAAGAGAAACTGTAAATAATTTCAAACTGCGCGCTTCCTGGGGACAGCTTGGTAACAGTACGGTACTTAGCAGTATGTATTATCCTTATTACGGCTTAATCTCAAACAAAACAGAATCCAGCACCACTGCCATACTCTCTATCATGGGTAATCCTGTTTACTATCAGAAAGAAATGGTTTCGAAAGATGTTACCTGGGAAACCATAACATCATCCAACGTGGGTGTAGATTTGGGATTTCTAAACAACCGTTTGAATCTCGTTGCCGACTATTATTGGAAAAAGAATGATGGTATGCTGGCACAATTAAGGGTTGGAAATATTGTAGGTGTACTCCAACTCCCATACGAAAATGCAGGCGTTTTGAAAACCTGGGGATGGGAAACCGCGCTGCAATGGCGCGACCGTATCGGTGAATTTTCTTATCAAATAGGATTTAACATCGACGACAGTCAAAACAAATTAGTCAGCTACGAAGGCTCAAATGCTATATCTGCCGGTGCTGTGAGCAGGCTTGAAGGATATTCCCTCAACACTATTTGGGGATACCAAACAGACGGCTTCTGGAAGAGTCGTGAGGAATACTTAGCCTACAAAGCAGCCAACCCCGGTTACGAATCTTTGGATTTTGACGCCAAACTCGATGGAGGCGACGTGCGGTATGTAGCTCAGGGTAAAGCCGACCACAGAATAGGGATTGGCGGAGGCACACCGGAAGATTCGGGCGACTTAATCTATCTGGGTACTACAAACGGACGTTACCTGTATGGCATCAATCTGGGCGTACAGTGGAGAGGATTTGACTTTTCCACATTTTTTCAAGGTGTCGGCTACCGTAAATTCCTGATTGAACCCGGAACACTCGGACCTCTGACTCAATCCCAACTGATGCCATGGACTATTCATCGCGATTATTGGACGGAAGACAATCCGGATGCTTACTTTCCCCGATTGGTTGAAACACAAACTTATAACTATCAACCTTCCGATCGATGGTTGCAAAATGGAGCATATATCAGACTTAAAAACATACAGTTGGGATATACAATACCCATTCCGAAAAAATTCATTCAGTCCTTGCGCTTATTTGTTGTCGGAACAGATGTATGGGAGCATACAAAGGTCTTGAGTGCGTTTGACCCTGAAGTGGGCAATAATAAAAATCGTGATTATTACCCGTTTTTCCGTACATGGACGATGGGAGTCAACTTAACATTCTAAAATAAGTACGTATGAAAAATCTTATATATATTTTCAGTATATTTTGTATGGCGTTTGCATGGACGGGATGTGACAGTCTGTTAAACGTTACACCGGAAACCGACTTTACAGACGATAATTTTTGGAAATCGGAAGCCGATTTTAAAGGCGCCTGCAATCGTCTGTATGAACAACTCGGTTTTGGCGATCATGATACCCGTGCCGACGACCAGGTCGGCAAAAACGCCAATAATATCAGCGCAGGCAGTCGGGTAGTACCTGCGGAAAGCAATGGCGACTGGAGAGACCCCTACCGGCGTATCTTCACGACAAACAACATCATCGAAAAAGGGAAAGACGCTCCCGTAAACGAGAATATTCGCAACCGGTACATCGGAGAAGCCACTTTCTTCCGTGCCTATAATTATTTTGAATTAGTGTGTAAATACGGCGATGTACCTTTGGTATTAAAGCCCTTTTCAAGCACTTCCGATCCTGATTTAAAGATGGGACGCACACCACGCGAAACCGTTATACAACAATGCTACGAAGACCTCGAATATGCAATACAATGGTTGCCTGCGCGCCAAGCCATGGAGTCGGTAACAAACGAATTCGACCGTCGCCGTGTAACACGTTCTGCAGCTTTAGCATTGATGGTTCGCATCGGCTTACATGAAGGCACCATGTTGAAAAATCACAACATAGCGAATGAATCGGTTTGGAAAGCGCATTTGCAAAAAAGCATCGATGCTTACAACCGCTTGAAAGCGGAAGGTCACCAACTCTACACAACAGGTGGTACGGCAACATCCTATCAAGCGCTTTTCTTCGATGAGGCGAACAGCACCAATAGGGAAGCAATCTTTTCAAAAGCTTATGGACCCAACGGCTCCAGTGGAGCAGGTACTACCCTCCACACTTACTCAGGCAATTGCGAAGGGAGCTACGCGCTTACACGCTCGATGGTCGACCTCTACCTCTATGCAGACGGCTTGCCTCGTGAAAAATCTTCATTGGTAGTGATGCCTGAAACATCATTCAACCATGTGTTTGGTTACGAAGGAGATGGCGTAACGCCGATAGCCGACGGTAAGGGCGCACGCGATCCACGCTTATCAATGAGCGTATGGCGAATATTCGACCCGCAAGACACAGAGAGTGCAACTGTTGGGGGTGTTCAAATTGCATGGAACCTGACCGGAAAAATGGCATACAGACCATTCGACCCGCAACGACCTATGGGGTATCAACTCAAAAAGGCTTTCGCCGGATCACGCTGGGGAGCCTCCCGTGATTATACCGACCGGATCATCATCCGCTGGGGTGAAATGTTAATTTCGTATGCCGAAGCGCTTTTTGAATTAAACGGTTCTATCAACGATGCTCAGTTAGACGAAACAGTGAATGCATTGCGTGCAAGGGTTGGATTCAACGCTACATTGTCGAACGGTTTTGTGAATTCCAACGGTTTGAACATGAGGGATGAAATCCGTCGTGAACGTACCGTCGAATTGATGGCAGAAAATCGCCGTTATGCGGATATTATTCGTTGGAAAATTGCAGAAGCAGTATTGCCTAAAGCAATAATAGGATGCAAATTTACTGTCGACGAAGCATATAACGGCGTAGCTCAAGCCGCCGATCCCGACTTTACCGTATGGCTCACCGATGCAACAGGTAAATCAGGGGGTATACAGGAATACGATTATCCGGAAGAAAATATTCGTATTCTCGAAAGATCAAACACTCGCCGTTTCAACCCCGCCAAGGATTATTTCTATCCTATACCTACTTTCGAAATTGCTCAGTCCGAAGGAAATATAACTCAAAATCCAAATTGGCAATAAGCATGAATATAAAATTAAAAAAAATAGATCAATGAAAAAAATATTATTCATAGTTGCAATGGCAATCGGATTGTTATCAACCGGTTGCGAAATACACGAAACCTGGGATGATGGTCTTCCCGAAATGGAACATGTGTATTATGTTGGTTTTTACAAATCAAATATCAATACAGACTATCTGTCGTATGAAGTAGCTAAAAGCGGAGCCGCAAGATGGAGATTTGGGGCAAGCCTCACAGCGGGAACATGGCAATCTACTGATGAACAATGGGTGGCAACTGTTCCTTTCCAATTGCACAGCGAAAGGGTACGTTCTTATGACGCAGTAACTAATTTTTGGATAGCCAACGATGGAGAAAGCGCATTGACAGCAGGCTCAGACTATACTGTATCGCTCGAAAACGGTACGGCATTGACACCTAACGCCAACGGCATTTATTCGCTCACCTGGCCACAGACTAAAAAAGGTATTCAAAACGTAAAAATCAAACGTTCGGCATCTTCGCCAAACGGAGTATTGAAAGTTTATGTATTAGATCCTGCTAAAGGTACACCCCAGCAAAGCGACATATCCACTACCGTCAATAATAAAGCGACGGAATATGAAATACGCGGATTTTCGTTCGACTACTCAAAAGTGACCGTTACTTTTACCGATTAATAATAAAAGTATCCACTAAACAATCCTGCCGGAAATACGAACGATTTCCGGCAGGATTTATTTTTTTTGTACTTTGAACCCATATAAAGTTGCATTCAATGGTTGAACCTACGCAGTTAGGAAATTTGTAAAAAATTTTGTATTTTCAATAAAAACAGTAACTTTGTACGCAACTATCGCGAATGGAAAGCTATTATGACTAATGGAATGATTGGTATATCGTTGAAAAAAAACGAATTATGGAAAAACGCTTTAGCTTGTGTATAACCTGTGTTAAGTTTTATAATGTTTGCTCATACTAATATTTTAATGTACTAAAATATATTTTTAAATTCTTAATTATAAACGCCTATGTAAAAACAATTTGTGAGTAAAAAAATGAGTGAATGGGATTTTTTATCTCATCTTTTTTTGTTAAACTATCATTATTATTAAAAAAGTAGAAAAACAAGTATGAGTAAATCTATTTTATGTAAAAAAACAAGTAAAGGGAAAAACGTAATATGCTTATGTATTTTCCTGTTGATGTTCTGTTCATCAATGGTTTTTGCCCAAAATAATACTGTTTCGGGAATCGTGTCGGATCAAAGCGGCGAGCCATTGATAGGAGTGAGCGTAATGATTAAAGGAACCAATGAAGGCATAATTACCGGTATCGATGGTAGCTATTCATTGAGCCGAGTACAGCCTCAAAATGTCTTGGTGTTTTCGTACATCGGATTCCTCCCTCAGGAAATTACGGTTGGTAACCAACGTACAATCAATATTACATTGAGAGAGGACTTACAATTATTGGAAGAAGTCGTTGTTGTGGGATATGGTACACAGCGGAAAGTGAACTTGACCGGTTCGGTGGCAGCGGTGAGGATAGACGAAAACATTTCCAGTCGTTCTTTGACCAATGTATCTTCCGGATTGTCAGGACTAATTCCGGGGTTATCTGTTTTGCAGAGCACTGGTTTTGCCGGTTTTGATGGAGCTACTCTTCAAATCAGGGGAATGGGTACGATAAACAATTCCACTCCTTTGATCGTAGTGGACGGAGTTCCGGATGTCAATATCAACCGTATGGATATGAATGATATTGAAAGTGTTTCCGTATTGAAAGATGCTGCATCTTCAGCGGTGTATGGTTCACGGGCTGCTAACGGAGTTATTCTGATTACAACTAAATCGGGAAAGAATCAGGAAAAAGCGAAAATTAGCTATACAGGTTCATACGGTATTTCCGAGGCTACGAACTTTTACGATTACTTAGCTGACTATTCACGTGCCTTGTATTTACAACGTCGTGCTGCCGGTTCAGGAAATTCATCTTCGGCATTCAGAGAAGGTTCAATGGAACAATGGTTAGCTATGAGTTTGGTCGATCCGATTCTTTTCCCCAACACCAATCAGTATAAAGAAATGTTTCGGCAGGGAAATATTCAAAGCCATAATCTATCGGCTTCGGGAGGGAATGATAGAATGAACTTCTATCTTTCCGTGGGATTAATCAGTCAGGAAGGATTACAAATCCACAATGATTACGACCGCTATAACATGCGTCTGAATCTAGATTATAGCGTTCGGAAAAATATTTCTGTAGGTATTAAAACAGATGGACAATGGACACAGACTAATTATCCGCGAGGAGCAGGGCTCGAAATGGCTGGATTGGTGTATGCCGTTTCCGGTATTTTGAACAAGCACCCTGAAACAGGACAATACGGAGGTGGTATGGCATACAATGAAAATACCTCTGCAGGAAATATGCTGGCTGAATATGAATTGTATCGCAGTGAAAGGACACAGCAAGAGTATAATGCCAATGTATATGGCACTTGGGAAATTTTCAAGGACTTAAAATTCAATGTTGGATATGCATTGAAATTTTATACTCAATTTACTAAATCCTGGCAAAATATCGAAAATCAATGGAATTTCCAAACAGGGCAAGTTGCCCGTACTATGCCGCCTGATGATAGAATAGCCAATTCCTATAATCAAGGGCAAAAAACGATCTTCTCCGCACGTTTAAACTATGATAAGGAAATAATCAGCAGACATAATGTTGGCATTATGCTGGCTGCCTCGGAAGAATATTGGCTCAATCGAAATTTGAGCATCCAAAGGAGAAACAGGTTAGATCCGGGCTTAACTGAGCTAAACGGCGCATTAGGCGATTTTGAAAACGGCTCAGGATCTTCCGAGAGTGAAGGATTGCGTTCATATATCGGGAGATTGAATTACTCCGCTTATGACCGATATTTGTTGGAAGCAAATTTCCGTTACGATGGATCTTCAAAGTTTAGCCCCGGCCATCAATGGGGGTTCTTTCCATCGGT
>Ga0082212_10011626_pt1 | contig 11152 bp, 13 predicted proteins | sample TergutNt197P3_FD_71548 | JGI IMG/M metagenome (GOLD analysis project Ga0082212, IMG submission 71548) | Neocapritermes taracua P3 segment gut microbial communities from Petit-Saut dam, French Guiana - Nt197 P3 | ecosystem: Host-associated > Arthropoda: Insects > Digestive system > Gut ... | reverse complement strand
GCTTCCGTCGTGCGATCCGGACAGGGTGCCGTCCAGCAGCTTGACGCCGTTGAAGGCCGTGGCGTTGGCGATACGGGTGATTTCCGAGGCCATGGCCTGGTATTCCGACTCGATCATCAGGCGCTGCGTCGAGTCGTAGGTGCCGGTGGCCGCCTGTTCCGCCAGTTCTTTGAGGCGGATCAGTTTTTCGTCAATGACTTGCAGGGCGCCGTCCGCCGTCTGGATGAGGGAGATGGCGTCGGCCGCGTTGCGCGCGCCCTGCCGCAGGGTGGCGATTTCCGCCCGCTGTAGTTCGCGGATGGCAAGGCCCGCCGCGTCGTCCGCCGCGGAATTGACCCGCAGGCCCGAAGACAGGCGCTGCGTGGACTGCGAGAGCCGGCTGTAGTGAGAGTTCAGGTTCCTGGCGGCATTCATTGCTGCCATATTGTGATTGATGACCAAAGACATGGGACACCTCCTTAGGGTGGTTAAGCTGTGCCCCATGCCAAGCAAACACTGTGCCAGACGCTATTTTATTATATATATTATTGAGTTAAAGATGGTTGCGGCGTGTTTCAGTCCCCCAAAGCCGGGTAATTGACGGGCTTTTGACATGGAAATGCTGCTGGACCCCCGCGTTTTTCTAAGCGCTTAGAAAAAACCGAAATTTGACAAAAACTTGCCGGGGTGTTACAGTTTTTGCCATAAGCTGTATGGAACTCTCAAAGGGGGGTGGATGCTAAAACGCAATGCTGACTGGCTGGAAAAAATGAGCGTTGCGGCGTTTGCCGTCGGGTTGTTCCAAGGGCAAATTCTTGGGTTTATAATCGGGATCGCCTGTGATCTTGGCAGCATGTACCTAACCCGCAAAATTGGGGGGGAAACATTATGACTGTTTGGGTACTTACTGGATTTTTTTGTGCGGGTGTCTTTCTGTTCAGCTTACACCTGCTGAAAAAAGAGGGACGCTTATAAGCGCGACACAGCCTAAAAACAAACGTAAGGGCGGCTCATCCGGGCCGCTTTTTTGTCCACATGTATAGACGGAGGCTCCCATGCGTAAAGTGATACTGGCTTTAGCCGCTGTGGCGTGCTTTGCTGTCATGGGCTGTGGAACAAAAGTGGCGTATACGCCCACGCCTGAAGCCGCAAAAGTGAACCCGGCCGGCAAATTTTCAATAGGTGACGTCACCGATACTTCCGGCTTTGTGTTTCCTGCTGACGAAAAAGATGCCTTCAAGCTTACTGACGCCATGCGTGATGCGTTAAAGGCAGAACTTGAGAAAAAGACCGCTTTCGCCATGCCGGGCGATTATGTTCTAAGCATCAATATTGATGACTACAAGCCGGGCAACGCCTTTGCACGTTGGCTCATGCCCGGGGCCGGGAAAACTGAATTGAGCGTCGTCTGTTCCGTTGCTGACACAGACGGGAAGGAACTGGCAAAAATCCCGGTACGGCGATATATCGCGGCAGGCGGTGGGTACACCATAGGCGCATGGAAATATGTATTCAAGGAAGTTGCGGAAGCCTTGGTGCAAACGCTACAAAACGAGGATAAGCGCCAGAATGGTCCCGTCCCGCCCCCCCAATGACCGCAAACTGCGAGTTTGGCGCTGGGTAGGTTTTGCCGTACCGTCGAAAAGTTTCTTCGGTTTTTCAGGGGTAGGCATGTTCCGAATCTTTGCATCTATAAGGTTCGCTGGCATCCGGGGTAACTCCTCTTGAAAACAGGGGTATGTCTATGGACGAGGCGAGACCGCCTGGGACGGCTCCGCCAATAAAAACTAAATCCCGCAAGGCTTTTTAGGCTTTGCGGGATTTTATGAGATTATTTTTTGGAGCTGGCGATGGGACTCGAACCCGCAACCTGCTGATTACAAATCAGCTGCTCTGCCAGTTGAGCTACGCCAGCGTAAGAGACGGGCTTATACACACATTCCCCGCGCTTTGGCAAGCAAAAAAATTTTCGGACGCAGCGGGCTGTTTGCTATGCCGTTATCCATCCAAGGCCGAAAGGGCAATTTCCGGATTTTTTGCGAGTATTTTCAAAAGCGCCTTGGCTGGACCGGCAGGCTCGCGTTTGCCTTGTTCCCAATTGCGGATCGTATCCAGCGGAACGTCAATGCGCTGCGAAAACTCGCGCTGCGTCAGCCCCAAGCGTTTACGCACCCGGCGGGCGTATCTGGCCGCAGCCATATACGCTTCTTTATCGTCTTCAAGCTGCTGCCTTACGATATCCGCGTCTGTAGCGGCATCCAGCATTGCCGCATTGTGCCGCCCGGCAGGCCAGGTTTCAGGGCGCAACGGATCAACGGTCATTGTAATTTTCTTCATACAGCTTGACCTCTCTAGCATTGGCTTTACGGGCTGAAATAATGCGGATGATGTCATTCCTCATGGTGTACACTATGCAAAAAAGCCGAAAGCCGATTTTTCCCATCAGAATATAGCGCGATTCTTCGTAGGCATACCTGTCATCCCTGCGGACTGTACGGTTGGGGTCAAGAAACGCACGGGCAGCATAGGTAAAATCGAAGCCTCTGTCCTGAAGACAGTCCTCACTTTTCTGGGCATCCCACTCAAACTTCATAGCAAATATATAGCCCTCTGAACTACTCTCGTCAAGCATGCCTCCCTTTCCACCAGGGCTGCAAAGGGGGCTGACCGGCTTGACTGAAAAAGAGATAATGTATATGTTCTATGTATATACATTTTCAAAAAAAGAGGCCGCTATGACTACAGCGCGTGTTTTTAAGTCCGGCAACAGCCAGGCCATCAGGCTGCCCAAAGAGTTCCGGGTTGAAAGCCGGGAATTGGAGATTTTTCGCCGCCGGGGCCGCGAAATAATTTTGCGGGAGCCGGAAGCGAATGTGACGCGGGCTTTTGATCTTTTAAGCGCCTTGCCGGATGATTTTCTGCGGGATCGCGCAGAAGAACCGCCACAGCCGAGAGACGGGCTATGAGCAAGGCGCCCGTATTCATGCTGGATACGAATATCTGCATCTACATTCAACGCCATAAACCGCCATCGGTTCTGGCGCGTTTTGAAGCCATAAAACCGGGACAGGCGGTCATTTCCGTCATAACGTGGGGGGAGATGCACTACGGGGCGGCCAAAAGCCGGCAATCAAAGCTGGCGCTCAAACTTTTGGAAGGATTTGCCGATCTGGTTCCCGTCCTGCCGATGCCGCCGGCCTGCGGAAAAGCGTATGGACAGATACGGGCTGATCTGGAAAAAGTCGGTCGGCCAATAGGGAATAACGACCTGTGGATCGCTGCGCATGCCCTGGCTTCCGGGCTGACTCTGGTCACCAATAACGCCAGAGAGTTTGAGCGTATCCCTCATTTGAACATTGAAAATTGGGCCTGAGAACGCATTGTAAGCGACACACGTTGCGCCTGCACAAATCAGGGCCGCCGCGCCTCCACGCAACGCTCCAGTCCGGCCAAATCCCTGTGGATGCGCACATCCGCCCAAGCCGTCCGCGCGCAAAAAACCTCCCGCACCGCCTTGCCCTGCTCCGCGCCGAATTCCATGATCAGCAGACCTCCGGGGCGAAGCGCCTCTGCGGCGCGCGCGGCCAGCGCCCGGATATGCTCCAGGCCTGAGATGCCCGGAACCAGCGCTGAACGGGGATCGAAATCGCGCACCTCGGGCGGGAGCGCCGGGTATTCCTCTTCGGAAATGTACGGCGGGTTGGACACGATGCAGTCCAGCGACGCCGGCTGAAACAGCGGCGCGCAAAAGTCGCCCTGCACGCACAGAACGCGATCCCGCACGCCGTGCCGCGCGGCGTTGTCCGCGGCCACGCGCAGGGCCGGAGCGGAGATGTCCGCCAGCACGGCCGCCCAAGCCGGACGCTCCGCGCACAGGCTGACGCCGAGGCAGCCCGTGCCCGTGCCCAAATCGGCAAGGACAAGCCCGGCAACAGGCAGGCGCGCCAGCGCAATATCCGCCAGCAGTTCCGTTTCCGGCCTCGGCACGAGCGTTGCGCCGGTCACGGCAAAGGGGCGTCCGTAAAACTCCCGTTCGCCGAGGATCCTGGCCACGGGTTCGCCCAGGGCGCGCCTGTCCAGCAGTTCGGCAAGCGCTGCCCGCTCGCGGGGCGAAAGGGGAACTTCAGCGCGCAGTTCCAGTTCCGGCCGCGAACAGCCCAGCGCCCGGCAGGCCAAAAGCCGCGCGGACAGGAGCGGCGCATCCACGCCCGCCAGGGACAGGCGCTCCGCCGCCGCGCGCAGGACGCTTTTCAAGAGCATACGCGATGCGTATCACGCCCCGAAGGCCAGGGGCAGCACCTCGTCCACGTGATGCGCCGGGTGGACGTGGATGCGCCGCAGGAGTTCCTTGGGCACGTCTTCAAGATCCTTGACGTTCTGGCTGGGGATGACCACATGCTCCAACCCCCGCGCCACGGCGGCGAGAATCTTTTCCTTGATGCCGCCCACGGGCAGGATGCGGCCGCGCAGGGTCAGCTCGCCGGTCATGCACAGCGAGGCGTCAACCGGCCTTGCGGTCAGGGCGGAAATCAGGGCGATGACCATGGTGACGCCCGCGGAAGGCCCGTCCTTGGGTGTGGCCCCGGACGGCACATGGATATGGATGTCCATTTTTTCCGCAAAGCCCGGTTCCATGCCCAAATCCCTGGCGTGCGCGCGCGCGTAGCTCAGGGCCGCCTTGGCGCTTTCCTGCATCACGTCGCCGAGATGCCCCGTCAGGGTCAGCCTGCCCTTGCCCTTCATGCTGCTGGCCTCGATATGCAGCACCTCGCCGCCGAAGGGCGTCCAGGCAAGGCCCTGCGCCAGGCCGGGCGTAAAATCCTTTTCCTTTTCCGCATCCAGAAAACGCGGAGCGCCGAGGAATTTCGGCATCTGGGCCGCCCCCGCGCGAAACGGGCCTTTGTGTCCCTCCGCCTTGCGCCGGGCTATTTTACGGCACAGAGCGCCGAGTTCGCGCTCCATGTTGCGCAGTCCCGCTTCGCGCGTGTATTCCCGGATGATCCGCTCCACGGCCTTTGCGTGGATTGACAGCTCCTTCTCCTTCAGCCCGTTGTCCTTGATCATTTTGGGCAACAGATGGCGCTGCGCGATGGCCAGTTTTTCCTGCAGGGTATAGCCCGGCAGGGCGATGACCTCCATGCGGTCGCGCAGGGCGGAGGGAATGGTTTCCAGATGGTTGGCCGTACAGACGAACATCACCTTGGACAAATCAAAGGGCACGTTCAGATAATGGTCGCTGAAGCTGAAGTTTTGTTCGGGATCCAGCACTTCCAGGAGCGCGGACGAGGGGTCGCCCCTGAAGTCCGTGCCCAGCTTGTCCACTTCGTCCAGCACGATAACCGGGTTGCGCGTGCCGGCCTGCTTGAGGGCCTGAATGATGCGGCCGGGCATGGAACCTATGTAGGTGCGCCTGTGGCCGCGTATTTCCGCCTCGTCGCGCATGCCGCCGAGGGACAGGCGCTGGAACTGGCGTTTGAGGGCGCGGGCGATGGAACGGCCAAGCGAGGTCTTGCCCACGCCCGGAGGGCCGACAAAGCAGAGAATGGGGCCCTTGGACGCCGGGTTGAGCTTGCGCACGCTCAAATACTCCAGAATGCGGTCCTTGACCTTGTGCAGGCCGTGGTGATCCTCATCCAGAATTTTCGCCGCCAGGCGGATATCAAGCTGATCCTTGGAGAGTTTCTTCCAGGGCAGTTCGATCAGCCAGTCCAGATAGGTGCGCACAACCGTGGCTTCGGAAGAATCTCCGTGCATGGCCCCCAGGCGGCGCAACTGCTTGTCCGCCTCCTTGCGCACCTCCTTGGGCATGCCGGCCTTGGCGATGGCGGCCGCAAGCTCGCCCATCTCGTCTTCCTGTTCAAAGTCCCGTTCGCCCAATTCACGGCGGATGGCTTTCATCTGTTCGCGCAAATAATAATCTTTCTGGGCTTTATCCATGCCCTCGCGGGCGGAGTTCTGGATGCGGGCCTGCATGGTGGCCACTTCCACTTCCTTGGAGAGCTGCTCGTTCACCAGTTGCAGGCGCGCGACAGGCTCCTCCGCTTCCAGGATGCGCTGCGCCTCGTCAACCCGCAGGCGCAGGTTGGCGGCGATAAGGTCCGCCAGCCTGCCGGGATCGTCCACGCTGTGCAGCACGGTCATGATCTCGCCGGCAGACACCCCGCGCAGGGACAGAATCTTCTCGCTCTGCTCCCTGGCGCTGCGCAGCATGGCCTCCACTTCAACGCCGGACGCCTCGGAGTCGTGTTCTTCAATCGCCCGCACTTCGGCGAGCATAAAGGGATCCGTCCGGACTAAGGCGGAGATCCGCCCCCTGCTTACGCCCTGCACCAGCAGCTTGAGCCGTCCGTCCGGCATTTTCAGCATGCGCATGATGGCGACAATGGAACCCGTCATGTACAGATCGTCCGGCGACGGGTCTTCCATCTGCTCCTCTTTTTGGGCGCAGACAAAAAGATAGCGGCTGTTCTGGATCGCGTTTTCCACCGCCAGGACGGATTTTTCCCGCCCCACGAAGAGCGGCAGGATCATGAAGTTGAACACGACCACATCGCGCACCGCCAGCACCGGCAACATGGGGGGAATTTCGGGCGCCGCCTCTTCGGAAGACGCGGGAGGACCGGCCTGGGCTTCGGGCGCGGCGGGAGCATCCTCGCCTGTGCGCGTGTCGTCGTTATCCGTCATGGCTCCTCCCGGCATGTATATGCGCGCGCCGTGCGCCGCGCGCGCGACCCGTCAGGATAGAGAAATAAGCCGTCATCCGGGTTTGGCAAGGGGGTGAGCGATCTCAGCGCCAAAAGAAAATGATCAGATACGGAGACTTGACTCATTGTCCATTTACCAATAAATAATACTTATTGGTAATCAGTAAAGGAAAACGCCGATATGAAAAATACCTCTGTTTCCCTCGGTGAATATTTCACCAATTTTATTGACGCCCAAGTGCAGGCCGGGCGTTATGGGTCTGCCAGCGATGTTGTCCGGGCGGGCTTGCGCCTGCTGGAAGAACATGATCTCAAACTGAAGGCCTTACAAGAAGCGCTCATAGCCGGGGAAGAATCGGGCGAACCTGATCGATTTGACAGTGAAGCCTTTCTGTCGCGGATGCGGGCCAAGCATGGTCAATAAGAAACACCGCATGTACAGGCTGTCGCCGCTAGCCGAGACCGACCTGGAGGAAATTTGGCTTTATACTTTCAGGCAATGGTCGCTGGAACAAGCTGATGATTATCACCGTGCCATCATGACTGCCATCGAGGGCTTGGCTTCTGGAAAGAAGGTCTGGCAACGAACTGACGTTCGAGAAGGGTATTGGAAATACAAGATTGGAAAACACGTCATCTATTTTCGCTGTCCGAACGGCTACCTGGATGTAATCCGCATCCTGCATGGGCGGATGGATGTGGATAGGCATTTGGAAAGTCAGGATTAAATCAGGCATTTACAGAATCCAGGCTCCGGAATGCTCATCCCTGCGGGGCCGCGCGGGCCATTGCACCTCGACAAGCGATCCGGCGGGCGCATCCGCCGCCCGCGTCAGCAGGAGCAGACCCCGCGCGCTGCACGCGTAACGCGCCGATCTTTCCGCTCCCGGCAGCTTGAACGGCGCGGAAAGCACCCGCGCCTCCAATCGTTCCGCCCCGCCTGCCGCGTCGCGCCCCTGTGCGGGCCGCCTTTGCAAGAGCGCAAAGGAAAGATGCAAGGCCTGCTTGGGCAGGCGCGCCTCCCGCGCAAGCCGCGCCAGCCAGTCGGGCGTTCCCTGGACATCCAGGCTGAAATGGCACCAGCTCCGCGTACCCTGCAAGGGGCAGGCGCGGGCATGCGTGCAAGGCCGCACGGGCGCAAGGCCCAGGGCAAGAGCCTGCTCCCGCAGGCTCTGCACGCGCTTGCCCCCCAGGCGCGTGCCGGGTTCCACGCACACGAGCGCCCCCTGCGGGTGCAGCAGCCGCGCCGCCTGCTCCGCAAAGGCGGCCAGGCGTTCCGGCGCGTGTTCCCCCTTCAGTTCATTCAGCACATTGACGGCGCTGATCAGCCAGGGCCGGCCGCGCGCCTCCCGCGCCAGCGCTGTGATGCCCGCGCGCACGGGAATGATCCGCCACGCTGTTTTTTCCCCGGCCAGGCGCGCAAAGAGCTCGCGCCCCAGTTCCAGCGCCCTGGGCGAGCTGTCCAGGCAGGCCACCTCCAACGGCAAGGTCTGCCACTCGGGCTTTGCCAGCCATAAGGCCAGCGGCAGGGTCAACGGGCCGGATCCGATATCCAGCAGCAACGCCCGTTGCGCCGCGTCAGCCGGAGGTTGGGGCACATCCAGCGCGCCCAGGAGACGGATCAAACGCGCCAGGTTCCAGGGCAAAAAATACCACAGGTAGGCCGAGGCCAGGCGCGGGCTGCTCCAGTACGGCCGCTCATTTCCGCCGCGTTCGCAGGTCAGCCGCGCCGAAAGTTCCCGCACCGCGGCAGGCAAATCGCGCCGGTGCGCCGCCTTGAGCGGCAGCACGGCGTCCAGCGCGGCAGGCAGACGCTCGAGCGCCTGCCGCGCGTTTGCGGCCAGCGGCGGAAAAAAATCCCGAAACAGTGTTGTCATAGTATGCCGTTTTCAATATCAGCTAGCGCCATCAGGTTGACGTCAGACGAGGAAGGCAAGTTTGAGCTCAGGGAGTGGACTCTTCCCGTCCATGACCTGAGCGGAAAACGCAGCCTGACGAAGTATCACGGCAAGCTGAGGCGCTAACTCACCACGCAAAGCGCAGATGCCGCATATATCCTTCCTGAAAATCCCCTTCCGCCGCCAAATCCAATAGTGAGCAGCCCCGCGCCCACTGCCGGATCTTTTCCCGCCATTCGGGTTCACGCAGAAAGAGTTCGGCCCCTGCCAGGGAACTGTTGCCGAGCGGGATGAGGCGCGCGCCCAGGCCGGAAGGCACGAAGCCGAGCGCCTCCAGGTCGTCCGCGTTGACATGGCTGCCGAGCGCCCCGGCGACAAAAACCCGGCGCAAGCCCGCGCTGTTGATACCCGCGCGGGCGAGCAGGCGCTCAAGCGTCAGGGAAAAGGCGGCCTTGACGGCGAGAATGGCTTCCACGTCACGCGCGTCCAAATCCATGTTCTCGGTCATGGCAAAACAAAGGCCGCTGTCCGTATCCCGCAGGCGATCCGCCAGGCGGGCGGCCAGGGGCGTACGCGCTTCGCGCCTGAAAGCGCCTTCCGCGCTGAGCAGGCCGTGCTGCAACAACAGGCGGAGCAGCGACAAATAGCCCGTTGCGCAGACGCTGCCGGGCTCGCCCCCCCCGATGACGGAAAGGCGCAGTCCGGCCGGGCCCAGGCTGAACGCGTCCACAGCGCCGTCTTCCGCCACTGATCCGTGGCGCAGGCCGATGCCTTCCAGCGCGGGGCCAAGGGGCACACTCGCCGCCAGGGCCCGGTCCGGACCCGGCGCGAGCACGAATTCGCCGTTGGTGCCCAAATCCGCCAGCAAAAAAGGGTATTCCGGGCGCAGGCGCGCAAGTATAAAGGCCATGCCCGCGCTGACGTCGCCCCCGACAAAGGGCGCAATCTGCGGCGGAATCCACAGCGGCGGCAATCCGGCGATGCGCTCGCTGCTTCCCCCGGCATAGGCGAGGCGATACGGCGCGCGGGACAGCCCTTCCACGTCCTGCTCCAGCAAAATGGCCGTCATGGCCGGGTTGGCGGCTATGCAGCATTCCGCCGCCGTTCCGGGCAGGGAGCGGAGTATCTCGTCCAGGGCGGCGCGCGCAAGGCCGGCCAGCCTGGCCCTGCCCTGCGGCGTGCCCGCTGCGGCAAGGCGGGACATGACCTCGCTGCCCGCGCCCATCTGCGGGTTGAGTTCCCGGCCTTCGGCGACCAACTCGCCGGAACGCGCCATTGCGCGCCAATGCAGGGACGTGGTGCCCAAATCCGCCGCCAGCAGCACTTCGCCCGCATCCTGGCGCAATACCGTGCGTACAGGCGCGGCAACGGGAAAAACGCGCACTTCGATTCCTGGCGCGGCTGGATGGCGGCAGGCCAAGCGGATGTTGCCGGCAAGTTCTTCAGGGGAGAGCGCCTGCTGTTCCGCGTCCGTGGGCTGCGGCGGAGGCGAAAGAAAGCGCACGCGGCAGCGGCCGCAGCGGCCCAAGCCTGAGCAGAGCGCCGGCGGGCGCAGGTCCGGGGAAAGCCAAATCGCCCGGGCCAGGCTATCGCCTTCCGCGCAGGGCAATTCCAACAGACGCCCGTCAGGGGTATGCACGCATATGCTCATGCCATGTTCCGTGTTTTTCAGGCTCGTGCCTCGAACGGCATGGCTTGTCAAGTGGCCCCGATTTTGCATGGTTTAAGCTGTTCCAACAGCCTCCACTCCCCTTGACCAAGCGGGAGCAAGGCGGCTATGCTTGCCGGAAGCGGGAAAAACGGCCATCGCGCCGTAAGCGGGGAAGGGAGACTATGAACAAAATTCTGGCGCAGGATGAGGTGGATGCCCTCCTCCGGGGGCTTTCCGGCGGTTCCATCGAGACGGAAACGGATATTCCCGAGGATGATGCGGGGATAGTGCCCTTTGACCTGGCGAACCAGGATCGCATTATCCGCGGCCGCATGCCCGTACTGGAAATCGTCAACGACCGTTTCGCCAGACTGTGCACCAATGCCTTGTCCAACGCCGTGCGCAAGCGCGTGGAGCTGAACCCCATCTCCATTGACATGACGAAATTCGGGGATTTCATCCGCTCCCTGCCCGTGCCCACCAGCATCAACATTTTCAAGATGGACCCCCTGCGCGGCAACGCCATTATCGTGGTGGACGCGCGCCTTGTGTTCTCCCTGGTGGAAAATGTCTTCGGCGGCGCCGGCAGCCAGCCCAAAATCGAAGGGCGCGAATTCACGCGCATCGAGCAGGCCGTTGTGGACCGGGTGATCAAGATCGCCCTGGACAATATGGAAGAATCCTGGCGTCCCGTGCATGACGTGAAGCTGGAACTGGTGCGCTCGGAAATCAACCCGCAGTTCGCGGCCATTGTGCCGCCCAGCGACGTGGTGGTGGTCATCACTTTTGAGGTGGAGCTCGACGCCTCCATCGGCACCATGATCATCTGCCTGCCCTACGCGACCATCGAACCCATCCGATCCAAGCTGCACGCCAGCTTCCAGACGGAACGCCTCGAAATAGACCACGCCTGGGTGGCG
>Ga0082212_10011625_pt1 | contig 11152 bp, 9 predicted proteins | sample TergutNt197P3_FD_71548 | JGI IMG/M metagenome (GOLD analysis project Ga0082212, IMG submission 71548) | Neocapritermes taracua P3 segment gut microbial communities from Petit-Saut dam, French Guiana - Nt197 P3 | ecosystem: Host-associated > Arthropoda: Insects > Digestive system > Gut ... | reverse complement strand
CCGCCGATCAACTGGCGGTGTGGGCCGGACGGGCCGGGGTGGATTTGATTCGTCAGGGCGAAGGGGCCGACCCGGCGGCGGTGGTCTTCGACGCCATCGCCGCAGCCAAATCCCGTAAAATCGATCTGCTGCTGATCGATACCGCCGGGCGTTTGCAGAACAAGGCCAACCTGATGGCGGAGCTTTCTAAGATAGCCCGGGTGGTAGAACGCGAAGCCGCCGAGGCTCATCTGGAAAACCTGCTGGTGCTGGACGGCGGCACGGGGCAAAACGCGATTTCGCAGGCGAAACTGTTCGGTGAGGCGGTCGCCCTGTCCGGGCTGATCCTCACCAAGCTGGACGGTACGGCCAAAGGAGGCGCGGTGGTGGGTATCAGCCATGAAAGCGGCCTGCCGGTAAAGATGATCGGCGTGGGCGAAGGCGTGGAAGACCTGCGGCCCTTCGAGCCAAGCGAATTTATAGCAGCACTGTTCGAGGAGTAAACGTATGCGAAACGTATACGGAATGCACACAAACGTATACAAACTCGCGCGAAACGTATACAAATATATACGATAATACAAATAAAGGAGGCGCGCTATGCTTATTCACTTAACAAAGAAACTGGCGGAGAAATTGAATATCTCCGTAAAGACCACCGGAGAAGAGTTCGATCCGCTATATTCATGGCGGGCAAATATTATCACGGAGAATAGGCGCAGTATTGTTGTTTTTATGAATGACGCCAGCCGCTATGTAATAGCGCTATGTGAAATCAAGGGAAAAGATTGGAAACGCTTGCCGGAATTGTTTGTCGAGACACTGCGTAAGACCTGGCTGGCGGAACAAATCAATCCTGAGATTATCGAACGCTACATTGCAAATATCGGCGAGTTCCAATTTGTCAAAAATACCGGCTCCCAAAATACTGCTTGGCTGAACAAAACTTGTGAAATGACAGGTTGGGCATACTATCATGCCTATAGGGATAGCAATGTGAGTCATTTTGCTGTTAGCAAACAAGCTTCATCTTATTTTGTGGGAGGGGCAGGCGGAGCAAGCATTTATCCAAACGCAAAGCTCTTGGAAACGCTGCAAGTCTTTGATCTGCCTGTTAAGCGGTTCACAGCCTATGAATTTATCGTGCGTTTGGATTTGGCAGGGCGCGGTGCTGTGCGCAAAATAAGGGTAGCGGCAAATATTACCTTCCTCGATTTTCATAAGGTTTTACAGGCTGCTTTTGGCTGGCATAACTGTCATCTTTTCAGTTTTTCTTTTTTCAAAGACGGCAAATACGCCTATGGAAAAACCCCGGAAATTGAGCTGGTAATTACCGAAGAGGATTTTGAAGCAAATCCCGACGCACTACTTATGCAGGACATTCAACTGAACGATTATTTCCTCACTCGCAATAAGTGCGTCTATACCTACGATTACGGTGACAGTTGGACACACCACATAGAATTGACCGCTGTTGATGAAAACTGCGAGCTTGAGGTTCCCGCGTTATTGCTGGGAAGCGGCGACGCCCCTCCGGAGGATGTGGGTGGCTCCGGCGGTTTTGATGATTTTTTACGGATAATGGCAGATTCTTCCGATCCTGAATATGAGTACATGAAAGCATGGGCAAAAAGCCAGGAATGGCAGCCCTTTGATTTTAAAGAATTCGCGTGGCGGATTAAGCGGTCATTGTAAACCCATGTATAGGAGGAGGAAAGCCCATGAGCACTCTGATCAAACAACCCCTGATCCTCACCATGGAGAGGGAAAACGGAACACTGAAGCCAAGCGAATTCATTGCGGCGCTGTTCGAGGAGTAAACGTATGAAATTATTCGACATCGTACCGTCGGAACTATTCTCTATATTGGCTTCTCCCAACCGCTCCATCTACGCGGATGCGTTATTGGTGCTTTATGACGCATTTCAAGACCGGCTAAAAATCTCCGAGGACATGTATTTTTCCATGTTACGCAATCGTCTCGAAAACGATTTAGCACGACTAGATTTTGAGGATGAAGGGATATATGAGGAAGAAGTACAAGATATTTCCGGCCGCGCCCGTTTTCTTATTCGCAGGCTGAGGGAAAAGGGGTGGATAGACAGAGAAAGAAAAGAAGATTTTTCGGATTTTTATATTATTATTCCGGATTATAGCATAAAACTGTTAGAATTGTTCTCGTCTTTGCTCAGGCCCAAATCGGAAAGTGGATTTTCCTATGTGTACGAAACATATTCAGCATTAAAACTTGCAGATGAAGGCGAAGACATTTATGAAAAGCTGATGGCCCTTTACGGGGCTTACGATAAGACACAAGCGCTTATTAAAATGCTAAAAACAGTTTATCATAATATTAACCGTTATTTCCAACAGCAAATAGATATGAAAGATGTCAATGATGTACTGGCAGCTCACTTCGATGATTTTCTGCAAAGAATTATGGAAGCACATATCCGCCCCTTAAAGATCAAGGATTCCGTGCCTAAATACCGTATCCCAATTAAGCAAATATTAGACTCGTGGTTAGAGCACGAGGAAATCATAGCTGGGATGGCCCGGCAGGCGCTGCAAGAAAAGCGTTTTGCTTCCTGGGAGGAATGCCGGCACGATATTATCGATAAGATCTTTTTTATCAAGGAAAGCTATGAATGCTTTGAGCAGGAATATTTAAACGAAATCGATGCAAAAGTGCGGCGTTATACGCGTTCCACTACGCAAAAAATCGAAACGCTTACCAACAATGACCGCACAGTACGGGGAAACTTGATTTATTTACTGAACAAGTTGACGGAAAATCCCCAAGACGATGAATTACCGGAAAGGATACAAGCTGTTTTTCACCTGTACGAACAGACCTTTTTATCAGAAAAAAGTTTATATGTGCGCCGCAACGCAGAAAAAAGAAGCAGGCAAGACCCCGTATTGCTAAATGTAGATACAGTTGACCTATCGGATAAAATAACGGAATATGACTATTTAGTCAACAGCCCTTATAGCAAGCCAAATTTGCTGGCGTTTATGAATAGTTTTATGCAAGACCGCGAGGTGGCTTTTTCGCGGGATTTGAATGTAAACGATGATATTTCTTATATTATATCGCTTTTGCTTGTTTCCAGCCTTGACGAAGGTTCGCATGCCTATAATACTGCTGTATTGCCAGGAGAGGTAGAAGCCGGTATCTATACAATCCCGCAAATCCGTTTCGAACGTAAGAAGGAGAAATAAATGGACTACTCGATTATCGAAGGTTTTTCCGCTAAAGAACAAGAACTCTTTTCCTCCGTATGCAACCACCTTTTAGGCAATACTTTTGTGGTGCGCGATATATATAAGGATGGCGTTCATGTTAATAACCCTGAATATACTTTTTTAGTACGCTACCTGGATACAGTGCGGGGTTATCTTTCTTTGTTGGAATGGGATATATATCAAGACGAATTTCACGGCTATTTTTACATTTCAAATCGTTTGGAAGCAAACCGGCTGGTTATGGGTAGAGTTAGTACGTGCATTCTTTTGGTCTTACGCCTGATCTATGACGAGAATAGTGAAAGGGCCGGTTTGCATCAGGACGTTTTATGTACTGTGCGCGATCTTCTGGAAAAAGTGGTTGCGGATTTTAGCATATTTCGTCAGAAGCCTAATATGGATGAAATCAAGCGTTCCCTTAAGTTGCTGGAAAATCACAATATCATCGTGCGGATAGACGGCAAGTATTCCGAAGCAACCGGCAGGTTTACCATCCTCCCTACCATCCTGACCGCAGTTTCCCCCGAAAAAATGCAAGTCTTGATAGCACAAATGAAAAAAAGCGGAGAGGAGAAGGCGGATGAAGAAGCTGAAGAAGGTGCTGTTGATCCATTGGTTCTATTATGATAAGCTTTTGCTGGATTTCGAGGATGTAAACTATCTGACCGGCAAGAACGCCTCTGGTAAATCAACATTTATCGACGCCTTGATGATAGTATTATTGGGCGAGGTAAGTTCTCGCAACTTCAACAAAGCCGCCAACGAAAGCTCTCAGCGCTCCTTGCAGGTTTACCTGCGTGCTAATAAGTTTCCCCATAATCCCAATTCCCGCAAAGGCAAAGCCTTCAATACCTATATCGCTTGCGAATTTTTTGACGACATTACGGCTCAATCTTTCACTTTAGGCATTGTTTTCGAATGTTATGCCGACGGTGACGAACGCTATAATTTTTTTACTTTCGACGGGCCTATCCCCGGCAATTGCTTTATCACCGGTCAAAAACCGATGGATATCAGCGAGTTGCGCAATTATCTGAGAACGGAGTATAAAACCCGGCAGGAAATGTACGATAGTAACAAAAAGTACCGGGCGGCAATTAAAGCAAAATGGAACGTTCATGTAGATCAGATTTTTTCTTTGCTCAAAAAAGGCGTCTTTTTCAAGCCTATAGATAATATTCAGCAGTTTATAACGGAAAATGTTTGCGACCTGCCGGATAAACCCGATATCGTAGCCATGCAGCAAAATATTCAGGATTACAAATATCAGGAGCAACTGGCCAAAAAGCATACACAACGCCAAGAGCGTTTACAAATAATCTCCGAACTGTATTATAGCTCGGAAAGGGCCTTAGACACCAAAATAGCCCATGAGTATTTGAAGGCGCGCGCAGAAAAAGAAATTCAAGACGGATTAGTTGAGCAATACGAGAATGAACTTCAGAACTACACAGAAAAACTGGCCGCTATATCATATAACTATGATGAATCCATAAAACGCATCGAAGACTTGGGAAATCAGCGCGACCAACTGTTGACGGAAAAACTGGGCAGCGATATTTACAAAGAACAAGCCCGCTTGGAACAATTGAAGGCGGAATTAGAGACAGAGCAGCAAAGATTGGAAGACGAAATGAAGAAAGCAGCGAATAACATCCGCGTAGAAGCATTTCGCTGGGGTTCCTATTGCGCTAAGCTGTTAGAAGCTACCTGGCCGGATCAAGTTGAATATGAAGATCTGCAAAGCGTAGCAGATGATCTAAAAAGAGCATTGTCTGCAATCGAACAATTCACCATGTATGAATTTGGCGCGACCGGTATGGCGGTTTTTACCGGCTTGCAACACACCATGAGAGCCTTTACTGCCCTGCTGCGAGAAAACTATTATAAGCTAAATGAGTGCTGCTTGGAAAAAAGACAAGCTTTGGATGAAGCTGTCATAATTATGAAAAAGCTGGAGCAGGGAATTAAGGATTATGATCCAAAACTGTTAGAGTTAAAAGAAAGGATAGAACTTTATCTGGCCAATCAGGCGGGAGACAATGTAAAAGTCGAAATACTGGCCGATTTATTAGAGATAAATGATCCGGAATGGCAAAGAGCCATAGAGGGGTATTTGCATAATCAGAAATTTCATCTGCTAGTGGCGCCACAACACTATGATGCGGCATTAAGAGTTTATGATGAAATCAAACATGTCTTGTACGGCTTTGGTTTAGTTGATATCGGCAAACTCAGGCAAAAAAAGCAGTTGCATGTTCAACCTGGCAGTCTGGCTGCCAAAATAACCACGGATAACGATTTGGCGCGGGATTATATCGCTTATCTGCTGGGCCGGGTAATATGCTGCCCGCGCCGGGAAGAGCTGCGCCAGCATGTCACGGCTATTACGGCGGAAGGGATGCTGTACCAGAGCTTTGTCAGCCGGGCGCTTTCTCCTAAGCTAATGGATAACTGTTATATCGGACAATTTGCGCTGATGCGGCGGCGCGCCTTGCTCGCGGAAAAGATAAAAAGCTGGCAAGCGGAATACACCCAATTGAACTCCCTGCACGCCCTGCTGGCCGAGCAGCAAGGGAAGGATTTGCTCTTTAGCGACCATTTTATGCAGGAAACCTTGGGCGTAATGCCCCAAAAGAATCAGCGCAGGCAAGAGATAATCAGGGAAAACCAAGCGATACTCAATAGACTGGATCAGCTGGATTTGGATTGGATCAGCCGATTAGAGAAAAAAATATCCCTGGTAGAGCAGCAGATAAAGGAAACGGAATCCAGCAAGGATGAATGCGCCAGAGCCGAAGGTGAATGCCGGACCCGGATTGAGCGCCTGGAACAGGAACTTCTGCCACATCATCGTCAAGAAAGGGAAATAAAGGAAACTGTGCTAAGCATGGGGTTTTCCGAACAATATGCGGCTGAGGTTGGGGACGCCCGCTATCTGGAAGAGTTAAAGCGCCTTAAATCGCCTGGGCGGGTGCTAAAAAACTTCGGCGACAGCCTGGAACAGTCGGCTAAAGCCTATGATAGGAGCCGTGATGCACTGGTAAACGCCCGGCGCGAATATGTGAACAGCTTTCCGCCCTGTTCTTATCAACCCGATGCCTTGCATAACGAAGAATTCGCCGCGGAATTAAAGCTGTTGCAAGAAGTGATGCTGCCTCAATATCAGGAGAAAATCCGTAAGGCGCGCGAAAGCGCCTTGGAGCAATTCCAGAATGATTTTTTAGCTAAAATCAAAACCAATATCGATTCTGTTAAACAACAGGTCAAGGATTTGAACAAGGCATTGAAAAAAACTTGGTTCGGGGCGGATCAATATCAATTCATCGTGGAGTGTAACCCCGATTATGCCGACTATTACAATATGATAATGGATCCAAACCTGATGGAAGACAACGAAGGCTTATTCACTTTGGCCTTTCAAGACAAATACGGCCATCTTATCGAAAGCCTCTTTACGCAGATAGTCGCCTCGGACGATAAACTCCTCAATGCCCGGCAGCAAAGTGAGTTGCAGGAAAATATAGAACGCTACACCGATTACCGCACTTACCTGCATTTTGATTTGGAAACCACCGATCAAAATGACAATGTGGAATTTTTATCGAAAACATTAAAAACCGATTCCGGCGGCGAGATGCAGACACCCTTCTATATAGCCATGCTGGCTTCTTTCGCTCAGGTTTATCGGGTTCACGACACGGGAAATTTCGGCAATACCTTAAGATTGATAGTTTTTGACGAGGCGTTTAATAAAATGGATAGCGAGCGTATCGTACAATGTGTACGGCAATTCCGCCGATTAAACCTGCAAGCGATATTTTGCACACCGCCGGATAAACTGCCGGATATCATGCCCGAGGCGGACCGCACTCTACTGGCGCTCAAGGAAGGTTATACCATGCAGATATTGCCCTGGTCGAAGAGCAATGAGGCCAAAGTTAATGAATAACAAAGAGCTTATTTTACAGCGATTGTTGGATAAATATGAGCACAGCAAACATTTTACAGCGCCGGGCAGTTCTAATAGGCGCGTGCTACTGCGTATCCGTAAAGATGAGCTGCCTGAATATGATTATCAAAACGCGGCGGTCAGAGACGACTTTAACGTAGCGGTCAAGGAACTGGCCGGCGACGGTATCGTTTGCGTAAAGTGGCTTGCCGGAAGAAAGGATTTAGTTGCGGAGGAAATCTGGCTGAACCTGGATCATCTGGCTTTTGCATATCGGTTAGCCGGAGTTATACCTCTAAAAGAGCGCGCGTTAGTTTCTGCCAATATTTTTAGCTCAGCAGCCGCTCAGTGCAAAAACACCTGGGCCAAAGCTTTTCTTGAAGAGCAAGCCGAGCTTACCCTGGCCCAGCAAAAGCTTACTGTTTTAGGCAAAAGAGAACAAGACTATGTGCAAGACATCATAACCGCCTTGGTCACATATGATCAACTAAAAGAAGAATGCCTAACGATGCGGGGTTTTAGTATTCGCTGCTATAAAGATTCAAAACATTTTGAAAAAAATGTGCGGGACGCTTTTTTAACTATCGCCGTCAAACATGATCCCCGCTTGCGGGAGTTGCTGCAATATCAAGAGCTTAAACCGAGAGAAAAACTGGCTATCTTAGGAATTTTTGTGCGGCCGGAGTTATACGAGATAGCGGGCCCTGTCACCGTGAAGACTGCTTGGGGCAACTGCGATCTTACAGCGCTTTCCCGCACCGGAGCGGCTTTGCCCAGCAATAGTGTTGAGCATATATTAGGCATAGACATGAGTAAAATCAAGCGGGTAATGTTTATAGAAAACAAGACTTGCTATGATGAATATGTGCTGAAATATCGCAAATCGGATGAATTGGCGGTGTTTCACGGCGGTTTTTATAGCCCTTATAAAGGTAAGCTACTGCAAAAAATCGCCGATTGCGCACAACCCGGTACAACCACCTTGTTTTGGGGAGATATTGATTTAGGCGGCTTGCAGATGCTGATACGGTTGCGGCAAATATTTACGGCATTATTGCCTTGGAAGATGGGTTTAGCGGAGGTGGAACAATTTAAAGAGTATGGATTAAAGCGGGACAGGGATTATTTGGAAAAAGTTACAAAGACCATGTCCCAACCGGAATATGGATCATTTTTGGATATACTACGCGCTATAATAAAATACGGTGTAACAATAGAACAAGAGGTTATGATCGACGGATTACTTTGCAACCCGCAAACAAACCCAACAAACGAATTACCACCCAACTTAACAGAAAAACATACGTAAGGGCGATTATCAATCGCCCGCTGTTCGAGGAGTAAACGTATGCAAAACGTATACGGAATGCGCGCAAACGTATACAAACTCGTGCGAAATGTATACAAGCGTATACGAAATGCGTACAAGTGTATACAAAGGAGGAGGAAAACCCATGAGCATTCTGATCAAACAACCCCTGATCCTCACTATGGAGCGGGAAAACGGAACACTGAAACCTCCTTTTCGGGGCGATATCCTGGTGGAGGGGGATAGTATCACCCATATCGGCGCCACTTCTGCCGAAGAGGAAAGCACCTGCGAGCAGGTGATAGACAGCCGGCATATGCTGGCTATGCCGGGGTTGATAAATACCCACAATCATGCCGCCATGACTTTATTTCGCGGCTTCGGCGACGATCTGGCGCTGATGGATTGGCTGCAGAACAAGATCTGGCCGGCCGAGGAAAAAATGAAGCCGACTGACATTCTGCTTGGCGCCCGCCTGGCTGTATTGGAAATGATCAAAAGCGGGACCACGGCCTTCGCCGATATGTACGATTTCTGCGATCAGGTGGTGGAAGCGGTAGCCGAAGCCGGTTGCCGGGCCAGTATTTGCCGGGGCATCGTAGCCTTCACGCCGGAAATGGGGGCGCAAAAGCTGGAGCAAGGCCTCGATTTCGCCCTGCATTACCGGGGCGCTTGCGAGGGCCGCGTCACCACCATGCTGGGGCCGCACGCCCCCTACACCTGCGGCCCGGATTTCCTGGCCCGCATGGCGGAACTGGGGCGGGAGCATAAACTGCCCCTGCATATACATTTGCTGGAAACCCAAGACGAAATAGCGCAGATCGCCGCGCGGGACGGCTGCCGCCCGGTGGAATTGCTGGAACGCTGCGATTTCTTTAGGGAGAACAAGGTGCTGGCCGCCCACGGCGTATGGATCAACGAGGAGGAAACAGCCGCGTTAAGCGGTTACGATGTGAGCGTGGCTCATTGCCCGGCCAGCAATCTCAAGCTGGCCAGCGGCTTGGCCCCCGTAACGGGGCTGATGACCGCCGGAGTGAACGTAGCCCTGGACACGGATAGCTCCTGCAGCAATAATAATCTCGATTTGTTCGAGGAGATGAAGCTGGCGGCTTTAGCCGCCAAAGCGCGGGAGCTGGATCCGCTGGCCCTTCCGGCAGCTACGGCGTTGGAGATGGCCACGGTAAACGGGGCTAAAGCCTTGGGCTTGGATGGCTGCGGCCTTTTGGCCGCCGGAAATAAGGCCGATATCGTCCTCATCAATACCGACCAGCCCCATTTCACCCCGCAGCATGATCTGATCTCCCACCTGGTTTACGCGGCCGGCGGCAGCGATGTGGATACGGTGCTGGTGGCAGGGCGCGTACTGATGCACAAGCGGGAGTTGACGACCTTGGACGAAGAGCGCATAATCTACGAAGCGGAGCATACCGCGCAGGAACTGTGTTATAGAAGGTAGAAATATCTTTATTATGATTTCAGCGAAAGGGACGATTGACTATGTCTCCTAAGAGTGCTGCGCAAATAAAATTTCACATAATCGCGCAAGAAAAAAAACTGGGCATATTGCACAACAATCTTTCTGAGTATAAAGGCATATTAGCCGAATTGGAATCAGCAAAAGCGGAACTTAAAAAAATAATGGGACATTACGATTTTGAATTTAAGGCTGCCTCTTCTTACCCCAACAAGACTTTAACTATGAATTCCTTGGGCCTTATTGGTGTGGAAAAAACACAAAGTATGATTGCGGACGCCTATAGAGGGACAAGGGAGAAAAGCTTTCTAAACAGTGTGTCAAACATGTTGACCGCCCTGCAAAAAAAGATAATCAGCGAAGAAAGCAAGATAACAACCTGCTATAAAAATATCACTATTACGAAAGACATGATCGCTTCGCTAAAAATAGAACTCGCCAGTGCGATATAGCGTAAAAAACGCTACGGAGGATATGATAGTGGAGAGGACAATAGTGGTAGACAAAGAATATCTTGATGCGGCGGATATCTACAAAGAAGCGGCATGCAAGGTGCATGACGCGGCGGAGTCTTTTATAAAAACTATAGCGCGTATGCTGGATCATAAAGCTATTGCGGGACAGTCGGCCCAAAACATGGGGTTGTTTATCCAGGAAATGGCTTTAGCGCTAAAAGCGACATTTAAAGAACAGTTTTTGCTGGAAGCCTTATTATGCCGCAACTATGTACAAAAAATGGATATAGCCGATAGATTAATGTTGTTTAGTCCTACTAGCAAAAGTGTGCAAAACACGTCATATTTTATGCCGGGAGAGAAACAGCCTCCCCCCGGTCTGATAATAATGGATAAAGCTGCTGTAATGCAGTGCGTCGAGCAGCTAAAAAATGGCCCTTTACAAGATATACAATCTTATACCAGTCGTATAGAACAGATTTCTTTTGCCGAGAGCATGGGCAGGGTAAAGGAGAGGAATGAATCAATTCTGTATGGGACGCTAATCTCCTTAAGAACATTGACAGAAGTATTCAATAAATTCATTGCTGCCATTGAATTTGTAGTGACAACCATGCAAGATACGGATTCATCTATCGCAGAGTATATCAGCAAATCTCAGTCTGCATCAGGGTATAAGATCTAAACGTCTGTACCGCTGTGAATTTCTTAAATAGAGCAAAAGCTGCATTCTA
>Ga0082212_10011624_pt1 | contig 11152 bp, 8 predicted proteins | sample TergutNt197P3_FD_71548 | JGI IMG/M metagenome (GOLD analysis project Ga0082212, IMG submission 71548) | Neocapritermes taracua P3 segment gut microbial communities from Petit-Saut dam, French Guiana - Nt197 P3 | ecosystem: Host-associated > Arthropoda: Insects > Digestive system > Gut ... | reverse complement strand
CTGTTCGATGACGCGTGTCATAATCTGCTCTTAATCTGATGTATACGTCGCAGGTGTTCACGTGAAATAGATATCCTTTAGTGTCCGAAGAGCCTATCCCTACATTCCCTATAATAAATATTACTTCTTGCAGTCAGCCAATTGGGCTTGTGATTTTTCGGAAACGGAACTAAGCAGCACACCTGCTGTACAGGAAAAAATAAGATTTTTTATGTTCATGATTGATTGATTTTTGTTAATATTTTCTAAACTTATGGTATGTTCAAACTTGCTTGATGAAACACACCTGTGACTTTTTCATGATGCAAAAGTAGGTGAAATTTTGAATTACGCCAAACGAGTAATTTTTTTCTTGTCAATTGCGAAAAAAACTATATCTTTGCGCTCAATTTTTTAAAACGTAACCATACATTAAATATAAAGAAAGATACAAATGCGTAATAAAGGAATTATCAGGACTTTTGCCATAGCGATGGCACTGGTGTGCATCTACCAGTTGTTGTTCACATGGAAAACAGGTACTGTTGAGAAAGAAGCCAGAATATATGCTAATGGCGACTATAAAAAAGAGAATCAATACCTTGATTCCGTATCCAACACGGTAGTATACAATTTTTTAGGACTTCGGAAATACACGTATAAGGAGTGCAAGGAACGCGAACTCAATCTGGGTCTCGACCTGAAAGGCGGGATGAATGTGATCCTCGAGGTGTCGGTTGCCGACGTCGTGAAAGCGTTGTCCAATTACAACCCTGATCCCACTTTCCAGCAGGCGCTTGCCCGAGCGGTAACGATGCAGATCACCAGTCAGGAAGATTTCATCACGGTATTTGGCCGCGCTTTTCGCGAAACAGACCCAAATGCAAAGTTAGCCGCTATTTTCCGGACTCCCGAACTGGGTGACAAAATAGGATTCGATGCTTCCAATGAAGAAGTGCTGCGTGTACTGCGCAACGAATCGAATAGCGCCATTGACTATGCGTTCAACATCATCCGTACCAGAATTGACCGTTTTGGAGTGGTACAACCCAACATTCAGCAATTGGAAACCAAAGGACGTATTTTGGTTGAACTTCCCGGAATCAAAGAACCCGAACGGGTACTGAAACTGTTGCAAGGATCGGCAAATCTTGAATTTTGGGAAACATACGAAAATTCGGAACTGTATCAGTATCTGTTGCAGGCCAACGAAAAGATAAAAGAGATAGAGAATGCCGGTCGGGGTGCCGCGCTGACCGACAGCATCCGGACGATTGCCACAGAACAAACTGTGCCGGCTGAGCAGGATACCACAAAAGGATCGGATCTGCTCGAACGTCTGGCGCAAGAAACGCCTGCATCCTCCGACAGCGCTGCACTGCTTCAAAGCGATCAAATGAAGGATTATCCTCTGTTTGCAGTTTTGCAACCTTCGGCATCGCAAAGCCAGTTGATGCCGGGTTCCACCATAGGATTAGCGGCAATAAAGGATACCGGAAAAGTGAATCGTTATTTGTCAATGCCGCAGATACGCGAAATATTCCCCCGCGATGTACGTTTTCTGTGGGGTGTAAAACCCAAAAAAGATCCGCAAACGGGTAAGGAAACCGATTTGTTAGATCTTCATGCCATAAAAGAAACCGGTCGTGACGGCCGCGCTCCGCTTGGAGGCGATGTGATCACCAGATCCGACGCTAATTTTAGCCAGCGTGGAGGCTCTACCGCAGAAGTTTCAATGTCAATGAACCGTGACGGCGCACAAACATGGGCACGCATGACCAAGGACAACATCGGCCGCTGTATCGCTATTGTGTTGGACAATCAGGTATATTCAGCGCCTAAAGTCAACAGCGAAATCACCGGCGGTAACTCGCAAATCACCGGAGATTTCACCATCAACGAAGCAACCGACCTTGCCAATATTCTCAAATCCGGAAAACTTCCCGCAAAGGCAAACGTTGTCCAGAACGAAGTAGTGGGACCCACGCTCGGTAAAGAATCCATACGCGCCGGTGTGATGTCATTCGTCATGGCATTGATTGTTGTGTTGATCTATCTTGCTTTTTATTACAGTAGCGCCGGTATGGTTGCCGATATTGCGCTGTTGGTGAACATGTTTTTCCTGATGGGCGTCTTAGCGTCGCTGGGCGCAGTACTCACTTTGCCCGGTATTGCCGGCATCGTACTGACATTCGGTATGGCCAATGACGCAAATATCATCATCTTCGAGCGCATACGCGAAGAACTTCGAGCGGGGAAAGGGATACGCTTAGCCGTATCCGACGGTTACAAAAATGCCTATTCAGCCATCATTGACGGTAATGTCACCACGTTCCTTACGGGGTTAGTGTTATTTTTCTTCGGAACAGGGCCTATTCAGGGCTTTGCAACAACGCTGGTACTCGGTATCCTTACCTCTTTGTTCTGCGCCATTTTTATTACACGCCTGATTTTTGAATGGCAGTTAGCCAAAAATAAAGACATCAGATTTTCGATACCTGTCACAGAAAACGTTTTTCGTCATGCCAAATATAATTTCATAAGCGTTCGCCGGAAAATGTACATCACATCACTTAGTGTAATCTGTATTGGTTTATTATCCATCATTTTACAGGGATTTAACATGGGTATTGATTTTACCGGAGGTCGCAGTTACACGGTTCGTTTTCCGGAAACGGTGAACACGGTGGAACTGCAATCGTCGTTACGTAGAAATTTCGATGATAATATGCCTGAAATAAAAACGTTTGGCGCCGACAATCAGGTGAAAATTACTACATCTTACCTGATGGAAGAAGAACAGAACCCTGAATTTACCCAAAACATAGACAGTATCATTGAAGTCCGTATGTACAATAGCGCCATGGATTTGAAACTGTTACCCGAAGGAACAGGTATCGAACAGTTCCGTGATGACCATCTGATGAACCGGCAAAAAGTAGGCCCCAGCATCGCCAGCGATATCAAGCGTAATGCCTTCATTGCCGTATTGCTATCCTTGCTGATCATGTTCCTGTACATTTTTATCCGATTCCGCAACTGGCAATTTGGCTTGGCGGCTGTTATTTCGCAGTTCCACAATTCACTCATCATGATAGGCATGTATTCTTTGTTATGGAAAATTGCACCCTTCTCAATGGAAATTGACCAGCATTTCATTGCGGCCATCCTTACCGTTATCGGGTATTCCATTAACGACACAGTAATTATCTTCGACCGTATCCGCGAGTGGGTAGGACTGTATCCTAAACGTCCGCTCAACGAACTGTACAACTCGGCAATCAACAGCACTTTGGGACGTACTCTAAATACCTCGCTTTCCACCATATTCGTATTGCTGATCATCTGCATCTTCGGCGGCGAAATGTTGCGTGGATTTGCCTTCGCAATACTTGTTGGCGTTGGTGTAGGTACTTATTCGTCGGTATTCACCGCTGCTCCGCTTGTGTACGATCTGATCAGCAGAAAAAGACGGAAAGAAGAAAATAAAAAAATAAAAAGATAAAAAGATAATAAGATAAAAAGATAAAATCATGGAACGTCGTCATTTTTTAAAAAGTTCGTTGTTAACAGCCGGTGCATTGGGATTGGGCAGGTACGCTTATGCGAATCAACCGATTCCACAGTTGAACAATTCTGCGGATATCAAACCGATTCCTCAGTACGGCGATCCGGCAAGTAATCATCTGACGGCTTATTTATACGATTCGCAAAATTCAGCCGTTTGGGTGCGATGGAAAAATTCGGTTCTGACTTGCTACCGAGCTGAAGCCTTACAAAAATATCCGTATTTTTATCCGCTTCGGGCGCTCAAGTCGGGTCTTTCGCTGACAGCGGAAACAGCACAGCCATGGCCGCATCATCGCAGTGTCTTTTTCGGAGCCGACAAAGTTAATGGCCGGAACTACTGGCAAAACAATCCGGACAAGGATCGTATCGTTTCGAAAAAACTTGAACTGGGCGAATGTACCGAAAAATCGGCAGAGATATTGAATGAATGTCTTTGGACGCCTTTCGAAGGAGAACCAATCATTGCCGACAAACGCCGTTTTGTGTTGACTATTCTCAACGACGAAACATATACCCTCGACAGTTATATAGAATTAACCTCCCTGACTGAGGTTACTTTCGAGAAAACCAATCATGGATTTTTCGGCGTGCGTACTGAACCTGATATTTCCGTTGATGGCGGCGGAGTACTTCTCAACAGTGAAGGACAACAGACTCAGGCGAACACGCTTAACAGGTTTGCTCGCTGGATGACTGCCTACGGCAAACGTTACGGACGTGACGACGGACTTGTCGAAGGTTTAGCCATCATATCACCGCCTTACAAACGTTCACCCTTCGACAGGAACGTGTGGTTCACACGCGATTATGGCAATTTTTCGCCCATGCCGTTCAATTCGTTTGCCGACGGAGAGAAATTCATCATGCCGAAAAATGACGTGCTCCGTATAGCCTATCGTATCGTAGCCTTTACCGGAACGCCGACCACTTCGTTCCTCAACGCGCAGTGGGATGAATTTACTGCCCTTTCCGAAGGAAAACGGTCATAGCATAACCATAAAATATATCTATATTGCGACATATTTTCAATCATGATTAAATGAACAGATACTGGGAAGAGGAACTTGAAACCATGCCACGTACAGCATTGGAAAAGTTACAGTTAGAACGCTTGAAAAAGACGTTTTCTTTTGCTGTTCAGTCGCCTTACTACAAGCAATTATTCGGTAAACTTAACCTTACGTCCGATAGTTTTGAACATATCAGCGACATCCGTAAAATACCTTATACCACCAAGGAAGACCTGCGCAATAACTATCCTTATGGACTGGTTGCTTTACCCTTACGGGATTCGATCCGATTACATTCATCGAGTGGTACTACAGGTAATCCTACCGTTATATTTCATTCGCGACACGATATTGATTCGTGGGCGAACCTTATAGCGCGTTGTATGTATTCGGTGGGCATACGCGATACCGACGTTTTCCAGAATACCAGCGGTTATGGGATGTTTACAGGTGGTTTGGGGTTTCAGTATGGCGCCGAACTTCTGGGATGCCTCACCGTTCCGGCGGCAGCCGGTAACACTTCCCGACAAATCAAGTTCATACAGGATTTTGGGACAACCGTCGTCCATGCCATTCCCAGTTTTGCCATTCACTTGGCCGATGTGTTTCATGAAAAGGGACTTAACCCGCATCGTGACACACATTTGAAAACCTTACTCATAGGCGCCGAGCCTCATACCGATGAACAACATCGTCGCATTGAGGAATTGCTGGGCGTACGGGCATTCAATTCATTTGGTTTATCGGAAATGAATGGGCCGGGGGTCGCTTTCGAGTGCGAATATCAAACCGGTTTACATCTTTGGGAAGATGCTTTCTATCTCGAAATCATTGATCCTGACACGTTTGAACCATTACCCGATGGCGAAACCGGCGAACTGGTGCTCACCACGCTCGACCGTCAGGCCATGCCAATCTTTCGCTACCGCACACGCGACCTGACACGCATTATCCCGGGTGATTGCCCCTGTGGACGCACACATCGCCGTATAGATCGCTTGAAAGGCCGCACCGACGACATGTTCATCATCAAAGGATGTAACATCTTCCCAATGCAGATTGAAAAAATTCTGCTCCAAACGCAGGAAGTCGGTAATAATTACATGATCACACTTGATACGGTCAATCATTCGGATGAGATGCTTATCGAAGTAGAACTCAAAGACTTGTTTACCGACGATTACAGTCGTTTGGAAAATTTGACCCAAAGTCTCCGTCGCCAAATACGTGACGAAGTGCTGGTTACTCCGAAAATCAAACTCGTAGGATCAGGTTCCTTACCGCAAAGCGAAGGAAAAGCAGTTCGTGTAAAAGATTTGCGTAATAAACAATAAGTTTCATTTTTTTTAAATAAAGAAAGTAATATGACAACCACCAGACAACTATCCATTTTTTTGGAAAACAAAACAGGTCGTCTTCAGGAGGTACTGGAAGTATTGGGTAACGAAAAGATCAACATCACGGCGCTGACCATTGCCGACACTTCGGAATATGGTATTCTGCGATTGATAGTGTCTGACCCGGAAAACGGATACAAACTGTTGAAAAATCACGGATTCAGCGTAAACCTTACGAATGTGATTACCTTGTCGGTATCGCACAAAGCCGGATCGCTGTCTAAAATGTTGAAAAAGTTCTCGGATGAAAATATAAGCATTGAATACATGTCTGCTTTCTGCCTGGGGGATAAAGCCATCATTGTGCTACGTGTCGACGACCATCCTAAAACGTTCGAAATTATCGAACGAAACAATTTTACCATCATCTGCGAAGACGAAATCAGAAATCTTTAAAAAATCCCAAATCTTCAGGATTTACCGATTCGATATAATGCTTTTTGTGTTTGTTATCGGCTTCGGCATGTTTGATGAATATTTCGGTTGATTTTACGTAATGCCCGTCGCGTTGGCTGTCCCACACCAGCAAGTAAGACATAATGATATTTCCTGCCATTTCAACCAGTCGGCGTGAATGGAAATCAAGATATTCGTTATTTTTCGCTTCCGTAACTTTTGTAACGCAGATTTCGTATTCGCAGGTCATTTTCAGAAGCATGTCATAAAATTTATGCAATTCGGGACGCACGGTTTCGTCGAATACCTTTTCGTACATCTCACGGATTTGTTTCAGATAAACGCCCGTACTAACGCCACGTATGGCTGCTACTACCTGCAATTGCGTGGTGCCCTCGTAAATAGAAGTGATACGGGCATCGCGATAGATGCGTTCCACCGGATAATCTTTCATGAAACCAGAGCCGCCGTATATCTGTATGGCATCATAAGCCAACTGGTTACAATATTCGCTGACCATACCCTTCAATAAGGGAGTATAAACATCGGCAAGACGCTGATAGAACTTCATTTCGGTACGTTCGTCGGGCGTCAGGGTGCGTTCTTTCGAAATCCTGTCTAAAGACTTATACATATCCACAAAACGGCAGGTTTCATACAGCAGAGAACGCGAAGCATCAAGTTTGGCTTTCATATTAGCCAGCATCTCGTATACAGCCGGAATTTGAATGATGGCTTTACCAAATTGACGGCGTTCTTTTGCATACGCCAGCGCTTCGCGATAAGCAGCTTCCGAAATACCTACCGATTGTGCGCCAATACCAAGACGTGCACCATTCATCAGCGCCATCACATATTTAATCAGTCCGAGTTTGCGAGAGCCCACCAACTCGGCAGGCGCGTCCTTGAACACCAATTCGCAGGTAGGCGAACCGATGATTCCTAATTTATGTTCGATACGGCGTATTTTCACAGCTTTACTGTTGCGGTCGTAGATGAACATGGACAAGCCGCGACCATCGGTAGTTCCTTCTTCCGAACGCGCCAGAACCAGCGAAATATGCGCGTCACCGTTGGTGATGAAGCGTTTTACGCCATTTAGTATCCATGAACCGTCGGGATTTTGAGTGGCTTTCAATTGCACGGCTTGAAGATCAGAACCTGCATCAGGTTCGGTAAGATCCATGGCGCAGGTTTCTCCGGCGCAAACACGTGTGAGATAACGTTGCTTTTGGTCGGCGTCAGCAAACTCGTTGATTGTTTCTGCACAGTCCTGTAACCCCCAGATATTGACAAAGCCCGCATCAGCACGCGACACCATGTCTGCAGCCATCGTGTAAGGCACGATGGAGAGATTCAATCCGCCATATTCGCGCGGAAGCGTGATTCCCATCAGGTTAGCTTTTCGTAAAGCATCAAGATTCTGTTGCGTACCATGAGCATATACAACTTGATTATCCACTAATTGCGGCCCTTCGGTATCTACCGCTTCGGCGTTGGGCGCTACGATATTGCCACATATTTCGCCAATTACTTCCAGCACCTTATCGTAACTGTCTATGGCGTCATCGTAATCAAACGGCGCATCATCAAATTTGTCCTTTTCTGTAAAGCCGTTCTCGCGTAATTCCACGATCCTCTTCATGAGCGGATGCGTTAAGTGGAATTTCAAATCTCTGTTATCAGTATATAAATTCATGATATTTTCTATTTTCTTTTATATTCTAATTTACCATTTTACTTTTTCAGGCTGCAAAAATAACACGTTTTTTTTCAATAAATAATATGGCGGCAAATGATTTGTCGCTTTTTTTGTTCAAAAAACTGATGATGTGTAAATATGTTTATCGGTATCATCAAAAAATGAGTTATGAGTAGACGAATACGCTACGCATAACTCATTATTCACATCTCGAAACCCGAAATCCGATACTTAATATTTAAAAACTTTCCCTGCTGCCAGAATTTGTTGTTTTTTCGGGTCATACTCAACGCGCTGACCTGTTCGGAATGCAGCATTCGCCATAGCGCAGGCGATGGTGTGGCTGTGTCCTGCTTCAATAGGTGCGTTGGTTTTCACGTTTTTGGCTTTCACACATTCCATCCAGTTGCGCATGTGCGCGGAAGTCGAACTGTCGCCACCTGTATTGGCGTCTGTGGCCATAGCTTCTACCGTTGACAATGTTGATGGCGTCAAAAGATTCTCTTTCAACCCCATGGAAGCCGCTTCTCTTTCGCGCAACCCGCCGTTGGGCGTGATCTCGTTGGTGTCGAGATTCAGCATACCGGCATTGGAATAGTACAATTCCTTGGTACCTCCTGCGGAGTTGCTGAAACGCGATGAATATACCACCTGAAATCCTTTGGTAAGATCATTGTCCGGTCCGTAATCGAATACTGCGGTAAGCGTATCAGCGTTGGTACGACCGTCTTTCCACTGATATATACCACCGCCGGCCACTGCGCTGCGGGGATATGCCAACCCTGTGAACCAGTGTACCGTGTCAATCTGGTGTGCCATCCATTGTCCGGGTATACCCGACGAATAGGGCCAAAATAGCCTGAATTCAAGATATTTGCGCGGATCCCAATCTACCATGGGACGGTTCATCAGGTAGCGCTTCCAGTCGGTGTCTTCTTTCCTGATTTGGGAACACGCCTGTACACGGCGCCATCTGCCCGGCTGATTGACATTCCAGGTCATTTCCACCATAACGATATCGCCAAATTTTCCTGATCTGATGTAGTCGTTGGCAGCATGGTAGTTGGGTGTACTGCGCCGTTGCGAGCCTATCTGCACCACGATATTGTTGGCTTTGCAGGCTTTCAACGTCTCGTTCACGTCGTCCATCGTTTCGCCGAGCGGTTTTTCGCAATAGGCGTCTTTCTTTGCTTTTGCGGCTTCCGTCAGGTGCATGGCGTGCTGAAAATCTGCCGTGCTGATGATGACTGCATCAATGGCATTTTTTTCGTACATCTCTTCGTTGTTGCGCCACGTCGCGATATCCAATCCTGCTTTTTCCTTGACGAATGCCTTACATTCATCGCGGCGACGGCTCCAAATGTCGGAAACACCTACAAATTCAAAATTCATCGTCTTGGCAAGACCCATGAAACAAGGGAATAATGAACCCCTGAAACGATCGGAAAAACCTACAATAGCCACACGAACTTTATCGTTGGCGCCCAGTACCTGAGCATAACTTTTGGCGCTCAAACCCAGTCCTGCGCCACCGATAAGCATTGCCGCCGATCCTGACGACACTTTTTTAAGAAATTCTCTTCTGTTTTCCATTTTTGATTTTATTGAATAATGATTACTGAAAATTACAACTTTTTGATTTTGATATTCCTGAAAAAGACTCTGTCGTTGTGGTACTGCAACAGGATATGTCCTTCAGCCGCTTCGCCAAAATTGTCCATTTTGCTGAACTTGCTTTCGGCAACCGCTTTTCTGTATTCATCGCTGCCGCGTTCGTATTCGAGCACTTTGATGTTGTTCAGCCAGTGTTCGATATGGTTGTTTTTCGCAACAACACGACCCTTGTTCCATTGTCCAATACCGTTGAAACGTTTTCCTGTGGCCGGCAACAGGTCGTACAGAGATGCCAGTCTGCGGTTTCCGTCGCGTCCCATATTTGCATCAGGATGTTTCGCATCGTCCAGTACCTGATATTCAAGACCTAATGCACCATTCGCATATACGTTTTCTGTTACATAATATTTCACGCCGCTGTTGGCGCCTTCGGTAAGTTTGAAATCGAACACCAATTCGAAATTGCTGAATTTGTCAATTGATACGATGTCGCGTCCTCCACCGCTTTCATCTTTTGGCAACGTTTCGATTGTTCCCTCCTTCACTGACCAGCCGCGTTCGGGCATTGCATCCATGAGTGCACCGCGCCATCCGGTAGTTGTTTTCCCATCGAACAGCAGCATCCATCCTTCTTCTTTTTCTCTTTCGCTCAAACAATTGGGAATGACATTCACTTGATAGACAGGTGAGGTATCCGTTTTACGGTTGGCCTCAAGATTTTTTGTCATGATGCGCATGTTGCGCCACCGCACGGCTTTCCCTTCTGTCCATGGCTTTGTGATCACATTGATGGAATGTACTTGCAGGGCAATGATCCCCGAATCATCAAAATCAACCAGCAAGTCGGCAACCGGAATACCGTTGAGCCATGTCTTGATGTTGTTGTCAATGGCTTCAACACGGTAACAGTTCCATTCGTGGTTTTTGAAGGCAGTAACGGCAGCAGGGTTGTAAGGCGTTACCGGATAAAGCCAGCCATTGCGGGCTTCATCGTAAATACCGGCGCTCCAGCCGCGTTTCGACGGATCAACTTCCACCTGATAGCCATAGATGCGATCAAACTCAGTACCATCCCTGACTTCGGAACGGCTGTGACTACGAATTTGCACGCCCGAGTTGAGCGCCGTGTCCACCATCAACTCAAATTCGAGGATAAAATCGCCGTATTCCTTTTCAGTACAAAGGAAAGTACTGCCCGTACCGGCTCTCGAAATTCCGATAATTTCCCCGTTCTCGGCTTTAAACTCGGCTGCGCCGCCTCGTTTTACCCAACCAGCGAGGTCGTTACCATTAAATAAATACGTCCAGCCATCCCCTCCCGAACAGCCACTCATCAATATTACAATTAAAGAACATAAAACGGTGTTTTTCATGGTTTTATCTATTTTTAAAATTTGTTAAAGATAAATTGTTTTTTATTAATAACAAAAAAATTTCAGGCGATGGGCATGGCAAACGCATCTAAATTTTCCAAAAAGTTTGTT
>Ga0082212_10011623_pt1 | contig 11153 bp, 6 predicted proteins | sample TergutNt197P3_FD_71548 | JGI IMG/M metagenome (GOLD analysis project Ga0082212, IMG submission 71548) | Neocapritermes taracua P3 segment gut microbial communities from Petit-Saut dam, French Guiana - Nt197 P3 | ecosystem: Host-associated > Arthropoda: Insects > Digestive system > Gut ... | reverse complement strand
TTAAACGTATCTTGTTAACAAGACTGTAATGTTGCACCATCATGAAACTAAATACCCTCTTGCTGTCACTATCATACATACTATAAGAGCCTGTGTGCTGTCACTCTCATGCTGACATAAGAAGCTGCAGTTCTCTTGGTCTCTGGCTGAAATTACAGGTTAAGGACTCACAGACTGCACTAGACAGAACACTTGCGCTGTAAGATACGCAACGGAAATGTTATAAATTTGACATTGTGTTCCATTTTGTCCCCGCTAGCAGCAGGTGTTTGACATATGCCTGTTGCCGTATGTGGAGTTTTGAGCTCCTGATGATGGACGAAAAGAACATCCAAAACATGTAGAGCATTTTACAAGAATAAATATTTTGAGAAACAGGTGCATCTTGTTGGTTGTACCATAAGAAGAAATATTATAGATCAGCTTTGTTGAGAAACAATTTGAGACATGACTGGCAGCACAGGGCTACTTGGCAGTCATGACACCTAATAAATCGACTCCTTCCTCTTCTGTAACGAACAAACAGCATTTCTTCTTTGGGGTTTTCCTTTTGCCTGTAGCGTGAACCTTCAATGAAGTGCCTCCCAACAAGTCTTTCTGGTGGATGGTCTAGTGACCATCTGCCAGGTCCAGCAGAAAATGTGACTTGCGGTCTGTGTGTGAGAAACTGGGCTGTTATCAGATCAGCCTGTAGTGCAGGTTGTGTGTTCTGTTTCTACGAAGGTGTATCCAAAAGTCCCAGGACACGCAAGTCGCTTGTAGTTCACGAGTTTCCCACTAGGGTGTGTTGCGGTGTTGTCTTGTGAGTGAGTGTGCCGAGTGGCGTGGTTCGATGTGGAAGCGTTTGATTTTTGCACGTGTCTTTATGTGTGTATTGCATCAGCCATGTCCGATTTTCTGATATCGGCGGTATGGCGGAAGTTGACGAACAAAGGGTGTGCATCAAGTTCTGTGTGAGATTGGGTAAAACGGGAAGTGAAACTTTTATAAATGTAACACACTGAACTGAAGTCTGTGGACCCCATCTCTTAGCAAATTGGAAGTCGCACTATATTCGTCAGATAAAATGATGACACTGTTTGATTAATGTGTACTATATAATTACAGGGACATTTTGTAAATGGTCCCATGCATCTGTCTATACCCACACCATTACATGAGATGGCAGACAAGAGAGCAGTTACCACTATCCAGTGTACCATTATTTTTGGTCATCATGTTTCAATTCAGTCTATTGCCATTGCTTTCATGTTCTTACTCATCTTACTTAATGCATGTGCTGGAATTTCACATTCTGTGGACTGTGCATCATGATACACTTGCATAATAAAGACCAACAAGGTGCACTTTTCTTTCTTAATTTATTTCAATAATCTATCCTGTACATGTTTGAATGGAGTAACAATTCATCATCAGGAGGCAGTTACTGTATATGCAGCATATGGTATCTATCATGCAACTGCATTGACTAGTTGCTAACACAATCAGAGTGGAACTGTGTTCCACTCTGATTGTGCTGGAAATGCTTTATGTTGTGAGCTGTTGCATTTTCTTGCTGAACAAAGGCATAGAGCCTTGTATAATCTGATAGATGAATCACTTGCACTTATGACACATCGCATGCCAAACTTTAACTTCATGTAATGGCACTCCATGGATTAACATGACAGTTAATGTTATTTTGGGAGGTCACGCATATCAACTGTGATGAAACCAGGCTTCATCACTAAACATTACAAGCATTACATTAACTGTCCAGCATGCACCCTCTGCAGGTACCAGTTCACAAAATTCAGTTTTGCTGACAACCATCATAGTCTGTAAACCACAGTTGTCATATATGGATGCAGATACATCAGTTTTATTTTATTATTAATGATGATACAATCTCACTCTTTGCTGTGCAATTGAGTCTAATGATTTCCTTGGAGATGTCTCCAGTCTAGCACAAAATTTTGTCCAGTTTCTCCTCAGCACATGATCTCTAACACGGTACCTGTTGCTCAAAAATTCTTCACTTGTAAATTGTTTCCCAGTATATATCTGGTGCATCTGGAAATTTCAGCTGCGTTTTCAATGACACTTCTTGTAGCATCTGCATGGAATGTGTGTACCTAGAGAAATGCACAGACTCGTAGAGACCTCACAGCTTCCCCAATAAACAGTGTGGGAACAAGTCGTTGAGTAGGCACGGTGTGTAAAATAAGTGACCTAAAAGAATTTACCAAAGAAGTAAAAGAATTTTGTATATAAGTGTCTTTTTTATGCTGATTTGACACATTTCTTTTTCACCCACACACACCAACAAATGCACACACTGTATGTAATATCACAAATCATCCATTTACATAAACCCTCCTATATGTTTTAGGGAAAAATTTCCATCCTCAGGGAGACATTAATACAAAGGAATACAAAATTAATACATCCATTTTACAAATATACAATGTCAAAAACGAATAATGGCAGTTACACATATAAATATATGATGCTGAAAACCTGTTAAATAAAATTCATTGATGTGGCACTGCGTGTAGTTAAATGTATAGAAACATCCGGTATTGAAGTTTTAGCTCCAAAACAAACAGGACAGTTAATGTGGATGATTTGTAATTTTACGTAAATTGTGTGCATTTGTTGTTGTATGTGGGTAATTACAGTCACGATGCATGGAACAAATAATTTAGAAATGTTCCTTTTTTTTCGTCATAATGAAACTATGCATTTGCATGTAATTTCTTAAATAGACTTTTACGTCATTTTCCAGGTCTGACATAGCCACAATTCAAGTAATCTCCCTTTTTTAAAGTAGACACCATGTTACACTTTATTGTTTCCTGTCTACAGTCCATCTTTTTATGGTCTCTAGGGACTGTGAAACAGAACAAGGCACATTTCCCTAAAATTGTGTACAGTGTATCGTTTTCGATCATTTGGTCTTTTATGTTCAAACACTGAAGCATGAATCATGTTCTTCCACTTCTAGTCTGTGGAGCCTCTAGTGAAGACTGTTTGCCATCTGGCAGATTTCAGCACTGAATTCTTTATTAGTCAGGCGGAACGAGACACAGAGAAACAACGAACGGTGTGGAAAGTTTTACAGGAGTTGTTACAGAGGCACTTTGAAGTAACAAAAATTCCCGAAAAAGAGTTTCACCCAGACTTCTGAGGCCCAAATATTATCGTCTTCAGGGCAGTGAAGAGACATCTGGTGAACTGAGGTGCATCTGTTGTTACTGTCATGCACTGACTGTATAACCAGTAAAAGTAAATAATTATGTTGTTACTTTTATATTTCCATTCTTTGATTTGAGTCATGGCATTTTTAATGAGGTGTGGAAGAGAAGACTAGAGGTATGCGCCGCACAACAACTGATAGCATATACAACGGCAATCCCATAACATTATAATACTTACCATTATGTTACATGTGCCTACAGTATTCAGTAGAGTAACATGCTGTACAGGTTCGTAGCCTAGGAGCATTAGGTTATACCATATAGTCTAGGTATCTAGTGGGCTATATTGCACTATATGGGTTTGTGCAACTATACGTTCGCACAATGACAAAATCGCCTAAAACACATTTCTCAGAACGTATCCCCGTCATTAGGTGATGCATATCTGTAGTTAACACATGAAGGATTTCGAGAACAACAGAGATAAAGGTAAAGTTGGCCGTACAATATTCCATGTAAACATGGTGCGGAGCAGAGGAATAGATTTGTAATCACAAGCTCAGTGCTGGAAGGGGGTGGTTGGTAATTGCCACACCCCAGCCGCTTTACCCCTAGAACAGACACAGTACGCATTGTCCAGGAGACTGGGTGGGCCTTGGGGCTGGTCTGGACAGATGTTGAAAATCTCGTGTCCACCAGGGTTTGAACACTGAATCATCCGGCCCTTAGGGAGCCACTGTACTGTCTCTGCTACCCTGACTGCCTCAAAGACAATAGACTCAAATATAATATTTTAAGTCTTGTTGTGCTCTTGTGGAATATGACACCATCACGTGAGATCTGAAGATGGAAGTAGACTGTTCCTCTTGTAAATTCATACAGAAGGAAACAAAATTGGACATTCCATATTCTCTGCATGGACTAAAAGACAATACATAAAGTGAATATTCATATATGATACCTGTCACTTTGAACATTATAAAAATACTCAGTGTTTTACAACAATGCTGTTGTGGCAAACTGATGTCGCCGGCAACAATAATATGTTCTTAGGCCTTCATGTGAATCGCCAATGTTTCTGTCTGATATTAATCAAGTTCCACTTTTCCTCACAGATATTAAACAAGGACCCTATTTCAAATTTCACAAAAATATATCCAGAGGAAGTCATGCTGATACATGTGAATAGACAGATGGATGGACATGACAAAGGTGAAATGTGCTTTTCTTAACTGTGGACATGCCTAAAGAGTAAACGCAGGCATGTTCCTGCATCTCACGCAGTGACTGTGTAATGCTAAAATCAAGATCTGAAGAAGAATTTCCAACTTGCACTAATATTTCAAGTACCATAATGATTGTGGTAAGCGAACAGGTTAACTTTTATGGCAAACACCATAATCAATATCTCCCAGTTCTGCCTTGCTCATCTGATTGGCAACATGGTTCACCTGCCACAATGTACTGAGCACATTTGAGGTTAGGAAAGTTGGTGTGATGTCCAGCACCTGGTCACGAACCAACCCACTCCATACATAGCACACTCTGTACACACTGTGACACACAGGTGGAATCAGACAAGCCAAGAAAACCACGTCACTCAAGTCACGCTCCTTCTGGTCAGTCCCACCACATAGCTGTGGTGTGGAATAAACAGGAAAACCACACAGATCTAAACAGGCATTACATATGCGGCCAGATTTTGCAAAATTTCATCGCAATGACACATTACTATATTGTACTTTATCATTTTAATAATTCATAACTTTAGCAAACACTTCTTGTAAACTCCCTGAAGGTGGTGTATTAACAGCGAAATGTGTTGGAGTAATTTTAATACAAATTTACAACCACTTATTTGTGCATATGTTGGTATATAATAAACATTTAATAATCAATATGCACGCTATGAACATAAAAGTAATATCCCCTGTATTGGCCTATGAAGATGGTGCCCACTCCATGTATTAATATTGTGTTGTGGGCGTGGCTCAATGAATGGTTATTTGTGGCTTGGGGCCCTATAAAGGGGCATTTCGCTACAGCAGTTCTTCTTTGGTTCAGTGTAGGGGGCAGTGTTGTGAGAAGAGAGAGAAAAAGGAGAGGTGCTGTGATAAAAGACGGTACCTGGTTCGGTATCCGGAGAAGATGCTGGCGAGAGAGAGGAGGGGGAGAGCTGCTGTGAGGACAAATGGCTACTGGATATGTGGGGTGTTCCCACATATGATTCTAAATTTACCTTTTTCCCCAACAGATAATGCACAATATTTCACACTGTTTAAACTGGATACAAGAAGGTGTGAAAAACCCATTCTTACTGGCCATTATATTTTGCATCCACAACCTAAATCATGTACTTGTTTTTATGCAGATTATATTAGCTTTTTAGGGGAGAACATATATTACATGAATATTATTACAAGAATTACATCTCAGAAATCCATAACCCTGCGCATCTGTAAAATATGGAAAGAAATGTGGGGTAAACTCACATTTCTCAACTGCACACATAACGAAACAAATTCACCAAATTCAAGCACACAGCATCATTATGATGAGCTGCATTAGGGCTATGTATCCTCCTCTGACACTGTCTCAGTATATAACTAGCACATACCCTTTAAAGTAACCTGAGTGTCTTACAGGTTATTGAATGATGCTGCCACATGCTGAGATTATATAGTAAAAGTTCCAGTATGGAGCACTGGTAAATTATAAAACTGAAACATTTTGGAGTGAAAAAGAAACTGTCCCTGAGTCACAAGGAATTCCACACGGAACAGGCTGGGATCAAACCCACGTCTGCATAGTGACAGACCGCCTGAATGAGACATAAACTCTCAGGTATGTGTGTTTTTGTAGATATAAAGGTACAGATTGTAGTTTTTGTAGATGTAAAGGTACAGATTGTAGATATAAAGGTACAGATTTCATGCATTTATCCCATCACAGAATACAGTCAATAGTATGGAAACATCACAAAACGTGCATTTGGATCCAAATATATAAGTGAATTAATATATACTTTAAATCGTGTGATGTATGCAAGTTTCAGCTCTTTAATTGCTCAATATATACATTGAAGAATTTGGGCAAATATTTATGAATTCATTGCTGTCTGTCACACATAATGTCGAATCCTGTGGAGAAACTTGTGTAGAAGACTTAAAACAAATGGAAAAATGTCTTAATTTCGCATAATTCTGCAAAACACTACCAAACACCCTTCCGCGGCAACACGACCGCTGTCACAGCTAGCAACGTAGCACAGATCATTCATGGTATCACCGAAACTTATTCCGTGCTGTCCATGCCTTTTCGACACCCTGTCTCCCGTCACAGAGAATGGATAAATTATATCAGTGTTTCTCAAGCTTTGTGAGATCGCGGCCCGGTAAATTCTTTTTTCATAAGACGTGGGCCCGGTCCCAACAAATTTATTCGTAAATACCTTTCCAATTATTTTAAGTTCATACTGCAATTGATAATATCTTTATAAAGAAACATATAAATATAGACTTTTCTATTCAGTCTTGCCCCAATGAACTGTCAGATCATGATGCCCAAATCCTTACGTTAACTGATATAAAAGTACAGAAATCCTCTACCCATCACCTCACAAGAAGAATAATAAATGACACTACTATATCAGAATTCCAACTAAATTTAAGTTATGAGTCCTGGAACAGTGTGTTTAATGGTGATGATGTAGACACTATATTTAACAATTTTCTTAACACATATCTGAGAATATTTTATCACACGTTTCCACTCAAAAAATGTCAAAAAAATTACAATAATAAACCATGGAAAACCCCTGGAATAATAATATCAAGTCAACACAAAAGAGATTTGTATTTACTCTGTAGGAGCATCAAAGATTCCATATTAAATAATTATTATAAAAAATACTGTAGGATTTTATCAGATGTCGTAAGGACTGCTAAAAGAAGATACTATAATAATTTACTCATAAATTCAAATAATAAGTCGAAGACCTCTTGGCATATAATTAAATCAGTAACTAACAAAACAAAACGTAACCATAGCTAAGGCATTTGATTGTGTAAATCATGCTATTTTACTTTCCAAATTATAATTTTATGGCATTACCGATAGCGCCTATAACTTAATGAAATCATACCTAATTTGTAATTTGTAATTTATTTCTCTTTCCATAAATCGGTACAGATATAGGATGAGTCAACTATGGTAAAAATAAAGTATAAATAATATATACATATAATGTAGAAACATTCTGCATAGCATTCGTCATGTGTGCAATCTACTCATACAATATCATTAATATATGTTATTATAAAACATGAGAGATTATTCTTACAAGGTTGTGATAGTCATATATTATGAGGTTCTTTGATAGTACTCTTCCAACTTATAGAATGAATGTTCCATAAGATACTTCTTGGTTATTTTCTTAAAATGTCGAGGATTATCTATGTGGATTTTTAAGTGTGTGGGCAAACTATTGAAGATTCTGCAGCCAGAGTACATCACGCCACTCTGGACTATTGACAAATGTGTGGTAGGCAGGTGAAAATCCAGATTGTGTCTAGTATTGTGATCGTGAATATCATTATTAGGTGTGAACAAGCCTCTGTTTTCCATCACAAAAACAAGGACTGATTGTATGTATTGGGAGGGTAAGGTTAGAGCCTTTAGTTCTTTGAAGAGTTCCCTAAAGGACTCTCGTCTGCCTTTGCTGGTAATAATCCTAATTGCTCTTTTTTGTATCCTGAAGATGTCCCTACAGATAGGGGAATTGCCCCAGAACAAAATACCATATCTTAATACTGGTATCAAAGAGTTCTAATAAAAAACACTAGTTCTAAAAACTATATTTCTGACTGGGAAAAGGTCAGGTTAGGAGTCCCACAAGGCTCAATTCTGGGTCCAATGCTTTTTCTCCTTTACATTAATGATTTGCCAGGTTCAATTAATAATTTATTTAATTTATCTAAATTAACACTGTTTGCAGATGATACCAATTTAATCTTTACACATCCAAATCCCACGGAATTCGAGAAAGAGAATAATGAATTGTTTGAGAAAATAATAATATCGTTCCAAACTAATTTATGGTCACTAAATTTAAATAAAACCTATTACATGCAGTTTCTATCAAAAACTAATTATGCAATTAATGTGAACATAAGCCATAAAACTATTCAAATTAGAAATGTATGCCATACAAACTTTCTAGGTCTGACACTGGACAGTACACTATCTTGGAAACCACATATAGATCAACTTATTTCCAAACTGAATTCAGCTTGTTATGTAATTAGGTCTCTGAAGTCACTTATTCCCTTGGAGACTCTACGAATGATCTATTTCTCTAGTGTACGCACCATCATATCTTACGGTATAATTTTTTGGGGGTGGAGTGTAGTGCTGTGGGGTGTGCAGGCTGCGTCATTCCTGCATAAAGAACAGTATTTCACATTGTTGGCTTTTGAGCAGTGATAAAAACAGTTTAATGTTGCACGACGAATGAGTCCAGCCCATATTCTGTATTACTTCCCCATATAGTGCCAAGATTTAAGACTTCATGAAGCCATTCCTCTACTCCCACACACATCTTCTTGACAGAGTGCTTAATTATGCATGGGGACAGCTTTACTTTGTATCTACAAAAACACGAACTTATTTAAGAGGTTGTATGTCTTTCAGGTGGTCTGTCACCATGCAGACATGGGTTTGATCCCAGCCTGGTCCATGTGGGATTCCTTGTAATCCAGGGACATTATCGTTTTCCCCAAAGTTTTTCAGTTTTATAGTTTACCAGTGCTCCATACTGGAACTTTTAATATTTAATATCAGCATGCGGCAGCATTATTAAATAAAAACAAAACTAACCTTGTAACCTATAAGACACTCAGGTGATTTTAACGGTTATATGCTTGTTGTATACTGAGACAGTGTTAGAGAAGGGCATGTTGCCCATATGCAGCACGTAACTTTGATGCTATGTGCCTGAAGTTGGTGAATTTGTTTGGTTATGTGTGCAGTTGAGAAATGTGAGGTTACCTCACATTTCTCTCCACATTTTACCATACTTTACAGCTATGTGGTGGGACTGAGCAGGAGAAGGAGTCTGATTTGAATGTCAAGGTTTTCTTCGCTTGCCTGATTCCACTGGCGTGTCACAGTGTGTACAGAGTGTGCTATGTATGGGGTGGGTTGTTTCATGACAAAGTGCTGGATATCACACGAAATTTTCTTACCTCAAATGTGTTCAGTACATTGCAGCAGGTGGAACATGTTATCAATCAGGTGACCAAGGCAGAACTGCGAGATATTGATTATGGTGTTTGGCATAAAAGTTAACCTGTTCAGTTACCACAATCATTATGTTACTTGAAATATTAGTGCAGGCTGGAAATTCTTCTTCTTCGGGTCTTGAATTTAGCATTACACATTCACTATGTGGAATGCAGGAACATGCCTGTTTTTACTCTTTAGGAATGTCCATATAGTTAAGAAAAGCACATCTCACCTTCATCATGTCAATCTATATGCAATATAAATTCTTAAAACATGAGAATAAAAAAAAAAATATACAAAATTAAAAGTTATTCAAGAAATACAATACTAGATGGTCTGTGCACAAACCCATGTCAGAAGTGTTGGATGCCACGGACAAACGCATGAGTGATCAATCAAATTAAGCCCACAAATTCCCAGAAACTTTAGCTGTAATAAGCAAACTGAAATAGTTTGAACACATAAAGGACACATCAGACTTCAGGTGGAAAGATCTAATTTCTGGACTGACAGACAGCAGCAGAAGAAGAGGAATACTGCACTTAACATGGATAGACAAAATATAAGGAACCCTGACGATGAACTAGTGTGACATCCTAACTGGTTGCTGGATAACTTAGCTTTGTGCGTCAGTCTTCACAAGGAAACTCAGCAAGTAGGATGTGTCATGTCGTGTACCTAAGGAAGGGTTATGTAGGTAGGACTGCATTGGGCAGAATATTGACATTGTAATGTGTGTAACATTTCAGTGAGTGTTCAAGAGCAAGTCAGACAGACATTCAGCACACATCCTTGTGTCACTTCTGTAACAAACGGTTCAATTGTTCAAGGCTGCACTGTACAGTAAGGTGACAGTTGTAGTGTTTGTAGCTGTTCAAGATGTAGCAACTTCCTACAAATATACACAATTTAAACATGCCAGCTTTAAATTACAAAACTCAATCTAAATATTTGATTAGAATATCACAGCATTTCAGACTTTTGTCATGTCCTGCTTTGGCCAGTGAAGGATGTCGCTTCATGTGGAAGACAGGGGATTAAATCATACAGTTCTTGTCCTAGATACATTACAGTCCTATACTAGTTAATGGCTCAGATTGCAATTGTTAATTGATTTGCTGACCAATTACAATGAATTTGTAGGAAAAGTTTGTATATGAATATAGTGGGTGGGAACAAACATGTTTTAACAAACATATATCCAGTGAATTTGTGAAATACAAGAAGAAAATTTAAAAATTATTTAACCATTTAGTAATGTATATTGAAAATGCCAGCTTAAAATCATGCAGTCTTCCAAGAGCACTTGAAATGTTTACCTGATATCTACAATATGTCCACATAGAAGCAGACATCATTCACTGTTACACCCCCTCGCCACGGTGAGGCACAGGACTGGAGGGGGGATATGTAACCCTGGCACTTTGGCAGAATTGCATATCCACATCCGAAACACTAGTCCAGATAGGGATGTGAGCTATCTGGATTTCGTGTGTTGTAGCTATGTATAATAACATAGCAATGGACCACCCACTTACTTACTTACTTACTAAATATTTGTGGTTCCGTGCATCATGCTTAATAGTGAAATAAATCCAACAAGATGCAACAATTGCGTTTATTCTTCGCAATGGCTTTACTCTACACGTTTGGGGTGACAATTCCACCCATCATCAGGAGTACAATGCT
>Ga0082212_10011622_pt1 | contig 11153 bp, 8 predicted proteins | sample TergutNt197P3_FD_71548 | JGI IMG/M metagenome (GOLD analysis project Ga0082212, IMG submission 71548) | Neocapritermes taracua P3 segment gut microbial communities from Petit-Saut dam, French Guiana - Nt197 P3 | ecosystem: Host-associated > Arthropoda: Insects > Digestive system > Gut ... | reverse complement strand
GAGATTGATGATTACGAAAATCTTTATAAACATGATAATTTTATTATATATGGGCATAAAGATTCGGAAGCGGAAAGATATGCTGACAGTAATGGTTTTACCTTTGTTACAATTGTAGGAGACAGTGCTTATGACAACGTTCTTACTTATGAAATTCTCAGTGATGAAGTAAGAATAACAGAATTATTAATCGGTGGAGGTGAAGTTGTAATTCCGCAGGTGGTTTACGGACTTCCCGTTACCGCAATAGGCAGCCGAGCGTTTTTATACAATCTTGGAAGCGTACAATTACCCGAGGGTCTGAAGCGTATTGCAGATGAGGCTTTCATCAGTATTGGTCTATTGGGAATTGGAATTCAAAGTGTAAGTATTCCTAAGAGTGTTGAAGAAATAGGTGAGTATGCGTTCGGATATTCCTTTTCAGGCGGTATAGGCGATTACGATTATTTGTATAAACACGAAAAATTTGTTATTCACGGTTACGAGGGCTCGGTAGCTGAAACGTATGCTAAAGAAAACGGGTTTACGTTTATTCCTATTGAAGAACCGGAAATTATTTACGGCGACCTACTTGACAAAGGCAGACCGACTTTAGGGAGCGTAGTACTCCTCTCGCGCTACTTGGCTAACCCCGAAGAAAACGCCCTAACCGCCGAGCAATTGCAAGCCGCCGATGTAAACCGCGACGGGTTTGTTACTAATCTTGATTTAATTTTGCTTACCCGGTTGATTTTGGGGGCGGTTACGGAGTTTTAGTGAACATACTCTTCCCCTTTGCTTTCTGTTAATCGAAGAAAAAACCCCCGTAAAAAAAGGCTGTCCGCTTTCACAGCAGGCAGCCTTTTCCCCCACTCAAACCTATTCACATCCCCTACCCCTCAAAAGTAATATCATAAATTGTTTTCAAAACATCCTCTTCCCCTTTTACAATCGGCGTTTCGAGATTATTGATGGTCGCGAGATAATTTGAGTTAAACGCAATGTTAATCGGCGCGGTCATGGCGGTTGTGCCGCGCCAGTCGGCGGAAATCACCGCCGCGCTGTTGTCAACGCTTGGAATTATAATCGGCGGGTTTGCGCCGCTTATATAAAAATTGCTGTACCCGTTGCTTGAACCTAACCCGGAATATCCCATGCCTTGAATTTTATCGTGAACAATTAAGGAAAGAAATGAATTCGCGACAAGCGGAGAGCCTGAGTAGGTCATGTTGTTCGCCCCGGGTAACAGTAACGCGCCGTTTACAAACTGCTTGTACCGCGCCTGTTCCGTCGTGCCCATGACATTACTTGTTGTTGACAGATAGAAATCATACGCCCACAGCACATTTCCGTTGCCGGGATTAAGAATAACTGTCCTGCCTCTGTTCAGTGTTGAAATCAAGGGCGTGCAAAGAAAATTCCCCGAGCCTGTAACATACGCGCATTTACACATGATGGTTTGCGTGTTCGCCGGGGTCGCCGCGGTAATATTCGCACCCCAAAAGTTCTCGGAACTTGCGAATGAAAACGTACTCGTCGGCGCGGATAAACCGTCAAGGGCAATTCGCATGTCCTCAAAGTTCACCGCCACTAAGTCTGAAGTATCCGTACAGCGCGTACAGCGGATATATTGCCCGTCAAAATAGAACATGGACGCGTGGATATTATTGATAGTAGGCGTTCTCCAAATTTCCGTCGCGCGGAAATTTCTGACGTCGGCAACAGAGGAAAACGGACTGAAGCCTTGCATGGTCGGACTGTCGCAGCGGTAAAGAATCAGCGCGCTTTCCGTGGTGTTGTACGCCATAAGCCATATACTGATAGTATTGTTGGAATTTTGCTTCCAACACAAAGGTTTTGAGGTCTGCAAAGCCCATGTACCTATAGAGGGGTTGAGCAGAAAATCCGCAGTTTTCCATGAGCCCGTGGTATAGCTTGAGCCCGTTCCTATTCGGGAATCCGTGTTAAAGTTCGCGGGGTCAGTGTTGAACGCGCCGAAACCGACCGCGCTTTCCATTGTATCAGTAATCGAATTCAATCTTGAACCCGTGAGACCGTTTCCGCCCAAAATCGACGTCAGCGCAAGGCTTTTTATTAAACCCGTCGCAACGCTTGTAAGCCATGTGTGTACAATTCGGTATCCCACCATAACGCTGTTTTTAAAAATCGGATAGCTCTCGGGCGCGACAAAAGTGCCCCTGAATTTGCTGTCCCCCGCGTACGCGCCGCCCGCGTGCCCGACAAGATTTGTAAAATAATCGGGGCGGGAACAGTAGTCGGGAAGTTCGGGCATGTTGTCCGAAAACAGCATAATCCCCATTACCGCGCCGCCCGTTACCGGAATAAGACCGTTCAGCACGGCGTGTTTTTGGTCGTTGTAAGACGACTCGCCCACGCCCTCCAGTTTCTTAAAAGCGTTCAGCCCGTGATTCAGAAAATTCGTGCCGATATTTGTCTCGACGCTTTCTTTAATTCTCCCCGTCCAACCGTCTGTAAGCTGAAGCGTTGCCTTGCCCTTAAACCCGGTTTTACCGCCGCGGCATTGCATAAATACTTTGTCTTTTTTATACATCTTCAAACCCCCATTTTAATATTTCGCTGCATAAACCTGCATTTATTTCATTGGCTTCAACGGTTACGCCGGGCAGTTCGTCTTCAGCAATTCCGTAAACAATATTCGGCTTGCCATACGCAAAAGTTTCCGAAAGAGCCCGCGCCGGAACGTCAAGTTCACAGCTTTCAACGGATACGCCGTACATATTTTCCGTAAGCGGCGCAAAAATTGTCCCGCGCTTTTCATACGCAAAACTGTCCGAAATCATACCCATTCTTATGCCGTCGTCGGTTTCCCGGAAATCCTGTTCCCCGTTTTTGTAAAGTATGACTGAACTGCCCAAATCTCCGAAAGGACAGAATAAAATGACGCTGTCATTATCGCGCAACTTTGACAGTCCGATATTCACAATATTTTCAATCATGATTCCGTCGTTCGGGGCGATTGATACGTCAACTGTTCCGTCATGGTGTACTTTTCTGACCACGGCGATTTCACTCTTCGGCAAATGTTTACTTTTCAGCATTTTCTGAACCAATTTTTCTGTTGAATCAATGAGCGAGTTAATGAATTGTTTCATTGCAAAGACCATTCCTTTCCGGCATCAGCGAGATTTGAACGTTCATTTGTTCAAACTAAAAACTCCTTGTTTGAGACGGCAGTTCGTCTATGTTGCTGAAATTTATGCTCGTTTCCGCCCCGGGGAAACTGTAACTTAACGACTGTACAAAATATCTTATTCCGCGTCCGCTGCTTTCGTCCGCCTCAATCAAATTCCCGCAGACAATGAGCGGGTCAAACATCACCTTACCGCTTACCGCGGTATTTTTTATAGCAGCTTTTCTCAACTCATAGTTTGCCCGCTGTTTCGCCAACGAATGGCTGTAAATGACGTCGTCCTGAACAGTCAATGTTCGGTTTCCGATTCTTTTCACCGAATACGGATGCCCGGGCGAATCAATTTCAGATACGGCAAAACACGGCGGAACATGGGTGTTGTTGGAAATGACGGCAACTCTGTTGATTACATTTTCAAAGTTGTTTTGCACTGAAATATCAAAAAAATCCGAAAGTTTGTAATGCCGTAAAACCGGCGATTTTAAGTCGTCAAGATTTTCATTCGCCCTGAAATAACACAAATTCCCTTCCTCGTTATAAAAACAGTCCGCGCTTAACATGTTCGCAATATCCAACAGAAGTTCGGCGTACGCGCCCCCTTCATTTTTGATAATGTCATACGGAATTTTCACATTTTTCAGGTCGTTTGAAAAAATAAGACGGCTTGAATCGTAACTCAAACCGTTGCCGTAATTATCGGAAATCAGCGACCTTACCGCATTGTACGCCATGCTTCCGGCGGGGATTTTCACAATATCCTGCATTGTACCGGAAGCGTTTTGGAACAGCGAAAACTTGTCCTGCAAACTTAAAGTTACGGTGTTTTCCGCTGTATTTTCACTTATGTCAGACAAAATAAAAAAACCTTTCGGAAACCATATTTTCTTATTTTTATATGTTATTCCGACATCAAACTTAAAACGCGAATCGCCCCAAATACCGTTTATATTCGGGGCGTATTCGTTGTTTCGGCTGTGTAATTTTACGCTTAACGTCCGCCTGTTTCCATTGTTGTAATTTTCATTGTAATCGATGGAAATGATGTCGCCGCCCGGTATTTCCCGCCGTAAAAATTCATTTGCGCTTAGTAAAAAAAGCCTGCAAACAGGCGAAACGACAGGTCTTTTCAGAATATTTGTAATTTGCGCCAGACTTAAATCTTCTGCCGTGTACGCAACAGCATTTCCCGTTTCTGAACTTGAAATAACTACTCTTTTCTCCAAACTTCACCGCCCCCTGTTAAAACTTATTAACCCACGCGCTTAACAATGAATTTTCGCTGAATTGCGTCAATGCGTCCGTTTCACCCGTCAAAGAAATTTCCAGCATGGCGGGCGAATTATACGGGATTCCGTAGATTTTCCCGTTGGAAGCAAGAACGCCCCCGAGCCATTTGCCCTCATTGTACGTTAAATCATTTCCGACAAAATGCCAGGAATTATTGGTCGGGTCAATTTCCAAAACATAGTTGTGATTATGGGGGATTCCGTATATTTTTCCGTTATGCGCCAACACGCCCCCCGCCCATTTGCCTTCGCCCGCTATTCCAATATCCAGCATTTCAAAACTTTGATGTGCCGGGTCAATGATTAATACGGAATCAGAATTATGCGGAATACAGTAAATTTTCCCGCTGGTTGCAAGCACCCCGCCCGACCACTTGCTTTCGTCATCGGGCAAAACGCCGAATGTGACCGCCGTTTTATTAACCGGGTCGATTTCCAATATGACGTTGGCGTTATGGGGGATTCCGTATATTTTTCCGTTGGGCGCGAGTACGCCGCCGACGAACCGCGGCGCGTGAACAGCCCCGCGATTCCGGTCGGCGTAAAAAGGCACTTCATAGTTCAGATACGAAACCGCCCTGTTTCCGCCGTCAATCACCAAAATCCTGTCCGCGCCGCTTGGGATGCCGTAAATCAGCCCGTTCGGGGCAAGGACGCAGCCGCTGTAACTGCCGCCCACTGACAGTTCGATATAGCCAAAAATTTCTGTTTTATTTCTGTCGGCAGGGTCGATTTGCAGAACCTGCCGGAGGTAGTTCGGCGCACTGTAAATTTTATTGTCGAAACCGAGAACGCCGCCGAACCAAAGTGAATTGCCGAAGCCGTTACTGAAACCGCCGAAAATGTCGGCGCGGCCGGCGTTGTAATCAATGACCGCCAACCGCTCCGTCCCCGACAGCGCATACATTTTTTCATTGGGCGCCAGCACGCCCCCCGACCATTTTTTCAGCCCGCCGAAAACATCGTTCTCCATAAGATTTGTAGCAAGAACACAGTCAGTATTTGCATTTGTGCTTATCACATTTTGTATGTCATGCCACAGTTCAAGCGCGGCGTAATTGAAATTATTGTTGTCTGAAAATACCGGCTTCCCGATAATTGAACAGTTTTTCAAACTCCCTGTTTCCGCGAAATCAAAGGAGACGTTAACCGCCTGTTCCGAAGTGTTGTCCGCGTAATCAAACTGTGTTGCTATGATGTCAATTAAATACTTGTTTCCTTTTCTGTCTTTTAACAGCTTTTGACCGTCGCTGTACGCGAATTCATTCCATTCTTCCAGCATTTCTTTTGTGTCAATATATCTGTTCTGTACCACTTTTCCGATTAAAGCGCTGATGTTTGACGACGCATAATCAGAACCGCCCCTTGCAATTTTAGGGTATTTTCCAAGTGCGTCATTTACGTTTTTGTGAAAATTCTGTTTATGCGCGCCGCTTGATAAATTCAAATCAAATATCCAGCGGTTAGAATTGTCCGCGATAAAATATTCATTGGGATTTTCTCCGTCGGTCAATTCGGTCACGGACCAGCCGGCGTTGCATGTTCTGACATAATCCGTTGTACACACAAAAAATATCCAAGCCCGCGAATCCGCGTTAAAAAGCGAAACCCTTAAAATATACCGGTATTCCGTATCCGCAAAAATGTTGTAGTCGCTAATCACTCTGTCATTTACAATCTGCCCCGCAAATTCCAAAGTATCGCTGTTTTTTCTCTGCCTGAAAAACATGGTTTCTATTCGCTTTCCGTTTTCCGGCTCATTCCAAATTGTAAAAGCACCCGTAAAATCAAAACTCACTTGTATGCGGTCATTGTCAAAATCGTAATCAATTTGGCTTTTTATCGCGTCATGAACGACTTCATATTCGGTTTCATAAAAAACATTCTCGGCATAAATGACCCCTTCCGCGTTCTCCACAGTGAATATGATTTTATAAAGCTCGCCGGGTAAAAACCCGTTATACGTAAACCGATAACTTTCATTATTGATTTCGCCGCTTTCCGTGATAAAGTCATAGTTTGAAGTTGCATCATCATATTTGTAAATTTCAACCTTGTAGTAAGCAACAGGCACGCCGTCGTTTTTACTGTATCTGCCCAGAAAATCGGCGGTCGGGGAATTGATTTTGTACGTTTCAGAATCAATCCCCGAAACGGCTTCAACCGATATTTCAGACCTTCTGCGCGCAAGCAGTTCATGCTCGGGATATATGTCAATAAAATCGGAGCGGATTTCAAACCGTTCGTTGTTTTCGGGCGTAAACGGAAAAGCGGTTGACCCCTCCAATACGACAAGCATAATCCCCCATTCGGGCACTTTAAACAGCCACCAAATTCTTCTTATGGTCTCCCTCATAATGATGTACATTCCGGTTTTTACGTTCATATTGCAGGTCGTCCAAAACCCGTGCGAGGTCGGCTCTGTAACATCAATGCCCGATTCGGAAGTGACAATATTTCCCTTTGCGATTAACTGACCCGCCCTGAAAATATTTTGAGACGTTTGTTTCAGTCTCAGGTTCAAAAAATAGGACTGTCCGTTCACAAAAATCGCGTTTTCCCCCTGCCTGATTGCCGGTATTCTGACGGTGACAAATTCATTGTTGAAAACCGTGCGGGGAAGCCGGATATAATTGTCTAAAACATAATTTGTGCCGAGGGGGTGCGTCTCTGTTGTAATCGTAGGCATTCCCTCGGACAGATAAACCGTTCCGTTGGCATCAATGATTTCATACGCGTATCCCTCCAAATCGGAACCGTGAAACTGAAACGTAAAATCAAACGGCTCTGTGGCGTCGGTAATTCTCGGCGACATATTGGTCGGCTGCGACAGCATTTTAACACCTCCATAACAAAAAACGAACGGAATAAATTTCCGTTCGTTTTCATTTTCTTAAATACTAATAAAACCCAAAGAATTGTAATTATACATCCTCCAAATCATCGGATTCTGCGTTGTCGGTAAAGTCAAAAAATGGCACATCAAAAGAACCGTATGGAGAGTTGGAAGTAAGCTGTGAAATTATCGGTCTTATGTATGACAATAACAAAGCGGGAATATTATTATTTAAAATCGCTTCTGCTGTTTTAACATCCCCTACTTCAGCCCACTCCACCACGGTAAGCATAGAAATTTGCATTAAAAACGGAAAGCATTCTCCTGTAAAGTTCAGAGACAGCGAAACACTTGCAATAGGCGCGTTTTCGTCCCACTCAACGCGGACATCGGTTTCTACTTCCGTCTGCTTCTGTCCGATACTTTCGGCATTGAAGTCATCTTTTAGCGCATAGAACAAATTTGTTATAATCGGCTTCTTAAATTGAACAAAACTTTGCTTCATTAGAATTCTCTCCATAAAACTTATTTATCGGAAGCACAAACTGGAACTGAAATTTTTTCGACTTTACTTCTGTATTTTTCGGCAAACTCCGCAATGCGGAGTTTTCATTATACTGTGCTTCATAACCGTATATTGTTTTTGCTGAAGTCAAGATGTTTTCAAAAAATCGGCACTTTGTTTCATATTGCATATACGACCAATCTTTCTTAATAAAACAGTCTGAATTTCCAACAATAATTTTCTTGATTCTTTGCAATCGGGTTATATACTCTTCAAACTCTCCGTCCGCTTCTAAATATACGTCGGCTGTCGGCAAGTCGCTCTCCGGCACTTGTTCAAATGCACAAGTTTTGTATTCAACATCGCTATACCCGTTCTTCCAAACGCCAACGATATACTCTTTTGAATTCAGATGTGTAAAAGCATCCCGAATAGTTATTTTATCTTTCAATAATGCTATAATGTCCGGAATTTCAATAGGCGTAATTATCCACCGCTGTTCTTTGCGGAAGTCGCAGCACACGCATACAAATCTTAAATTTTCGTTTTTACTGCGCAGAATAAACAGCATCGGACACTCGTCTTCAAACAATATTTCTTCCAAGTATAAATCGCCGTAGCCCGGAACACCAGCAAAATAAATTTTATCTTTCTTCATCATTAAACTCCTTAAAACAATTATGCGGCTCGGCTTCCGAATATATCCACCAGTTAATATGGCCACTTTTAGTTTTAGGTTTTAACTCCTTATCAAAGCAAGAACGCCCAAAACCCTCTAATATGTCGCCAACGGCTACAACAACGCTCGGATGATTCTTTGTAAACAACGCTTGTTTCTTTTTTATGTCTTTTAAAAGAGAGAAACATGAAGTCGAAAAAGTTGTCGGATTACTCAATTCCTCGTCGCGGATTGTTAAATTGTTTTTTTGTTTACTTACATATGTACATTCAAAAGCGTCGCTGTCAATCACTCCATTCAAACATAACCGATATACACTTAGGCGCTCAACATCCTTAGCGCACGTCGGCAAATCGTTTTGAGAAAATATGACAGTACCATCTTTATCTTTATAACACGGGATTGTATTCCTAACCAATACCTCATTCATCTATTGCTACCCACCAAAATAAAAAGTTAAATGCTGTCACTTGTCCCAATACAGCTTTTAAACATTATAACATACCTTTTTTAGGTTTGTCAAGCTATTTTGACTAATTTCTGCTAATTTTATTTCATTCTATGGCATTTCAATAAAAAAAGAGACACAGTTTCCTATGCCTTAGGAACTGTTCAATAAAAATTCAGTGGTGAAACAATCCACTTATTATTGAACAGTTCCTTAAACAAAAAATTTTACGGTCTCCCGTTCAAATTAACCTGCGCCTCAATTCCTTTCACAAACTGTTCCAAATCATGAACCCCGCTAACTTCAACATTGGCTATGTTATAATTGGTAACAGCTGCGTTAGAATCGTTCGTGTTAATATTTGACATGTTGGAACTATGCGGACGTTCATAAGTTAAAATTGCCGGCGAGACCGTGCTTCCGGTCAATGGCAAGTTTTTACACAGTGTCATAGCCGCTTTAAAATTATCAAAAATCTTTTCAACAGTCGGGAAATGATTCTCGCGGAAATCATTTGCGGATTCTTTTAATTCGCTTGACTTGCCGCTTGGACTTTCTGTTTCATACGCCTTGACCGCTGATAAAACCGCTCTGTTTTCACCGAATACGCCAATGTCAAAAGCGGTCATCTGTTCAATCAGCTTGGCGTATTCGCCGGACAATCTGCTTAGATTTTCGATTCGGCGGTCAATTAATACAGTCTCAAAATCCGCAACAGACTGCAAAGCATATTTTTCCGCGTCGGTCAGCCTGTCCCGTTCCTCGTAGGCTTTTGTCAAAAGTTCCTTGAGGTTTTCAAACTCGCTCATGGCACGCTCGCGCTGTTCCTCTAAATCGCGTTTTTCCTGTTCACGCCGTACCTGATTGAGGTTTTGCACAGCTTCCTGAACCGCGAATTGGTCTTGTTCGTATACAAAACCTACGCCCTCGTAATACACTTTTTGGGTTCTCTGCCCCCGCGCTTTGTCAACTTCAAGCTGCGCTTTCGCCAGGTCTAACGCGTCTCTTTCCTTTTGGTTCAGCGCGTCCAGCGCCTTGATTTTTTCGTCGTAATAATTGCGTTCCGCCGTTTGCCTGTCGTTTAATTGTTTCAGCGCGGCGTCAAAATTTTCTTTCTCGCATTTTTCAAAACCCTTGTACACGGTTTCGCTGTGAGAACGGTATTCATCCGCGTATTCCGCCCTGCCTTTAAAATATTTGTCGTTCAAAGCCCTTAATCTGTCAAGGTATTCTCTCTCGCTGATTAAGTCCATTTCACGCAAATGTTTAAGAATTTTAAAATCTTCCTCAAAGGCTTTTTTCCACAAATCCTCCGATGAACCTGAAGTTGAAGCCGGTGAAGAAGCCGCCGAAGTTGAATTGCCTATAGAACCCGCTAAGTCAAAATTCGGCAGACCAAAATTAACGTTAAGTAAATTCAGGTCGGGTATGCTGATAATTTTAGCCTTTAAATCCTCGATTTGCTGCCGGTAATACTGGGCGTCCCACATGGAATTCGAGTTTGACAGCAGCCGTTCGTATGCCTTTATTTCCTCCATGGTGCTTGCGTTTTTAATGGCAATCATCTTATCTTGGGAATTTTTGTAATTCACAACATCCAGGTCATACAGTCCCGCCAGTTCTTTGACCCGTGATTCGGAAAGTTTTAAAACATCATCGTTAACCTGTTTGAAAATCGCCTGTTTAAAACTTTCAACGGATTTGAAATTTTCAGCGTCCAGTTTGTAGGCAGTTACTAATTTACTGTATTTTTCCTGCGTAAGCAACGCGCCCGTAATTGCCGCTTCCTTTTCAGCCTTAAGCTGGGCTCCCGCCGCTTCTGTCAGTTTTTTTCTGAACTCCCCTTCGGTCATTAAGCCCAGCAAATATTTGCCGAGTTCGGCTTCCAATTCAGGGTAAAACGAAGTAAGGCTCTTTATGCTTTGTAATGTCAGACCGTTTCAGTCATTCAAATCCTCCGTTACTTCCCGCAAAACTTTTTGACCGTCAACCATTTTGGAGAGCGTGTTGGTCAGATATTCATGACAGGCTACTTCGACTTTCCTGACTTCGCCCTCGTATTCAGCCCAGGACATTCTGCCGTTTTCGACTTCTTTTCTTAAGTCGGTTATTAATAACCACAAAAAATAGCGGAAAGATAAGCGAATAAAATGGAGGTAACAGAAGAAAAAGTGAGAGGAATTGATAAAAAATAAAGAGCGCGCAAAAACGCCTCCAATAAAGGGAAGTTTTTGCGCGAAAAATAACA
>Ga0082212_10011621_pt1 | contig 11153 bp, 10 predicted proteins | sample TergutNt197P3_FD_71548 | JGI IMG/M metagenome (GOLD analysis project Ga0082212, IMG submission 71548) | Neocapritermes taracua P3 segment gut microbial communities from Petit-Saut dam, French Guiana - Nt197 P3 | ecosystem: Host-associated > Arthropoda: Insects > Digestive system > Gut ... | reverse complement strand
AGCCGCGGATGCAAAGTACGATATCCGGCTTATGGAGAGCGACATAGTCAATAAGCGGCATTTCTTTATAGTGGCGCAGATCGATCGAACGCATCTCTCCGCAGGAGGCATACATCAGGCACTCGATGGCGTTAGTATAGCTCTCGCCGTAAATCAGGACGCTGGGGAGATCGCGGCCGGTATCGATGACAGTCTCCCCGAAATCGCCGCCCATATAAATACCGTAGTTCACGACTTCCCGAGGGCCGTTCGGTAATGTGTAAACAGAAGGCTTTTCAGAGAATTCACCATTATCAGCCCGTGTGAATGGGATTTCTTTATTCAGAACGGCGATCGTCGTACGTTCTGTTATACCGGGGATATTCATCAGCATCCTCATACGCGAACCCATGTACGGGTTCGGCAGCGTGCTGAACTCAAAATCGACGCCCTCTACGAGCAGCGGCAGGAAATATTTTCCGTCGCTGTTTATTCTTTCTATAACCGAGCGATATGTTTCATAGGCGCCGTAAAAAGTAAAATGGTGGTCTGATGCCGAGTAAAGTACGCGTTCGCCACCGGCGTCGGATGCTGGGCCGATAGCGCTTCCGTCGATACCGGACGATCCGGAGTCCATATCCGTCAGTATCAGTGGTATTCCGGCGGCAGACATGTCGGTAACGAACGCTTCATATGTCGCTTCGGTGTATGCTTCACGGCTGTCCAGATACCACGGGTATTTATCGGCAAACCAGGTGTAATGAGCGGGGACAGCGACGTAATACAACGAACCTCCATACGCGGAAACGACTTCATTCAGCGCCGATAATTCGTTTGTTACATCCTTAGCCTGCCGCGCGATCAGGGCTCTGTCTACCGGACCAAAGCCGTTGTACCTTAAGTAGACGCCCTCTGATATTACGACGTCATTTACGACCGGCCGCTTGAGAATGTTCAAGTCAATCCTGGTAGCCAGCCTGACAAGCGTCTGCCGTCCCGCAGCCTGGTCGCACAGGAACCTCTCCCAGCGGTTGAAATAATTATTGACGAGCATGGAACTGAATTTCGTATCCGGGCGCTGCCATAGAGTACGGTTTTCATAGTAAGATACCTGCAATTTAGGCTTTACGATAGTGACGACGGAGATCACCGCGATGAACAGCAGGAACGCCGTCACAAACAACAGATCCGCGATTTTCCTTGCCTTCATATACTCGGCCGCTCCTTCCTAAAATCTGAAGTATATAAACGGGTTGAATGAACCTGTAGCCAGCTTGAGGTAGGACATCGCCAGCAGTATGAGCCCGAGCGCCCGCGGACCCCACAGAAGTAACGCTCCGGACGCCGCGCCGCGCCTGCGTTCAAGAATGTCTTTTATCCTGTTCTTCAGCGGGAACACGGCGATTATACCAACCAGCAGCTCGGGGCAGTACTCTATAATGTAGTAAAAACCCTGCTTATCAAAGAGCAGGCCCGACGACCCGAACATCATCCCTATATAGTTGATCGCTTGCGCGGCTGTGTCGGAGCGGAAGAGCACCCAGCTTATTATTACCAGTATCATTGTGTATAAATGCCGCAGGGGCGCGCGCGTTTTTTCGAGGAAGCGCCCCCAAATCAGTTTTTCACCAAGAAGCAGCAGCCCGAACCACCCTCCCCAGAGAACGAAGTTCCACGCGGCGCCGTGCCACAACCCGGTCAGCAGCCATACCACGGCAATATTCCTGACGTACTTGAGCCTGCCGACGCGATTGCCGCCCAGCGGGATATACAGATAATCGCGAAACCACTGCGACAGAGACATGTGCCAGCGTCGCCAGAAATCGGTAATCGACTTTGCGATATAAGGGTAATTGAAGTTTTCAGGAAAATGGAAGCCGAACATTTTTCCGAGGCCGAGCGCCATATCCGAATAAGCGGAAAAATCAAAATATATCTGGCCTGTATAAGCCAAAGCCCCGACCCATGCGGTGAGGACGGCAAGCGGCCCCTGGGTGCTGCTGAAAAGCCTGTCCGCGATTTCGCCGAAGGCATTTGCCAGGAGCATCTTTTTCGCGAGCCCGAAGATGAAACGGATGACGCCGGCGGAAAAATCCTCGAATGTCTCGCGATTTTTATCAATAACGCTCCGTATCGCGGAGAACCGGACGATCGGCCCGGCGACGAGCTGAGGGAATAAAGCGATATACAGCGCGACCCTCAGCGGATTTTTCTGCGCCGGAACATCTCCCCGATAGACGTCCGCGACATAGCTTATTCCCTGGAAAGTATAAAAAGAGATGCCGATCGGCAGCGTTACCTTGGGGACTGGTATACCGGCCCCCAGTAAATTTATGCTTTCAGCGATAAAACCGGAATACTTAAACCAGCAAAGAAGCCCAAGCCCGAGTACTGACGCGGCGACTACCGCAAGTTTTGCCTTCTTTCCGGCGTTTCCCGGAGACGCGAGCAACCCGCAAAACCACGTTATAGCAATCGACGCCAGCATCAGCAGAATAAAGCGCAACCCTCCGAAAACATAAAAAAACAGCGAGAACGCGAGTAATACGCAGTTTCTCGCTTCGCGCAGACGCGATGGAATGACGTAGTAAACGGCAAGCAGCGCGGGCAGAAAGAAAAAAAGAAAGCTCATGCCGGAAAAAACCATGGCCGCGTTCCTATCTGAGAAAAATAATGAGTGAGTAAGCCTGTAAGCCGGATTCTGTCAGAGCGTTTGCTCGGCAAACGCTTTGGACAGCCATCTATCTAGGCCCATCGTTGCCGGTGGGCTCAAGCCACCTCCTGAGAGCGGCCGGGCAAGCCTTAGGAACCGCGCAAGCGCTGTTCCTCGCTCCCTTATCCACGGTGTTGCTCCGGATAGAGTTTACAGCGGCGGTCTGTCTCCAGCCGCCGGGTGAGCTCTTACCTCGCCTTTCCACCCTTACCCTACAGAATTCAATATACTGTAAGGCGGTATATCTCTGTTGCACTATTGTCCTGAAGTCGCCTTCGGCGGGCGTTACCCGTTATCCTTGCCCTGCGGAGCCCGGACTTTCCTCGCGGGCGACCTTTCGGTCGTCCCCCGCGGCTGTCCGGCTTACTCACTCGTAACGCCGGGACCGAACCCGGCGTCCGGTAATAATCTATACTAAAAACGTTCATATGTCAAACCGAATCTCTTGGAGTCCGCAAACTTCGTAAAACCCCAGTTTCCGGTACATTCCGCAAGAAACCGGATTATCAGCGTCGGCGAACAGACAGCAAAATCGCTTTCCGCTTTCAAGCAGCGCGCGCGTCAGCTCTGAGACGACCGACGAGGCGTACCCGAGCCCGCGAAACCGCGGCGGCGTATACACCTCGGTAATAACAGCGCCGTTTGGCGTATCGCGGCCGTGAACGGCCTGCGAGACAGGGACGCCATCCACCCATATGAAGTGCGCGGACTTGCCGAGCCTTTCCCTGAGCCGCCCGGCGTATTCGGGAATTGGAAAAACATGGGAACGGCAAGCCTCGCTGAACGCGCGTTCCCAGTACGGGACATATCGCAGGTCGCTTTTTTCCAGCGCGCGGGGATGACCGGGAGACAGTTTGCAGGCAGCGGGCTCGTCCATTCTCATCGCGTATATCGACTGGTGCAATCTACCCGCGCCGCGTCCCGCCATCGCGTCCGCAAAGCGCCGGGCTAAGCCAGGCTCTGCCACCACCCCGGAAGGCGAGAGGCCGCCGCGGCGCATTTCTTCCGCCAGCAACTCAACAGCGCCGCCGCTGCTGACGTTCCCGGTCTCATATAACTGCAAAGCAAACGGCTCAATGTATAGAGCAGTCAGCAGTATGCGCTTGCCGCTGCTTATCGTGGCGAGAAACCAATCCGCGGCGCGGCGCGCCCGACTGCCGGCAGTCAGGCTGAGCGTTAAGTTATTCTGAACTTCATTCTCAATCAGTACGCCGGACACGTCCGATTTAAACGCTTCCGTACTGTCATAACGCCGCAAAAGCACCTCGCGTACCTCCGGATATTGCCACTTTCGGTTTAGTATGTTACAATAGTCGTATTAGTGAAGGATTATTATACATGATTCACTTCGTATTGTACACACTGAGGGGCATGAACAGGATGAAGAAAAGGGTCATAGCGACAATTGTCGCCGTATGCGTTATAGCTGCCGTTACGCCGGTGGTTTCCCGGGCTGTCGTTATCCCGTACTTTATGGCGGTCAACGATACCCTTCTGCCGTTCAATGACGATACAATGCCTTATGTCAGCGGAAACGAGATTTACGTGCCGCCCGCGATGTTCTCCGGAGCGGGAGTGTGGGCTGTGGCGTCAGAAGACCTGGAATGGGCGCGGCTGTACCGCGGGCCCGGTAAGTACGCTGACTTCCTGACGGGACGAGGAGTCACACAGGATCAGGACGGCAACAATCTGCAGTGGCCGGCGGCGCGCAGGATCGGCGGCCGGTTTTACGTACCTCTGCAGTATGTCTGCGACTTCTTCGGACTGACCTTCGAGATAATAGAAATCAGCCGTGATATAATCCCGCAGGAACAGATGAGGGTCATAAGGATAAAGTCCAGAGACGGCGTTAACGGGCTTACATTCGTAGGACTGAACAGGAACGCCATAAGAAACGCGTATAACGAGTATTACGCGCCTCCGCCTCCGCTCCCCACCGTTCCGCCGGATATACCGGGGGGAGTCCCTGTAACGCTGCCTCCGGTGATTGAACCGCAGCCGGTTTACAGCGATGTGACGATTTACATCAGCTTTTACGACATTTCCGCGGGAGGGACGGACGTTCTGTTTGAAATTCTGGACGCGATCAGCGAATCCGGCTATAAATTCTGCTTCTTTGTCAGTGAAAACGATATAAATGAAGATCCGGGGCTCATCCGTAAGATTTACGGCAGCGGCCATATGATAGGGCTGTGGCTGGAACACGGATCGTCAGCAGAGTTAAACAGGACAGCCTCTTTGCTCTTTGAGGCGACCAAGATAAAGACGATTCTTGTATCAACCGCCGAAACGGCGGAGGACGCCGTCTCAAGCTATGCCGGTAACGGGCTCATTGTATGGAGGACTTCTCAGAGCCTGGTGTATGACGACACTCTTTCAGTCGAAGAAGTGACCACAATGATATCAACAGAGAGCGGCGCAAGCCAGAATATTATCTCGTCCTGTTCCGTGAACGCGGCGCTGATGTTGTCCGGGATCCTGTCTTACCTCCGTGAATATGAATATAATGTCATGGAGATCACTGAGACAGTTGTTCAGTAGGGGCGGCATTCTACTGCCCGCGCAGAGAACAGGGAGTAGGCTGTAGGGGAACGGCGTTAGGCGGCGCAACGCCGCCCTGACGTCCCGCAAGGAATAGGGGTGGATGTTTGGCGGAAACAAGACTTAAAGCGGTCGTTCTTGCGGCGGGAAAAGGGACGCGGCTGCGCATAGGGGATACCGACGCGCCGAAGGTAATGCGGCAAGCCCGCGGAAAACCGCTTCTCAGCTATGTGCTTGACTCGCTGGCTTTCATCGGTAAGGCTGACACGATCATAGTCGTCGGCTACGGAAGAGATGCGGTTTCCGGGTTTTTCCCCGGGTATGCATACGCCGTGCAGGAGAAACAACTGGGTACAGGCCACGCGGTCATGGCAGCAAGCGGAATGCTTAGCGGGTATGACGGCCCGGTCCTTGTCTGTTACGGCGACATGCCCGCTGTGAGGCGCGAAACATACGAAGCGCTGGTAAGCGAACACGTTGAGAGTAAAAACGCCTGCACTATACTTACAGGAGAGTCGTCGCTGCCGCTTCCGTACGGGAGGGTCCTCCGCGACGTGGACGGAGCTTTTTTGCACGTCGTTGAAGACAGGGACTGCACTCCGGAGCAAAAGAAGATCACCGAACTGAACAGCGGCGTTTATGTTTTCAACTCGCCGCGATTACTGGAAGCGCTCCTTGATTTGAAGAGTGACAACACACAGGGAGAGTATTATCTGACAGACGTTCCGGCGATACTGGGCGCGCGGAACTTGCGGGTCGGCCTTCACAAGCGCGACCTGGGCGACGAGATAATCGGCGTGAATACAGCGGAGCAGCTTGCTCAAGTAGAAGAGATACTGAGAAAGCGCGAAATCATGTAGCGCGTGACAGTTCGCGGGGCGACGGGGATTTACTCTGATGAAGCGTGAATCGTCAGGCGGAGGCCGGCAGACGCACATCCCGGGGTAGGGATATAGCGATGGTACACTATTGGAGCCGGCCACGCGACTTTCAGGCGAAGCAGAGTAAATCCCCGGCGGCTCGTGGACTGAAACCTTAGCGCGAAATGCGAAAAGACCCCTGAAAGAAAATTTTTTTTCTTTTTTTGTAATCTACAACCGGGCGCGGTTTTATTCAGAATCATGATTTTCGGTAAAAGTTTTAACATGATTTTTTATTAATAACAGCGCCCCGGAGACTTTGAGAGCCTGATTTTTGTAGTTGACAAACAAAATCATTCATGTATAATCATCTTCGCGTCAGTTATTTTGGCGCCGCGCCGCTGCTTACGGCGCACCCGTCGGCAAAGCTGATACTTTTACCAGCAAAGCGGACGATTCATCCTTGCTCCCGGCCAGACCGGGGGCCATCAGACCGGAAGGAGGCATAGAAATGGCAAAGACAACGGCAAACTACGAACTCATGTACATCATCGACGCGGATCTCGGAGAGGAACAGATCGCCGCTTTGGCGGAGAAGTTCAAAACTCTGATTGAAGCTAACGGTACGGTGAATGAACATGAGGAAATGGGGAAGAGAAAGCTCGCGTACCTGATCAACGACAAACCTGACGGATATTATGTACTTGTCAGGTTTACATCGGGACCTGAGTTCCCTGCGGAACTCGACCGCGTGCTGAAAATCACCGACGGTATCATGCGTTCGCTTTTGACCGTCATCGAGGAATAGAAAGGGTATACAGCACAATGAATCAAATCGTTTTAATGGGCAGGATGACACGTGATCCTGAGTTGCGTCATACTCCTAACAATGTACCCGTCGCTTCTTTTACGCTGGCGGTCGACAGAGGGTTTACCTCAAAGGAGAGCGGAGAACGGCAGACCGATTTCATCGACGTCGTCGCCTGGCGCAGCACGGCGGAGTTCGTCTCGAAGTATTTCGCGAAAGGCCAGATGACAGCAGTCACGGGACGCCTTCAGATCCGCGACTGGACCGACAAAGACGGAAATAAGAGGCGGAACGCGGAAGTCGTAGCTGACAATATCTACTTTACTGAAAGCAAAAGAAGCCGTGAAGGAAACGCCGGAGGCGGCGGCATCGCGGAGGCAAAGGACGACTACGGCTCCGATTACTCGTCTGAAGTCGCGGGTTCCGACTTTACGGAACTTGACATGGACGACGGCGACTTACCGTTTTGACTAAATATGAATTTCCGGGAAAGGAATGATTAATTAATAATGGCGAATGATAGAGAAAACAGGCCGCAGGGCCGTAAACGCAGGAAGGTATGCCAGTTCTGCGTAGATAAATGCCAGAGCATAGATTACAAGGACGCCGCGAAACTTCGCCGGTATCTCTCCGACCGAAGCAAGATACTGCCGCGCAGGACTACAGGGGTCTGCGCGCAGCACCAGAGGCATCTGATGGTGGCGATCAAACGCGCCCGGCAGATCGCGCTTCTGCCATACGTTACCGATTAAGGCTATGCTTAGGACACATACTGCAGGTCAGTTACGGAAGGGGCAAATCGGGGAAAGCGTGCGGGTTTCCGGCTGGGTCGATACGATCCGCGACCATGGAGGCGTCAAGTTCCTCGATTTGCGCGATTTCAGCGGAATTATTCAAATAGTACTGCACGACGATAACATGCTTGAAGGAGTCAACCGGGAGACTGTCGTCTCCGTCTGCGGAAAAGTACGCGCGCGCGACGACGAAGCGGTGAATCCGAAGCTGGATACCGGTGATATCGAAGTATATGCCGAAGAGCTGACAATACTGGGGGACTGCAAAAACGTCCTGCCCTTTGAAATCGGCGATTCGGTCGCTACGCGCGAGGAAATACGGCTCAGATACCGTTATCTGGACCTGCGCAACCCGGCGCTTCATAATAATATAGTTTTACGGGCAAAGATCATAAGCTTCATCAGGCAGCTTATGGAATCGATCGGATTCATCGAAATACAGACGCCAATACTGACCGCGTCGTCGCCGGAAGGGGCGCGCGACTATCTCGTGCCGAGCCGGAAACACAAAGGGAAGTTCTACGCCCTGCCTCAGGCGCCCCAGCAGTTCAAGCAGCTGCTGATGGTTTCCGGGTTTGATAAGTATTTCCAGATCGCGCCTTGTTTCCGTGACGAAGACGCGCGGCAGGATCGCTCGCCGGGAGAGTTTTACCAGCTCGATTTCGAGATGGCCTTTGCGGAACAGGAGGACGTTTTCGCGGTGGCTGAAACGGTCATGTACGAAACGTTTACAAAGTTTTCGGATAAAAAAGTATCGCCGCCGCCGTTCAAGAGGATCACTTACGGCGAGGCGATGATGATGTACGGTACGGATAAACCGGATTTGAGGAATCCGCTGATAATACGCGACCTTACGGAGTTCTTTTCGCGGGTCGATTTCCCTCTGTTCCGGAATAAGCCTGTGCGCGGGATCGTCGCGGACTGCAAGGGCAGGCCCAGAAGCTTTTTTGACAACTCGCAGAGCTTCGCGATAGAAAACGGTATGAAAGGGCTGGGATACCTGACGCTCTCGGAAGGCGATTTCAAAGGCCCGATCGAAAGGTATCTGACAGACGCGCAAAAAGGGGAGCTTATTGAGTCTCTCGGTATGAACGACGGCGAGACCGTGTTCTTCATCAGCGACGCCGCGGAGGCCGCGGACGGATTCGCGGGCCTTGTGAGAAACTGGCTCGGCAGAACCCTCGGGGTAGTCGATACCGGCTCTTTTGAGTTCTGCTTCATAACCGATTACCCGATGTATGAGTACAACCCTGAAACCGGGGCTGTCGACTTTACCCACAACCCGTTTTCGATGCCGAACGGCGGCCTGGAAGCGCTTGAATCAAAGGATCCTCTTGAGATTTTCGCGTTCCAGTATGACATTGTATGCAACGGGGTGGAGCTCTCATCCGGAGCCGTCAGGAACCACTCGCCTTCGATCATGAAAAAGGCGTTCGCGATCGCGGGATATACAGAGGAAGAACTTGAAACCAGGTTCGGAGCGCTCTATACCGCGTTCCAATACGGCGCGCCGCCTCACGCGGGCATGGCGCCCGGTATTGACAGGATCGTAATGCTGATCGCCGGGGAGGATACGATCCGTGACGTTATCGCGTTCCCGCTTAACAGTAACGCGCAGGATCTCCTGATGGGCGCCCCCGGAACAGTGACTGAGAAGCAGTTGAGAGAGATACATATTTCATTGAGGGGCTGACGATTCACGCTTATCAGAGTTCATACCCGGCGCCCGTGAACTGTAATTTCGCTGTTATCATCCTCTGAGCCTCTTCTTCGATATCGCGACGCTGCACTGCGCCAGATACTGCGACGGGTCTTTTGTGCTTATTTCTTCATTCAGGTACATATTATATACCGGACCGGTCAGGTGCAGCGAGTGTTCTTTCGCGTAGGCCTCCATCCTGTCCGGCAAGTCACCCATATTACCGTAATAGCCGCGGGCATACCCCACAAGGTAGTCCCCGGCTTTTCTTGTGTGAAAACCTATGGGATCTACCGATATAAAATGGTCCGGGCAAGAAGGCGCTTTCTTAAAGGATTCCATATTGTCATAATATCCGCCCACCGGAAAACTGAGATTGATGTGCTGCTCTTCTATCCTGGAGACATAGAAGGAGAGAGGGTCGATAAATGTTTCTTCCACTTTATCGCCATAGTCGTTTCTGGGCCATAAGATCATTGCTTTCTCATCAAAATGCACAACGCTGACAGAATTCTCATCGGCGCTCACTCCCATGTTGATCAGCTCCCGCCTTGCGTGGATTATCGAGTAGCGCTGCCGCAGCCTGCGCATCTCCATGTCCATTTGAATTTCCTGTTTTTCAAGCAGGGTCAGAAGCTTTTCCGGGTCGCGCTCCTGCCTGAGTTCCGCTATAGTCTTCAGCGGGATCTCGAGCTCGCTGAGAACGGTGACGAAGTTCAGCGCAAGTAACTGAGCGGTGGAATAGTACCGGTAGTTATTCTCCGGATTGCGCTTTAGAGGGGTGAAAATCCCTATGTCGTCCCAGTAACGCAGCTTTGAAGATTCAACGCCGGAGAGTTTTGAAAATTCGTGTATCGATAAAGAATCATCCATAAACATAAACCTCCATAGCCGCGGTCAGATTCGCGGCTTTTACTATGTGGCGACTTATTTTACTATATTACGATAAAAAATTAAAGTTACTTTAAGAAAAACCCCGGCTTTTTCTGTAAAAATCCGGGGAAAATAGCGTTTTTTGTCGAAAAATACACATAAAAAAGTGTTTTCGGCAACATAAAAAATACGCGGAAACCCTTTAGTGGTGCGACTTTCACAGCTTCAGCCAATCAGAATGATGAAAAATTCTAAAAAAAACAAAATAATTTCAAAATACGTATTGACATTAAAGTTACTTTAACATTTACGCTAGTCACATAATAAAAGAAAGGAGGGCTTGATATGAGCCTCGGTGAAAAATTGAGGAATCTGCGCCTAAAGACGAAAAAGACGTTGCATGAGCAAAGCAAGATATTAGGCGTATCGATGAATTCAGTATACAGATGGGAACATGATCTTGCTGTTCCAAGAAAATCAATGCTGAAAAAAATGGCCGATCTTTATGCCGTGCCGCTGGATTGGCTGCTTTCGGAAAGCGCCTCTGCCTCACTCGTGAGCGAAATTGAACAAAAATTATTGGGCATGTTCAGGAAACTGTCTGATAATAACAGATATATGGTTTTGGGATACGTTGAGCGCATGTGCGTGGAAGAATACGGCACAGAAAGTTCTTACTGACTGAAAACATATCCGGATATTACGCGCGTACGTGCGCGCAGCGCAACTCACGTTGAAACTGTTCACGGGGCGTCGTGGATGAACTCTGATGAAGAGTGAATCGTCAGGCGGAGGCCGGCAGACGCACATCCCGGGCCAGGGATAAAGCGATGGTAAGCTATTGGGGCCGGCCACGCGACTTTTCAGGCGAATCAGAGTACAGACG
>Ga0082212_10011620_pt1 | contig 11156 bp, 6 predicted proteins | sample TergutNt197P3_FD_71548 | JGI IMG/M metagenome (GOLD analysis project Ga0082212, IMG submission 71548) | Neocapritermes taracua P3 segment gut microbial communities from Petit-Saut dam, French Guiana - Nt197 P3 | ecosystem: Host-associated > Arthropoda: Insects > Digestive system > Gut ... | reverse complement strand
ACGTCTTTCCGTTTATGGGACGGAAAAGAGCATCCCGGCGTTGATTCCCATGCTTTCGCACCCGGAAATGGGCTATTATGCCCGTTTCGCCCTGGAGCCGATGCCGGTACCGGCGGTGGACGCAGCCCTGCGTGAAGCGACGAAAACGCAAAAAGGCATGAACCTCGTCGGCGTGCTCACGTCAATCGGCGTGCGACGCGACGCAGACGCCGTGCCGTTCCTTGCCCCGCTGCTTGCCGATGACGACCCCGAAGTCGTCAAGGCCGCTTTCGCCGCTTACGGTTACATCGGAACGCCGGAGTGTGCCGACGTGCTGTGCAAAGCGGTCGGCGAGTTCAAGCCGGAATACGAAAAAGCCGTTTGTGACGCGGCATTGAATTGTGCCCAACTGCTGGTCGATGCCGACAAACTTGAGTCGGCACTCGCCCTTTACGACGCGGTCATCAACTCCCAAGCCCGTCAATTCCTCAAGGAAGGCGCGATTTTCAACCGCATTCTCGCCCGTGGAACTGCCGGAACAGATGATCTTGTCCGTTATCTCCATTCCGAGGATATCGGCATTTTTGAAGCTGCACTCCATACGGTGCGTCTCCTTCCCGCCGGTGGTGATCCGAGCGTTTGCACTGCCATCGTGACTGAAATGATCAAATTCTCGCCGCAACGTCAAGGATTGATTCTGGAAGCCTTGGCTGGTCGCAAAGACACTCAATCACGAACAACCTCGTTGACAGTTGCCAAAACCATTGCCTCAACCCAAGATGCGCCGGAAGTTTTGCGTGTTTCGGCGATGCACGCCCTCGGGACGCTTGATATTCCAGAAGTCGTACCTGCTCTCTTGGCCGGTGCCGCTGATAACAATGGTGAAAGCCCCGTTGCGGAAGCGGCGTTTCGCTCGCTGGTTTTCATGACGAACAAGGACGCAGACGCGGCCATAGCCAAGGCTATGACCGATGCCGGTAATAAAATCGACGGCGCGATGATTCGCATTGCGAAAGAACGTCGTACCGCCGCCGCAACGCCGCAGCTTTGGAGCATCGTCAAAACGGCCAACTCGCCGTTGCGAAACGATGCCATTGACGCACTCGGCGAAACGGCAACGTTGCGTGACCTGCCGGAAGTGGCCAAGCTGATCGCCGCATCACAAAATGACGCGGAACGCAATCGCGTCACCATTGCCCTGAATGCGATCGTTGCCCGAATGCCGCAACAGGCGGCTTTCGACACGGTGGTGGCCATTCTTACCTCGGCGAATGAACCCATCGGCGTTCGTCAGGCGGCAATCGATATGCTGAAAACAATCGGCGGCAAAGCGGCGGTGGAAGTGGTGACAACGATCGCTCTGACCAACAACCCGTTGGCGGACAGAGCAACGGCGGTGCTCGGAACCTGGGATTCGCCGGACACCATGGCCGAAATCGCAGACGCATTGCTCAAAGTGGCGAAACAGTCGCCCGTCGAACGGTACCGTATTCGCGGCGTGAGTGGGTACATTCGCCTCGCCCGACAGTTTAACTATCCCGAAGACCAGCGGATCGCCATGCTCAAGACCGGCTTCGATACGGCAACGCAACCGGCCCAGAAGAATCTGATCTTTGACGTTTTTGCCCGGTATCCGTCGATGAAAATGCTGCAAGCGGCCATGAGCTACACGGAAGATGAAACGTATCGTGAGCAGGCTTGTACGGCGGCGGTCGCAACGGCGGCCAAATTACAGGGTCGTCAACCGCAAGCGGCGCGAATCATGGAAGACGTGATCAAGCTGACCAAAAACGACGCGACGAAATCGCAAGCCGAATCCGTCCGCGACAAGCTGGCCGGCGTTGATGAAGGCGTCGTCATTGTCAAGGCACTTTACGGTGCCGGCGATAAAATGGCGGACGTCACCAACAAAGTGCGTGATTTTTCCGGCGGCAGCACGATCATCGACATCGGCAGTTACAATGACGCCTTCGGCGATGTGGCTCCGCAAGTCGTGAAACGACTGTACATCACTTACAAGATCAAGGACGGCCCTGAAAAAACGGTCGATTTTGCTGAAAACACAGCGATCTCTTTGGAGAAGTGATCAGAAAGTGAACGGTAAGTTTGCCGCATAGAGTAACAAGTTAGCCGCGTCACCCTGTGACGCGCATAGACAGGGCGGTCACGCCGTGACCGTCGTGGCTCTGATTACCCATTTGTATTCATTTCAAAAAAACCAAAATTTATGACAAAACAATACGATCTCGGTTTGATGGGCTTGGCGGTCATGGGGCAGAATCTTGTGCTCAACATGGTCGACCACGGGTATGACATCGCGGTTTACAATCGCACGACGAGCAAAGTCGATGAGTTCATGGCAATGCCGGAAGTGCAATCGAAAGGTGACAAGCTCATCGGTTGCCATTCGCTCAAGGAATTGGTTGCGAAGCTCAAGCGACCTCGTAAGGTTATGCTCATGATTCAGTCAAAGGACGCCGTGCCGGCACCGGACTTGGCACTTTATCCCGAAAAGGCGGCCATTGACGGTGTGATCGCCGATTTGTTCAACCTGCTCGAGCCCAGTGACATCATCATCGATGGCGGCAATACACAATTCATGGACACTGAACGCCGTACAAAAATCGTCGAGCAACGCGGTTTCCTGTACATCGGAACCGGCGTGTCAGGCGGCGAAGAAGGGGCACGATTCGGACCGTCCATGATGCCCGGCGGAACACCCGATGCCTGGCCGTTCGTGAAGGAAATTTTTCAGTCGATTTCCGCAAAAGTCGGTACGCAGAAGGACATTCCCTGTTGCGAATGGGTCGGGCCGCGCGGTGCAGGACATTACGTCAAAATGGTGCATAACGGCATCGAATACGGCGACATGCAGCTCATCTGCGAAGCCTATTGGATGCTCAAGCACGCCCTCGGTTATTCAAACGGACAACTGTATAACGTATTCGCCGAGTGGAACAAGGGCGAACTCGACAGCTATTTGATCGAAATCACCCGCGACATTTTCAGCGTCAAAGACGAGGTAACCGGCGAGTATCTTGTTGACTTGATTCTTGACACAGCCGGCGCGAAAGGCACCGGAAAGTGGATGAGCCAGCTCGCCCTCGACCTCGGCGCACCAAGCACGCTTGTGACCCAAGCGGTTTACTCGCGCTGCGTTTCGGCGATGAAAGACGCGAGGATGCGGGCGGCAAACGTACTTACCGGTCCCTCCGGAACTTACCAGGGCGACGCACAAGCCTTCGTCGAACAGGTACGTCAGGCACTTTACGCCTCGAAAATTTGCAGTTACGCACAAGGTTACGTGCAAATGATGGCCGCCGCAAAGGAATACGACTGGCCACTCAATTTCGGTGACATTGCGTTGTTGTGGCGTGGCGGTTGCATTATTCGTGCCGTGTTCCTCGAACGCATCAAGGAAGCCTTCGATGCCGATGCAAATCTCGAAAACCTGTTGCTCGCGCCGTATTTCAAGGACATTGTTGCGAAATCGCAAGACGCATGGCGCAACGTGGTCAAGACGGCGATTGAGCTTGGCATTCCGGTTCCGGCGTTCATGTCGGCACTGTCGTATTATGACAGTTACCGCAGTGCAAATCTGCCCGCGAACCTGTTGCAAGCCCAGCGGGATTATTTTGGTGCCCACACGTACCGACGCATCGACAAACCCGGCGAAGGCCCGTTCCATACGGATTGGATCGCCGCCAAATCAGAGTCGTAATCGTAAGATTGCGGAACAACCGTTAGCCGCGTCACCCTGAGATATGCAAATCACGCTACCGAGAGCCGGTCGTTTGAAAAGGTCAAATTTTCATCGGTTAACGTTTTTGATTGTTTCTTGGAAAGTGCAGATTCCATGTCGGCGAAAAAAAAGAAGAAAAAAATTACCGACAACCCAAACGAGCGTGTCATCAGTGAGAATCGTAAATCGCGGCACGATTACTTCATTCTTGACACGCTCGAATGCGGACTCATGCTGGTCGGTAGCGAGGTCAAAAATCTGAGTGGCAGGGCAGTTATGCCGTGACCGTTGCCATCAGAGCCGCGAGTGTCAACGAGCGGTCGAAGTGGTGGAACGACAGTCCTTATTGGTCCGCACCGTTACCGTCGCGGCTCTGATTATCCCGGTAAAATGCGTTGATGGCCGCAAGGAAGGTCTTGCCGTAGCTTTCCCATTTACGACGCCCGACACCGGAAATTTGCAGGAACGTGTCACGGTCTTTGGGAAACAGCATTGACATTTCTCGCAGGGACTTGTCCGAAAATACAATATATGGCGGTAAATTTTCCGCAGCGGCAATTTCCTTGCGAAGTTCACGCAACCGTTGGAAAAGGGCTTCGTTGCGCGGATTGGGTTCCAGCTCCTTTGCGGGACTATCGAACCGGGCAGCAAAGCTGCGTGGCCGTTGAAATTTCGGCTGTTGCTGCGTTTGTTGACTGATCATTTCAAAGTGTTGCTTGTTGCGGAGTATCGCCCAGGCTGTGTCGGTCAATTTGAGAACGGGGAATTGCGGATCATCAACGGCCAGAATTTTTTGTGACACCAATGCACTGACCACCGTTCGCCAATACGTTTTGGGACGGTCTTTTCCGACGCCAAACGTGGGAATCTGATCGTGCCGGAACTGCCGAATCTTATCCGTCATTTCGCCGACAACGACATCACAAACATGCGTTGCCCCGAATCGTTCGCCGGTTCGATAAATCGCCGAGAGCACCTTTTGCGATTCAACTGTTGCGTCAATGCGTTCGACACCGCCGGTGCAAATATCGCATTGGTTGCAAGAATTGTGCGGAAACTCTTCGCCGAAATATCGCAACAGTCCCATGCGCCGACATTCGTCCTGTTCGGCAAAACGCACCATTTGCCGGAGTTGTTCCAACGCCACTTCGCGGGCTTGTTCGTCTTCGATCTCATCGGCAAAATGTCGCAAAATGGAAACATCCTGCTTCCCATAAAACAGCGTGCAATACGCCGGCTCACCGTCGCGACCGGCACGGCCTGTTTCCTGATAGTAACCCTCGATATTCTTGGGCAAATCGCCATGTACGACGAAACGCACGTTCGACTTGTCGATTCCCATGCCAAACGCGATGGTGGCCACGATGATCGTGCAATCGTCGCGGCGAAAGGCTTCCTGCGTCGTGTGGCGAATTTCGTCCGACATGCCGGCGTGATAGGGCAACGCGGCAAAACCCTGTGATTGCAAAAACGCGGCGGTTTCCTCAACCTTTTTGCGGCTCGTGCGATAAATGATACCCGAATCATTCGGACGGCGTTTGAGAAAATCGAGCAACTGACCGTCGAGCCCTCGTTTGTAAATCACCTGATAAAACAGGTTCGGGCGGTTAAATGACGCGCGTGTCAAATGGGGGTTCCGCAATTTCAAGCGGTTGACGATGTCTTCCGCCACGCGCGGTGTTGCCGTAGCGGTAAACGCGGCAAGCGGCACTTCAGGGAAATCATCGCGGATACGTGCCAGGGCGAGATAGTCAGGCCGGAAATCGTGTCCCCACTCCGAAATACAATGAGCTTCGTCAACGGCGAAAAACGAGATGTTCAGCGTTTTGAGCCGTTCCAGAAAATGCTCTGAATTGAACCGCTCCGGTGAGATGTAAAGCAAACTGAGAGCATTGTCCTGCAAGGCATTACGGATGTAGTTTTTATCGTCGGGTGTACTGCTACTGTTGAACGCTGCCGCGTGTAAGCCATTTGCCCGTGCCGCATCAACCTGGTCTTTCATCAGCGAAATGAGCGGTGAAATAACAACGCAAACGCCCGGCAACATTCGCGCCGGAAGCTGATAGCACAGCGACTTTCCACCACCAGTCGGCATGACCGCAAACGCATCTTGTCTTGCAAGAATCGCCCGAACGATGTCTTCCTGGTTCGGACGAAAACTCGTGAACCCGAACATTTCGGAAAGCGTCGCAAAAATTTGGTCTGTCGGAAACATTTCAGTTGGCAGTCAGCCGCGTCACCCTGTGACGCGATGTTACGTCTTACTCAACACCACAATCGCCACATTGGCGTTGAGGTTCGGCTCGTAGGTGACGGGTACACCCTGTTCGGTGTCGAGCGCAACGGTCTGGTGAATGCGATAACCCTTCTCGACGCAATACTCGCGAAAATCGTCAATGGTCAAAAACCGCACGTCATTGGTGTTGTGCCATTTGTGCGACGATGTGGCGTCAAGTCGCGGAGCGAGTCCCTCTTCAGCGAGTGCCTTCCGGTAACGGTGGTAGCCGAGGTTCGGGAAGCTGACGATCCCGCGAATGCCGACCCGCAGCATTTCCGCAAGCACCAGGTCAACGTCATGCACGGTTTGCAGCGTTTTCGACAGCACGACAAAATCAAACTGCTTGTCCTTAAACGCTTTTAACCCTGCGTTGAGGTCAGCCTGCACAACGTCGAGACCTTTGCGCAGCGATTCGAGTACCGACGCTTCGTCAAGTTCGATGCCCATGACGCGTCGGTGACGGCGGTTTTTCAGCCGCTGTATCAAATCGCCGGTTCCGCAACCGAGATCGAGCACCTTCGTGCGAAGCGGAATCAGCTTGACGATTTCGTCGTAATCTATACGGCGACCTTCAACGAGAAAATGTCCGCGTGATGCGTCGGGCGAAACTTCCGGCAATGTTTCGGCATCATCAAAAACGGTTGTTTCGGCGGCTTCATATTCGATGAGCACGTCTTTTTCGACGTTTTGCAGAAATGCTCGCATCATTCCGCCGTAAGAGTCGAGGTCGTTTTCGAGCAGAAAAGCATCGTGTCCACAATCGCTTTGCACATTGCAATAACTGAGCCGCTTGTCGCAACGCAATGCCGCTTCGACCAGTTCCTGCGACTGAAATGCCGGGAAAAGCCAGTCGCTCGTAAAACTGAGGAACAGCCATCGGCACATCGTCCCGCGAAGCCGGTCAACCAATTCGCGTTGCGTATCGCCGAAATCGAAAGTGTCCATCGCCCACGAGAGCGAGAGGTAGGAGTTGGCATCGAACCGCTCGACGAACTTGTCACCCTGGTGCGCAAGATACGAGCCGACGCTAAACGCGGTTTCAAAAGGCGTGTCGATGTCACGGCCTTTGAAACGGTCGGCATCGAATTTCTTGACCATCGACTCGCGCGACAGGTAGGTGATGTGCCCCAACATTCGGGCGATGGCCAGCCCGACCGCCGGACCTTGTTCCTTATCGTAATACTGACCGCCGTAAAAATGCGAGTCGTTCGTGATCGCGTTTCGTGCCACGATGTCGAAAGCGAGTGCCTGACTTGTCAGCCGCGCACTGGCCGCAATGACCACCGCACCGGCCATGCGATCGGGGAATCGTGTTGTCCAATCAAGCGTCATCAGCCCGCCCACCGAACCGCCGACCACGGCGAGCAACCGCGAAATGCTGAGGTGATCAACCAGCCGCTGCTGCACTTCGACAATGTCGCCGATGGAAACTTTCGGAAAGTCCATACCGTAGGGCCGCCCGGTTTTCGGATTGATGCTGTCGGGGCCGGTTGTGCCTCGACAACCGCCCAGCGAATTGGCACAGATCACAAAATAACGGTCGGTGTCGATAACCTTGCCCGGCCCAACGGCGATGTCCCACCAGCCGGGATCGTCCTCCTCATCGTGCCGCGCAACGTGCGAATCACCCGACAGCGCGTGGCAAATGAACACTGCGTTGTCCCGACGTTCGTTCAATCGACCGTAGGTCTCGTAAACGACGGTCACCTCGGACAACTCGCTGCCGCATTCCAATTGCAACGGTTCGTCCAACGTCACCCGCCGGGCATACTTCAACTCGCGTGCCGAACGCACACTGTCACTGCTCTCAAATAAATCGTCTGACATATAGTTTCAAAAGGGGATCGGTTTTTCAGTCATTTTTCACTGCGAGGGTCACAATGAAGCACGAAGGATGAAAACATGATGTCTCTAGCAGGACATAAAATTTGCCGGCAGGGATTTAAGTCCACTTGGAAATATCGTTTTGTTATTGATTCAACACAAGGCTTCCGCCAGAAATTAATCGTCCAACTTTGTGCTTCGGCGGTCACGGCGTGATCGCCCTACCTTGTCCCGTTATTTTCTGGCGAAAGCCCAAAAGCGTGAATAGTCATCCAATTGGTGCAAATGAAATGGCATCCAGAATCCCCCAAAATACTACGGCAAATACCGTCGGAATCAGAAACCACCAAGAATGGTTCTTTCGCCAACGGTATGTACTATACAAAGCGAAAAACAGGAAGCAAACATGATGTACCCAATGCAAGTTTCTGTAGGGACCACAAAAAAGGCAAATAAAAAACGCCACAACCATGACAATGGTGATTGACATGGCGGTATCCCGTGGATATGATTGCTTGACTCGATTCTCCATGAATTGCGGGTCAATCAACTCGGTTTCCGGGGGACGGTAAGGATTCATGTCGTCTTTGTCTGGCATCGATACTCTTCACTTGCACCAATGGAACAACATAAGGTTGTTTGCATACCTACGGAATGCTCTGTTGTTACGGCGGTCACGGCGTGACCGCTCTACTGGCTTAAGTCCGAAGCCGTTTTTATTTCATTTCCGGGACGGGCATCGTGTCGTTTTCGATCATCGCACGCTGTTCGTCGTTGAACCGGAGAATGTCGAAATCCTTGAAATAGTATTCCATGTCGGAACCGCCGTGTAATTGCAGCGCGACTTTGCCTTCCTTGAGGCATTCCGGGTCGATGATGTCAATGATGATCTGGCCGTTCAGTTCGGTCGTCAGGTGGTCGCCGACAGCCACGATGCTCACCGTGTTCCAGTCGCCTTCCTTAAAGACCTTTTCTGCCAACTCAAAATTGCGGGCAACCCAACCGCGTCCTTCGACCTCCCAAAGGCTGGCGGTCGCCGCGCGGTCGATTTCGTCCTGGAAGCCGCGCATCCAGTACGGTTTGTCAACTTCGACGGCACGGAAGTACAAGCCGCTGTTGCCGTTGACCTGCTTGAACGTCACCCTTGCGGCGTGGTCTTTAAAAATTTCTTCGTAACGGAGCATCCCGTCGCGTCCTTCATTACGCTCCGAGGTGCCTTTGGCGACGAGATCATCGTCAATTTCCCACTTGCCGGAAGGCGAAACCCAGATGCCCTCAAAGTCCGGTTTCAGCAGCTTTTCCCATTCGGTGGCGGGCAGTTCCTTGATCCACAAGTTGCGCCAGCGGATTTTGCCTGTCGGGGAGCCGGTGCCGTGGACCTGAAGGCCGAAAAAGCCTTTCAGTGTGGCCGTGTCGGCAAAGTCGGTGCAGATAACGCCGTTAACCCAAATTTTAATGCACGGGCCGATCGCCTGAATGACGACTTTGTTCCAATCGTCTTTTATGAACGCCGTTGCCGAATTCTCATTGGCACGCTCGTTGATCCAGCGGTTGCGACGGCTTTCGTCGTAAACGCGGCCATTGTCAGGGCAGTTCTGGTCGAGTTCGCACTGGTAACCGTAAACCACTTCACGGTCGCCGGCAGGTCTGGCTAAACTGCGAAATTGGACGCCGGAGTTGATCGGCTCGTCGAATTTGCACTCGTAATACAGGATGAAGTTGCCATATTCATCCGGGGAGCAGAGGAAGGTGTTCGGCCCGTCGCCGCGTTTTCCGACGATACAGCCGTCTTCGACCGAGTAGGTGGCGTCACCGCCGCGTTTGATCCAGCCGTCGATGTCTTTGCCGTTGAACAGCGGTTTGAAACCGTCGTCGGCACTACAGAATGTTGTCACGGCCAACAGGGCCACAAGCGAAATCAGGGCTTTGCCCCAGGTAACATTGAAACAAATTTTCATGGTGTGTCTCCAAAAACAGAGGGTGCCAAAAGGAAAGGGAATGACCGAAGGTCAACTAGACCACGCATTTTAACACAATTGGCAACTGAATGCCACTACCACGCCAAAATGAGACTTGATTATTTTGCCAGCATCATAGCCACGTTTTCGCGGTTGACCGGCGAGATGACACCGTGTTCGGTGACGATGCCCGTAATGAGTTCGGCAGGCGTGACATCGAACGCGGGGTTGTAAACCCGGACTTCCGCCGGAGCGGTGCGTGTGCCGAAACCACAACGGATTTCGTCCGGGTCGCGTTCTTCAATCGGGATCAGGCTGCCGTCGGCGATGGTCATGTCAAACGTCGAGACCGGTGCAGCGACGTAAAACGGCACGCCGTGTGCCTTGGCGGCAACAGCGACGCCGTAAGTCCCGATTTTATTGGCCGCGTCCCCGTTGGCGGCAATGCGGTCGGCACCGACGAACACGGCATTGACCTTGCCCTGACGCATGACCAAGGCGGCCATCGAATCGCAAATCAGCGTCACGTCGATGCCGCGTTGCCAAAGTTCCCACGACGTGAGTCTGGCTCCCTGTAACAACGGTCGTGTTTCGTCGGCGAAAACGTGAATTTTTTTACCCTGCTCCGTTGCGGCGAAAAAGACGGCCAACGCCGTACCGTAGTCCGCCGTTGCTAACCCACCTGCATTGCAATGAGTCAGGAGCGAATCACCGTCCTTGACGAGCGCAGCCCCGTGATTCCCGATCGCACGGCAGATTTGACGGTCTTCCTCATGAATTGCTTTCGCTTCGGCAAGCAGGGTGGCAGCCAGCAACCCCGGTGCCATCTGCCCCCTCAGCGATTCGGCCTTAGAAAACATGCGGTCGAGTGCCCAAAACAAATTGACGGCCGTTGGGCGACTGCCGGCCAGATAGTCGTGCGATGTTTTCAATTTGGCAAAAAATTCGGATTCCGATGGTTCGTTGCCGTCAACAAAAAGCGGTTGTAACCCGATGCACAGGCCGTAAGCCGCCGCAATGCCAATGGCCGGAGCACCGCGAACCCGTAGCATTTTGATTGCTTCCCAAACAGTTTCCATAGTGCGGCAGTCGAGCATTTTCAGTTCAACCGGTAACAGTGTCTGGTCGATCATCCGCAGCCACGACTGCGAAAATTCCCCGGCGTCAACCCAGTCGAGGGTTTCAACGTTTTTGTATTGTGTCATAAAGTTTTGATCCTGTGGTCAATGATACCGACAATGTCATCCAGCTTATCATTAAATTCTGTTGATGTCAAGAAACGAGGTGCCATAATCGCCAGGTATCGTTACACTCAAGTTGCAACCGCCGCTTGCACTTCGACAATAATTTCATCACATCATTCTTGACAGTGGAC
>Ga0082212_10011619_pt1 | contig 11156 bp, 10 predicted proteins | sample TergutNt197P3_FD_71548 | JGI IMG/M metagenome (GOLD analysis project Ga0082212, IMG submission 71548) | Neocapritermes taracua P3 segment gut microbial communities from Petit-Saut dam, French Guiana - Nt197 P3 | ecosystem: Host-associated > Arthropoda: Insects > Digestive system > Gut ... | reverse complement strand
ACGGGCTGCTCTTGAACCCGCGGCTTTTCATGGACGCGCTCAAATTGCCGGAAGCCGTGTCATACAAGGCAAACGTGATCGTCGGGTGGCTGTCGCCACTCAACCACGCGACATACTATATGCACAATTTCGGATACGACTATCTGCCGCGCCTGTGGATGACCTGCCTGGTATTCGGCGGGTTGATACTGTTGTTTGCTTTCATTGCGCTGAGGAGCATCAGGAAATACAATTTTATGATTAACGGGACAAATGAGTGAGGTAAGAAATGGACATTGCCGTGAAAGCCGTGAATGTATCCAAATGGTTCAAGGACGAACAGGCCTTGCATAGCATTTCGCACGAATTCGAAGCGGGAAGAGTACATGGGATCGTCGGCAATAACGGTTCCGGCAAGACCGTTTTCTTCAAATGCGTGTGCGGGCTTCTGCTCCCCGAGGAGGGCGATATCTATGTAGAGGGCAAGCATATCGGCAAGGATGTGGACTTTCCGGCATCTGTCGGGCTCATCATAGAAACGCCGGGTTTCCTCCCAAACGTTTCCGGGTTCCAGAACCTGAAGCTGCTGGCCGCGCTCAAGGGGAGCGCAAAAGACGCGCAGATAGAGGAATCGATACGAAAAGTCGGGCTTGACCCCAAAATGAAAAAACATGTCGGCAAATACTCTCTCGGCATGAAGCAGCGCCTGGGCATCGCGCAGGCAATCATGGAAGATCCGTCCTGCCTGATACTCGACGAGCCGTTCAACGGCTTGGACAAGCATGGCGTCACGGAAATGCGCGAGCTGATAAATGGCCTGCGCGACGGCGGGAAAACAGTGTTGATGGCAAGCCATAACGCTTACGACATTGAAGAGCTCTGCGACACCGTATGCGAAATGGAAGCCGGCGTCTTGACGCAAATACGGCAGGGCTCCTCGTAAAAAAGCACAACGAGGATAAAAACGCAACACAACGGGAACGGTTCGAAACCACTGAAAAAGTAGGCATAGGGCTGCGGTTTCAAATGTGGAAATAATTGGGTACCAGCAAAATCTCGGTTTTAAGCAAAAAATTGCGGTTGAGGGGTATGTGGTATGAATATTTATTGCAATCTTAACTTCCTGAGATTTTCCCACTAAAAAAGCATTTAGTTGACTATCCGGCTCTGCTTGGTTCAGTGCTGCCTCCCAGAAACTCCAGGATTTCATCGTAAGATTTATTGCTTCGCGTGATAGCGTCCAACAGCATGCCTTTCATCATGGCCTCTTTTTTGTCCATCAGCTGTCTCAGCTCGGTGATTGCCGCATCGTACCTTTCCTTTGAGCGCACCACCTTTTCCTGCGCCTTTTCAATCTTGCCTTCAATTGAAACCCTTTGCCTTGCCTTTGCCATTTCACCCATCTCCTTTCATAGACAGTGCTACGCTGATTTCGTTTACCTGTTTCTTTATGTACCCCGCATCCAACTTGAACGCTTTCAGGATCGCCTTTTGGGTAGCCGTCACTGCATGGTCCATCCGGTATTTCTTATCCAGCATCTTCACCATCTCTATCTTCTCAAGTTCCCTGATCGCCGCCGGGACAGTCATGTAGTTGGCCTTGCTATCGTTTTTCATCATCTCGTCTTTCAGGCATGTGTACATCCTGTTTCTGACAATGAGCGCGATAAACTCTATGAAGATCTTCGCGGCCGCCGATTCGTCTGAGTGTACACGCAGGCTCTTGTTCCCCAGATATGACTTATCGCCGCGGAACAGTTTTTCAGAGGCGTCACGGCTTTTGTAAAGGGAGAGCGCTTCCTTGGCTGTCATCTTCTCTGACGTGACGATCAAAAAGTACCCACACAGATCGAGTTCACGCTCTATCACAGAAGCCTTCTCCTTGGCGAACAAGAAGGCCCCGTCAGCCTCTTTGGCATCCTTGTGCTTCTTGTCAAAAAACAGATTGAAATACCTCTCGTACACTGCTGGCGACGGGAGGGCTTTCCCTTCCAGCCTCTCAAGGTATTTCGCCATCTTCTCCATATTCGCCTCGATCGTCTCGCGCTCCGAGGCCTCCTTCCTGCTGCTGTGGAAAAGATGAAAGTACCTTTCTGTCCCGTCCGACGCGAACAACTGGCGCTTTACCGTCATGCCATAAGCCTTGTATTCCCTTATGCCGCACTCCCTTTTGTTTTCGAACTTTCCTTTGTTTTCAAGCACCAGGCCATTAACAAGGCCTGCCACGCCTTTCACCATGATCACGAAATCGTAACCACATTTGTCCATGTACTGTATGTTTTCTTTGCTGAAGTAGCCCCGGTCAAGGATAAACCCGGCGCGCTTGTACCCATAGCCCACCGCTTTTTCAAGCATGAACTGGAGCTGGGAGATATCTACGATGCTGCCCGGATACTCTTCGTAGAAAAGCGGTTCCCTGTTGTACGTGTCATAAGCGATGGAATAGTTGAACACCGGCAGGCCCAGATCCTTTTTCGCATGCCCATACTCGACTATCTCGATATCGCCTGCCTGGCAATTCTTGTTTGTTGAGTCATATGTGATGTAGATTTTATCGCGGTGGTCACGCGCAGCATTCCATTCATTCAGGAAACCCACGCTTTGCTCATCAGTGATCCCGCTTAGGAAATCCGATACTTTCGAATCGCTGTAAACTTTCATCCCCTCTGTAAAAAGCGGATGGTTGTATGCGTAGTCCGGATAATACTGGCCAGCGTTGTTTTCGCATATGATCGAATATGTGGCGAGATCTAAAAACAGCCCGGTATCTTTTCCCCCCAAATATTTTGCAAGGATCTGAGGAAGTTTATAGGCTTCCATGATCCTCCTGATTACGATGAACGCGCCGGTGCGCAGGCAGCTGCTTCTCAGCTCGCCACTTTTTTCTTCAGGAAGCTCTACGTCCGGAAAGTACAGAAGGAAGTTTTGGTTCGGGCGCATCATAGTCTCGTCATCTGCCGATTGCTTGCCTATCGTGGCGCGGTGAGGGACGGTATATCGCTTCTCTTGCAGGTAATCCCGGCCGTATTCATAATCGATGTAGACGGTCCCTCCCTTTCTCTGCCGGGCGATTTTCCCGGGAACGTCGGGTATTTTGATTAAAAAATCCAGGTACATTGCGGCTCCTTTCCCACTCAATTTTATAGATGTAATTACGACTAAATTATACAATAGCCAACGCCGTCATGTCAAGCGAAAAAACCCGAGGACCGGGTTTTTTCAACACTTTTTTCAATTGCTTTTCTCTATGCGTTATTTAGTGGGAATTTTTAAAGGAAGTTAACGTGCAAATATCGCCGAAAACGCAGTATATTTGCCATTATACAGCAAAATTCAGGCAAAAAAGACGACAGCTATACCCCTCAACCGCAAATTTTTGCTAAAATACCTTTGGGGTTGTGGCAAGCTGGTTTTTTTATAGCTTGGTTGTTCCCAAAACCGTAACCTTTTTCTCCCCCTGGCCCTTTTTCAGTGGTTTCAGACGGTTCATATGGCCCACGCGCCAATGGCATGGTTCAATCTGTTTCGCGGGTCTGGCGCCCTGCCAGCCAATACATGCTCCCGTCTTCCAGCCTGCCAAGAAAATGGCTGCCATACAAATCGCGCCTGAGCAGGGCCCAGTCGTCAAACGTATGCCAGGACTTGATAATGCCGTTTACTTCTTCCTCGGAATACTCCCTCCCTGGTTCAAACTTCGACGCGATATATGCCAGCGCCAGCATCTTCAGCCCCCTCTTTTTTGGATACTGTTTCAGCCTTCCGTTGCCGTCAAGGAAGTGTTTCAATTGGCTTGTCGAATCGTTTATTAACATGGTTTCCATAACTTCTTTTTCCCCCGTTTTCGCTCTGCATGCCGGTTTTGCCCAGCGTCGGCTTTCATGTTGAAACCCGCCAGGCGATAAGCCAGGCGGGTCATTCATGGAGCTGCCCAGCGGACTCGAACCGCCGACTTCCTCCTTACCAAGGAGGTACTCTACCGACTGAGTTAGGGCAGCAAAATTCAAAGCTGTATGCCGTACCGGATTATTGTACCATTTTTGCTAATACATCGACACGAGTTTTTCTATCTTGCCCTTGATGCGCGTGAGGGCGTTGTCCACGGTCTTTTGGCTCTTGCCCAGCATTTCGGCGATTTGCGAGGTGTTGCTCCCGCGCGCGTAAGCGTCCCAGACAGAGTGTTCCAATCCTGAAAACAGGGCGGGCGCGTTGCTCTCGACATAGGCCAGAAGGTCCGCCAGCAGGACTATCTCTTCGGGATCCGTCGCCTTCGGGGCGCGCAGCGCGCTGCCCAGATGCGCCGCGTCCTCAGGGCCGGCGTCGAGGCCGGGCGCCTTCACCGCCGCCTCGATAGAGACGGAGTCGTTCAGCGGCCTGTGCTTCTCGCGGTCGGCCATCTTGACCGCGTTGATGATGCGCCGCTTGACGCAGAGCTCGGCAAAGGTCCTGAATGTAGCCCCGGCGTTTGGGTCAAACGTCCGGATTGCCCCGAGCAGCCCGATCATGCCTTCCTGGATCACGTCGTCGCGGTCGGCGCCTATCATGAAATACAGGTTCGCCTTGCTCCTGAGCATTTCCCTGCTTTCCGTGTAAATGCGGCGCAGCGCGTCGTCGTCGCCCTCCCTTGCCAGGATCGCGAGCTCGTCGAGCGTCATCTCCGCCCTGCTTGCTATCTTCGCCATTTTGCTACCTCAAAGAGCACGACGGCCGCGGCGGCGGAGGCATTGAGGGAACCCATGCGCCCCTTCATCGGTATGGATACGAGAAAGTCGCAGGCCTCGCGCACGATGCGGCTCATGCCGCGCCCCTCGGAGCCTATCGCCAGGCAGACGCCCCCCTTGAAATCCGTTTCCGTGTAGGGGCTTCCCCCCGTATCAAGCCCATATACCCAAAGGCCCTTTTCCTTTAGTTCGCTGACCGCCGCGCAAATCCCGGATACCTTGGCCACCCGCATATGCGCCGCCGCGCCGGCCGACGCCTTCATGACGGTGGCGTTCACGGAAACCGCCCGGTTCTTGGGTATCAGGACGCCGTGCGCGCCGGCACCCTCGGCCGACCTGATAATGGCGCCGAGGTTTCCCGGATCCTCGATTCCGTCGAGCGCGACTATGAACGGCGGCTCGCCCGAAGCCGCGGCCGCCGCGAGCATCGCGTCCATATCCGAGTAGGCATATTCCGTGACAAGGGCGGCCGCGCCCTGATGGGCCCCGCCGCCGCATTCCCTGTCGAGCATCGCCTTGGGGACAGCCTGCACGGGTATCCCCGCTTTTTTCGCCAACGCGAACAGTTTTTTCCCTTCGCCTTCGATATTCTTTTGCAGGTAGAGCTTTTCTATGCCCGCGCCGGCGCGTATGGCCTCGGACACCGCGTTGCGCCCGTAGACCAGCCTGCCTGCGCTGTCGGCCCTGCCTGCCCCGGCCCTGCCTGCCCTGCCAGCCCCGTTGCCCGCGTTTTTGTCCATGCCGCCGTCAAAACCTTTCATCTTCGCATACCCTGTCATTCCCCGTCGATGATGGAGGCAGCCAGCCCCGCCAGCTCCTCGGCCCTCTCCGAGCGCCCCGCGATATAGTGGTACCCGAGCAGGGCCTCGAACGCCGTGGCGAGCTTGTAGTCCAGCGGGTCGGCATTCTTCGGCACGCTCTTCGGCTTGCGGTTGCGCGCCCGCCGCACGATGTCCGCCTCCTCTTCCGTCAGCGCCCCCTGCCCGGCCAGCGCACGCACAGCCTTTGCCTGCGCCGAAGCCCTCACATAGCGCACCGCCTCGAGATGCAGCCTGTCAGCGGCGTATATGCCGCCGCGCTCCGCCAGCCTGCGGCGCACCGAAAGCTCGAAAAAAGCGTCCCCGAGGAATGCCAGCGTCGTAAGGTTCAATTCTTCTCCCGGATTATCTGGACGCCCTGCGGCGTGTCCTTCAGCACGATGCCCTTTTCCGCGAGCAGGGCGCGTATCTCGTCCGCCCTGGCCCAGTCCTTCGCCGCGCGGGCCGCCTCCCGCTCCTTGACAAGCGCGTCAATCCCGTCGCCGTCGCCGTCGCCGTCGCTGTCGCCTTCGCTGCCGCCCCCGCCATCCCCGGCCGCATCCCCACTCTCCTCGAGCAGGCCGAGCACGTTCGCGAGCTCCAGGAGGAGCGCCAGCGCGCCGCCGGAATACTCTTTTGACGAGCCCGCCCTCGTGGCCCGGTTCACGTCCGCGACCAGCTCGAATATCGCCGCGATGGCGTCGGCCGTGTTCAGGTCGTCGTCCATCGCCCGCATGAATTTCTCCCGGTACGCGCCGAGCGCTTCAAGCCCCTCGCGCTCTGCGTCCGTGAAAGGCGCCTCTGACTTTTCCATGAGGTGTTCGAGGCTGTCCTTCGCGTTGCGCATGCGGGCCAGCGCGCTCTTTGACTGATCCATCAGTTCGCGGCTGAAGTCGATCGGGCCGCGGTATTGCCCCGCGAGCAGGAAATACCGGATAGCCTCGCCGTCATAGCCTTCAAGTATGTCGCGCACGGTGAAGAAGTTGTTCTTCGACTTGGCCATCTTTTCGCCGGAAATAGTGATGTATCCGTTGTGCATCCAGTAGTTCGCGAAGACAGCGCCGTTCGCTGCCTCCGATTGCGCGATCTCGTTTTCATGATGCGGGAAGACAAGGTCCTGCCCGCCCGCGTGTATGTCGATAGTGCTGCCAAGGTATTTCCTGGACATCGCGCTGCACTCGATATGCCAGCCGGGCCGGCCCGCCCCCCAGGGGCTTTCCCATGACAGGCCTTCGCCCTCCTTGGCCCTTTTCCAAAGGGCAAAGTCGAGGGGGTTCTTCTTGCGTTCGTCGACCTCGACACGCGCGCCCGCCCTCAGTTCGCCCAAATCCTGCCCCGAGAGCTTCCCATAGCCCTCAAAAGCCTCGGTATCGTAATAGACGTCGCCGTCCTGCTCGTAGGCATAGCCCTTTTCGACCAGCGCCTTGACGAACGCGACGATCTCTTCGATATTCTCCGTGACCCTCGGGTGGTGGGTGGCCCTGCGTATGCCGAGCGCGGAGGCGTCGCTGAAATACTCCGCGATATACTTCTCGCCGACCTCGGCGGGCGAAATCCCCTCCTCGCGCGCGCGTATAAGTATCTTGTCGTCCACGTCGGTGAAATTCTGGACGAATATGACCTTCATACCCCGGTATTCAAGATAGCGCCGCAGGGTGTCGAAGACCACGAACGGCCTCGCGTTTCCGATATGGAAGTAATTGTAGACCGTCGGGCCGCAGACATATATCCTTGCCTCGCCCTCCTTGAGCGGCGCGAACTCTTCCTTCCTGTGCGTCATCGTGTTGTATATCTTCATTTTTATCGTTCCCCTGTCCTGAATTTCAAACGGCGGGCCTTGCGCCCGCCGTTAATTGTATCATATTTTTCAGGGCTGCCGCGTCAGCCGATCCAGCTCATCGGCTCCTGCACCACCCCGCCCGCGCGTACCTCGAAGTGCAGGTGGAAGGCTGTCGAACGCCCTGTCGAGCCGACCGTCGCGATCTGCTGGCCGCGCCCGACCGCCGCGCCCGCGACCGTGTTGATCGTATCGCAATGCGCGTAGTAGGTCTGGAGCCCGCCGCCGTGGTCGATGATCACGAGATTGCCATAGCCGCCGTAGACGCCGGTAAAGGACACTACCCCGCTCTCTGCCGCGAAGATCGGCGTGCCGCGCGGCGCGAGCATGTCGGCGCCCTGGTGCCCGCCCCCGACGCTGCGGGAGAGGTACCAGCTGTTGAGCGGCCTTCCGAGCCGGCCGTTGCCGCCGCCGCCGACCCCGTCGCTCGGGCCGACATAGGAGTCGCCGTTCACGAAGACCATCTGGGTGCCAACCTGCACTATCTCGTCCACAGGCTCTTTGATTATCTCTGACTCGGTATCCGTCTGGTCAACGATCTCGCCGTTGACGCGCGTCACGAAACGCGTCACGACGCGCTCGCCGAGCTCGCCTTCCTGCGACGTCTCCCTTTGGCCAAGGAAGAGGTCGTTCGTCTTCTCCTCGACCGTCTTGAAATCAACCGGCTCGTTCGCTTTCTCGAGGCCTTCGGTCTCGTAGCGGATATATGGGATGATGAACACGGCCTCGAACGTGTCGCCTGGCTGTATTTCATCGAAATCGTAATCGGAATAATGCCTCTTCAGCTCGTCTTCGCTGATGCCGAGCATGAAGCAGAGCGTCTCGACGGTGTCTTCTTCGCCGGCCGTATATGTCCTCTCTTCCGTCGTGCCTGCAAGCAGGTAGGCAACGACATCTGCCGGTTTCTGGACATTGATGTCGTCGAGCTCGGCCGTGACGCTGTTGATCGCCACGTCGTCCGCGAACTTGCCCGTGCATTCCCCGGTGGCCGGGGTATAGCTGTCAGCGATGGTATTCAGGACTTCGCTCGCTTCCTTCATGGTGCCGAGCGTCGCCATCTCCTCGTCGTTGACCGTAATGGTATATACCGTCGCCTTGACCGCGCTGCCGTCGAGAAGCGAATCGATAAGCGACTCAAGGAGGGCCTCTTCCCCATCCCCTTCCGCCTCGACGGCCGGCTCCGAAGCCGTGTCCGCGTCAGCGGCCGCGTCGGCATCCTGGCCCGCCTCGGGATCGTCGCCCGCCGGATCCGCCGGGGTGTCCGTGTCGATCGGGGGCTCAAAGGCGTCTACGGGCGCCGCGTCGCTTTCGTCGGCCTCCGCCGCAGGGTTATCGGCCGCCGCGAGCAGTGGCGCGGGCGCCGTCGCCGTCGTCATCGCCTGCTGCTGGGGCGCCAGGACGGGATCGAGCGATACGACATCCGTATCCTGGATAAGTATCTCTGAGTTCTCCGTGCCGACCTGCTCGGAAATCCGATCCTTCGCCTTCTGGACGAGCGACGCGTACTGCTCCTCGGTCTCGACATAGCCGATGACCTTGCCGTCGACGCTCACCGCGATAAGCTGCGAGCCGACGAGGACCGTGGAAATGAGGATCGCCGCCACCGCCACGCCGCCTGCCGCGGAAAGGCCAACCTTCGTGCCGTTCTTCATACGGGCCGCGCGATAACGCGAAATCAGCATAAGCCGCGGGCTTTCGAGAGTCACGATCGCAAAAATCGCATGGCCAACGACGGACAGCTTGCCCCCGACGCGCTGGTCGACGGCCGGCATAAACACCGAGACGATGCCCTTCCCGAAAGAAACGATGCCGTTCCAAACAATAAAGGCCGCCAATTCTATCCACATAAGCAGCTTGTTGTTCGTCGCGGTTTTCCTTGTTTTTTGCTTTTTACTCATACTTACTCACTTTACCTACTTTAGCGTACACCCAATGTTACAGGATATTTACCTTCCCGGTCAACCTTTGGAGGCCATGTTTCACAGAAGTTTCACTATATGAAAACTGGAAGATCGTCCCTGATTTTGTAATTTTCACAGCCATTTTCAGCCTCCAGAGCTTCCCAAAGCTCGCTTTTCAAGTACTCGGGGTACAGGTTTTCAACGCTTTCAAGCTCCTCCCGCGAGAAGAACGCGATGTCGTCAAGCACCTGCCCCTCCCCCAATTCCGGGTCTTCGCCCAGCTCCGGCTTGCCGCCGATGACGGTCGCCGCGAAGAAATTGACGAAGCGCTGCCCGCGCCCCCCCGCTTCCTCGACATGCCACAGCAGGCGCCCTACGCGGACGACCAGGCCCGTTTCCTCTAGGACTTCGCGAATGGCCGCGTCGCGGCTCGTCTCGCCATCCTCGATCGCGCCGCCCGGAAGCATCCAGACATCGCGCCCTTCCGCTTCATAATGGTGCCGCACGAGCAGCGCCCTGCCCCGGTCGTCGATCACGGCCACGCGTACCCCTCCGGTCCACATCATCGTTCCCTCGCGACTTCCTCGATCGCGCGCGCGACGGCCTCTTCCGCCGTCATCTCGAGCGATACCGCCTCGTGCCTGCGCTTGTACTCGACCAGCCCTTCCGCGGCCTTTTTGCCCGCCGTGACGCGGATCGGGACGCCGATGATGTCCGCGTCCTTGAACTTGACGCCCGGCCGCTCGTCGCGGTCGTCGATCAGGGCCTCCACGCCCGCGGCCAACAGCTCTTCGTAAACCTTGTCCGCCAGGCGCGCGGCCTCTTCGCCCGCGTTCTGCACCAGGCAGACAATCGCGTGGAAGGGGGCGACCGCCATGGGCCAGACGATGCCGTTTTCGTCATGGCTCTGCTCGACGACCGCCGCCATGGTGCGCGTCACGCCGATCCCGTAGCAACCCATCAGGATTGGCTTTTCCTGCTGGTTCTCGTCCTTGTAGGTCGCGCCGAGCGCGTCGCTGTACTTCGTGCCGAGCTTGAAGATCTGCCCGACCTCGATGCCGCGCGCCGCCTTCAGCGCCCCTCCGCATTCCGGGCAGGGGTCGCCTTCGCCCACAAGCTTCAGGTCCGTTACGATATCGGCCGTCCAGTCACGCCCGTAATTCACGTTAACGTAATGATAATCTTCCTTCAACGCGCCCGCGCAGAGGTTTTTCAGCCCGGGGACCTCGCTGTCCGCTATGACGCGGCAATCGTGCAGGCCGACCGGCCCCGTAAAGCCGGCCACGCTGCCCGTAAGCGCGCCCATGGCGGCCTCGTCCGCAAACTCGATCAGGTGCTCGCCGATGCCGCCGAGCGCGTTGCGGAGCTTGACCGTGTTGAGTTCCCTGTCGCCGCGGATGAACACGCAGGCGTATTCTTTCACAGGATAAACGCCGTCTTTTTCCGCGTCTTCATACAAGACCAGAAGCAGTGCCTTGAGCGTCTGTTCTTTTGGCAGCGAAAGATATGAAGCCACGGCCTCTATCGTTTTTGTACCCGGCGTATGTTTTTCTTCGATCGGTTTCATCTCATCATCCATAGCCGCCGCGTCAACGCCCTCTGCCTGCTCGGTTGTAGCCGCAAAGTCACAATCCTCGCAATAGACTATTTCGCTCTCGCCGTACTCTCCAAAAGCGACAAATTCCTCGGAATCCTTACCACCCATCGACCCGGAGTCGGCTGCAACAGGCCGGAACCTGAGCCCGCACCGCGTAAAAGTCCTTGTGTAGGCGTCGCGCATCGCAAGGTAGCTTTCACTCAGCCCGTCTGCGTCCCTGTCAAAAGAATACGCATCTTTCATAATAAATTCGCGGCTGCGCATCAGCCCGTATCTGGGCCTGGCCTCATCGCGATATTTGAGCTGAAACTGATATATATTGCGTGG
>Ga0082212_10011618_pt1 | contig 11159 bp, 14 predicted proteins | sample TergutNt197P3_FD_71548 | JGI IMG/M metagenome (GOLD analysis project Ga0082212, IMG submission 71548) | Neocapritermes taracua P3 segment gut microbial communities from Petit-Saut dam, French Guiana - Nt197 P3 | ecosystem: Host-associated > Arthropoda: Insects > Digestive system > Gut ... | reverse complement strand
GGGGATTTGTAAAATTTAATCCGTTGTATTTGCTTGCAATGCCTATTTGCTCTCGACTGTAAACTGTCATCGAAAGATGACAGCAGCTAACTGTCAGTTTGGCAAAATGTCGGTTAAAGTGATAATACGTATAGTAGTGAACAGGATGACCGGTAGTAATAATCCGAATGACAGTGCAGATGAACCGACACTTCGCCAAGCTGAGCGGGCGTTAAGCGCAACCCTACAGAGCGACAGTACGACCATCAACAAACAAAAGAAAAGAATCCCGTCAAAATATTTTCACTGAAATTTCGCTATCTGAAAAATTATATCTACTTTTGGACAAAATTTTGTCAATACAAATAAATGTCAATAAAATGAGTATAAGCACATTCGGCGAAACAATAAAACAACTGAGGCTAAAGAATAAATTACCTCAGAGAAAAGTTGCAGCGTTATTGGATATTGATACGTCTGTTTTATCTAAATATGAAAGAAATATCAGAAAACCTTCCAATGAATTGATAGAAAACATCGCAAAGATTTTCAATGTTGATAGCAAAATTTTATTTTTTGAAGCAACAACGGATAAGTTTGCTTATCAATTTGTCGAAGAAAATATTGACAGTATCTCTTTACGAGTAGCCGAAGACAAAGCGGAATACATTAAGTCCCAAAGAAAAATATCTAAAAAAATATAATATGGTAAAGTCATTTTCACAAGTAAAGTTAGATTTTGACAAAAAATATTCGACTATAATTGAATTTGATAATTTTTTGCCAGAGCATTTGACGGTTACAAAGAAGACAACGCTAAAGAAAAAGAACGGAAGTAATAACGAGCAATATTACAAATGGCAGTTTTTTTATTCTTTGGTTTATTCGGGAATGTATTCAAAAGACTACATTGGCACCGAAGTGTATTTTCCGAAAGGAAACAAAAATTCTGCCCCAATAAAATTTGACGGAGCAATTTTTGACGATGTAAATTGGTTTGAACATTACAAGACCTATCACACAAACAAGAGCCAAGAAGCGCTTGATTGGTTAAGAAAGCACATTATTGCCGTAATAGAAATCAAAAAGGAAAACAGTAAAGATGTTGAAACGGTTTGGAATCAACAATTAAAACCAGCATTAAAAGAATCTGAAAATGATTTTTGTCTTGGCGTTTTGTACGATACAGAAAGACTTTATCTTTTCAAAAAACAAGAAGGTAAATTTTTGCGATTAAATGAAGGTTACAATACAAAAAAAGAAGAAAGTCAAACCAAAGACCTACAACTTTATTTAACAGATTCGTACAACACGATACCTACTTACGAACAGTTGTACCAAAAAATTTATCACCCCAAAATAGACCGCAGTAAAAGGACTATTGACGATTTGGAAATAATTAGTGGTGTTTATAGTACTCAACTTACTGACGGTATTTCTGCAATTTTGCGCACAATGGATAAAGTAAGTATGAAAAATCAGCGTGGTTATGAAATACTTATTCAAATTATTGCATTAAAAATTTATGATGAAAAACGAAGTGCCAAAATTAAATCTTCACTTGATTGGTACAAATCAGATTCCGAAAAAGAACGCTTGGACTTGTTGTTCTTTGTAACAGATAAGGAAAGAAATTATGTTGATTTATCTGATGATGAAATTCAGTCTTTCATTGATAGAATGAGAGAACTATACAATGAAGCATCGCAAGAGTATCAGTTTATCCTAAAAAGGGTTGATACTGAAACAATAAATTGGCAACGAGAGGAGCACATTAAAATTTTAGCAGAAATTGTAGAACAGTTTCAAGATTATAGTTTTGTAAAATCGCATAAAACAGATTTGTACCAAATCGTATTTCATAAATTTGCGAGTGAATTTTCAAAAGCAGAAAAAGGACAATTCCTAACCCCAATTCCGATTATTGATTTTTTGGTACAAATTGTTAATCCAAGAAGCACGGAAAAAATAATTGACCCGACATCAGGAATTGCAGATTTCCTTTCTGTGTCTTTCGTTAATTCAGAATCAAAATTAGATGATAATAATATTTACGGGTTGGATAATGACGAACAGATGATAATGCTCGCTCAGTTGAATATGCTTTTAAATGGAGACGGTAATGCAAAATTACAGCATAAACCGGATTTAGGTTCTATAACTTGGAAGTTTGACGACAGAGACGGTTTAGTTGAATTAAATTCTAAACTTCACAAAGCGGGAAATTGGGATAATTGGAAAACGCAAACCAAACTGAAAAAATTTGATGTCGTTTTGACAAATCCACCATTTGGCGAAGATAGGGCATTTGAGCCGAAAGATGCAAAAGAAAAAGAATTAATAGAATGTTACGAATTGTGGAATTTATACGGAGGAAAGAAAATTGATTTGGGCGTAGTGTTCTTGGAAAATGCGTACCGTATTTTGAAAGAAAACGGACGAATGGGAATTGTTTTATCTAACTCAATAGCATCAATTGACACCCATAAGCAAGCAAGAAAATGGCTAATGGAAAAAATGAGAATTGTTGCTATTTTCGATTTACCTGCAAATGTATTTGGAGAAACAGGGGTAATTACTTCTGTCATCGTTGCATATAAACCGAAAGAAAAAGAATTGGCAAAACTGAAAGAAGAAAATTATCAAGTATTTACAAAAGATATTCAAAATGTAGGTTATGAAGTCAAAACAAAAAAAAGAGTTAAATTTTTTGACCCTATTTATAAAATTGACTTCTCAAATTTTGAAACCGAAATTGATAATGAAGGCAGACCAGTTTTAAATGAAGATTTCAGTCATACTATCAACTCGTTCAAAGAATGGTGTAGAAGACAAGAAAAAACACTACAACACTTATTCATAGAACCAAAATAAATGAAAAAAAGAATACAGATAGGATTATTTCTAATAAAATGGAGTTCTTTCTACAATAAATGGCAAGTTTGGAAAAACAAAATTTGCCTGGAAGAATTTAAAAATATTGATGATGCGATTTCTTTTTCTAAACGTAATAAATAACGAAAAATGAGTTACACAGTTGTAAAATATAATGACTTAGTAAGTAATGATTATTCACTTTTAGCGAATGCTTATTCTTATTTAGATGAATATAAGATAATTGAAAATCTAAAAAATCAATTCGATAACGTTTTTGATTACTTTGACTCAATAGACGGATTTGCTTTTCCTTCTAAAAATTATATGCCTGAATATATCCCTGTTTATAGAAAAATTCCATTAATTCAAATAGGAAATGTAAACTCTGAAATATGTTTATCAAAAAATCAAAAATTTGAATTTTTATCAGTTAAAGAAGAACAGGAAAAGAAAAGATTTCTATTGTCGAATAAAGGAGTATTAATATCGCTTACAGGGGGAGACGATATTAATAGTAATATTTCTACCTTTTTTGATAATGATTTTAAATGCTTTTTAAATCAAAGAGTTTCATTTTTTAAACTAAAAAATGATGACAATATGGATTTACTTTACTATTTCTATGCTTTTACTAAACATAAAATCTTTAATATCCAATGGATAGGTTCTGGTTCAATCCAAAAAAATACAGTTTCAAAAGAAAGAAAAAAAATATTAATTCCAAAAATTTCAAATGAAACTGTAATAAAATATATTTCAGTTTTGACACAAGCAATTATTAACAAGGATAAATTAATAAAAGATAGACACAAAAAAATTATTGAAACAATTGAGAAAGAATTACAATCAAATCAAAAAAAAGGAACATTTGTATATGGATTTCCTAAATATCAAGAAGTAAACAGATTAGGTAGATTAGATACAAATCTTTACAGAAAAAAATTTAAGGAAACAGATTTTTTAATCAAAAATTACAGCAAAGGTTTCAATACAATTTACGATTTAGGTTTTACTTTGTCCAGAGGTCAAAATTTGCAAGTTTCAAACATTGGGACAAGCATTTATAGTAAAACATACTATCCCAACTTCTATGCTTTAATGCTGCCAAAATTCTTATCAAAATATGGGACTATAGACACAATAGAATATATTGGAAATCCGAAAGAATTAAAAACTTTGAAAAAAGGGGATTTAATATTTGGTGCAGAAGGATTTGAAAAAGGACGTTCAATTGTAATTATTGAAGAAAAAGAAAGAACAATTACAAATATTCATGGAATTACCATTCAACAAGAAGAACACAATGTTGAAAAAGCCATTTTTGTAAAATGTTGTTTAGATTATTTGAGAGATAAAGGACTGATAGATTTATTTGCTGTTGGAGGCAATGGCGGAAGTTTGGCACAAAAATATTGGGAATATATTCCTTTCCCAAAATTTGCAGAGAACGAACAATTAAATCTCGTAAAACTATATCACAATAAGGAAACCAAATATGAGTCGGGAACTTGGAGTTTGGACAACTTTTTGACCAACGACAAGGAATTTAATAATGTTGCAGGCATTTATGAACTTGATAAAACGGCAAAACAATTAACGGCAAAACTCAATTTAGCCATCGATAATATTGTGAATGATAAACCTGTCAAAATAGACTTTTCTTAAAATTCGATTTTCATAACACACAAAATGACAGCACAAAGGGCAGCACACAACTGGTCGTTAGGCGTCAGCAGTCAGACTGTGGTGCGGACAATGAGGCAGAAACATAATAAACATTAAAACAGATATACAAGTATGGAATATAAATTAGTTTCACAATTGGAAAGAGTGTTGCCCAAGGGAATGAAAATTCCCAATGAAATCAAATTGCTGTATCAATGGATTGAGGATAACGGACTTTATATAGATATTGACGGTCGGCGATGGGGCGAGTTGTATCCTGAAAAAGCATTGAAAAACAGTTGGACTGAAACAGAAAGAGAGGGTGGGACAATTATTTATTTTGTTGCAGGCGAGGCTCAAAACTTAAAGTATTGGTTCGCTGGACAGGAAATCGAAGAGGTAAAAAATAGATTGTGTGTTTTTGCCCAAAGCGGCGGAGAAGGTTCTGAATGTGCGTTTTGGATGACAGAAAAAAATGAAGTAAAAATTGTGCATATGGGTTCAGGTTCAGGCTCTTGTTTGTCTTGCGTTTTAGCCGACAAGGCTGTCGATTTTTTACGGTTGCTGGCAATTGGTTATGACGAAATATGTTGGGACGATAATTTTCCTTATCCGCCTAATACTAACACTGAAGAATTAATCGTTAAGCCAAACGAAAAATTTCAAGATTGGGTAAAATCAACATTTAAAGTTGAAATTCCAAAAACAGCACTTGAAATAGTTAAATATCCTGCAACAATGAATGATGATAGTTCAGAAGATGAGTTTTTTAATTGGTATCAGAAGTTTTTAAAATAAAAGCCGAACGCCTAACGGGCGGTTTGGCGCCAGCGGGGGCGTGTTCTCGGCTGACAGCGGGTGGGTAACTCCCGTCCGCGCCTTTGCGATACCCCCGCCAGTGTCAAGCCGCAGGTCGTTAGTCTGCAAGCGAGCGAGTCCGATAGTACAAGCATTTAACAAACAATAGAAATGGAAGATAACGACATAAAATAAAAATAATGTCTAAATTTACAGCGGTTTTTCAGAGAGTTTTAACGCACTTCGACTCTTTGTAAAAATCAAAAGGTAAAAAAGTATTAATAGAAGTGCCCTGAACTTTTACATTAATTTTACATAACATAGCAAAATGGAAGATATACTTAAAAAGTTCAATTTGTCATACGAAAACTATACTTGGTTTGATTGCGAATCATTTGATGACTGCGACAATTACATTGGTTTGTTTGAAGAACTCCTTAGAGTTTCTGCATTCAGGATAACACTTGAAAATATTCAATGGCAAGAAGGTTGGAGTGAGGGGAAGGAATCGTATTTGGCAGAAGTATCATTTGATTATAAGTCACACACACAAACAATTAAAGTGAGTTGCGATGGATGGTTTGACCCAGATTTGATTATTAATCTAAACTCAATAATCGACATTAACAACGATTTTGAAGAACGATTTTATCCTATTGAAACAGGTGACCAAACCCTAATAATTGCATTTTTAAATATGCAGCAATATTCCGAATTAAGAAAAAATAATTTGATTGCTGATATAAAAAAATACACATTGAGAAAAGATGACAAATGGGACACATTACGAATTGCAAAATAAAACTGCCTCTAACAAGCGGTTTGGCGCCAGCGGGGGCGTGTTCTCGGCTGACAGCGGGTGGGTAACTCTCGTCCGCGCCTTTGCGATACCCCCGCCAGTGTCAAGCCGCAAGTCGTTGGGCACAACCAGCGGACAGTGCAATAGACAATGAAACACAAAAAAAGGACTTAAAAATGAATTTGACAAAACTTTGGACAATTGAACTTAAAAATGGGATTTATGGAGGACTTAAACCCATTATTGACCCTTTTGACGAAGGTAAATTTTATATTGCTGACGGCTGGGGTTCTGCTTATCCTTCAATGAAACTTCGACAACTTTCGTTTGAAAATGGGAAAGAGTTAAAGACTGTGTTAATTAAGAACTCTGTAAGGTGTCTATATTTTACTCCTGACCAACATTATATATTTGCAGTTTCAGATAACAAAATTTTTCAGATTGACAGAACTGATTTTGCAGTAAAAAAGAAATTTGAAAAGGGGATACAAAAATATAACGATTACATAGCCTCCAATGATAAAGACACATTACTATTGATGAATTTCGTCAGTGATTTTCTTTTTGTTTATAATTACAAAACAGAAAAGGGGATTAAGAAAAAACTTAAATCTTGCAGAGGCATTATAAAAGACGGACAAAACAATTTTTTAATTTTTAGTTCTCGGACAGGCACAGTGCTGAGATATGATTTAGCAACAAATAAATTGACCGAAGCATTAAAATTAGATATTTATTGTAGTGCATACAAAGGCAATTCGGGGAAATTTTATTTTCATTGCGGCAAAATTGTTGACGCTACCTCAAACACCCACGAAGAAATAGTAGGGATAAATAAAGTTCTTATTGTTTCCCCATTGGACAAGACTTTGCGAGTTGAGATTTCTTTTGAGTTTGATTTTAGTAGAATTTTAATCTCTGAAAATGAAGATGTTATGTATTTGCTAAATAAAAACCGTATTTGGGTATATTCATTCAAGGAAAAACAAATTATTGACCACTTGAAATTGAATGAAGAAGCAATAATTGCTCAATTGTTTGACAAGAAAAATATATTGTTGAGTTATGATTGGGATAATAAAAAAATGCTAACTTGTTGGCGAATTTAATAGCAGTCAGGTTATTACATTTATGATAAACAATGAAAAAAGCAGTAATCATTTTAAGCCTAATCTTCCCATTATTGGGAAGTGGCACAAAAAATAATATTGATGTGTGGTACTTTGGTACAATTGTTAGAGTTCGCCAAGCCGCCACCACGTTAGAGGCAAGCAGAGCAGTGTGTAGATAGGGAAGTAAAAAATTGAATATGAAACGAAATATAAATCGTCCGACAAGGACAAAAAGTGAAATAGTATGAGTTACGACATTCAGTTATTTAGAATCGAAACAAAAGAACGCGAACAAAAACAGCCGCATTGTGAAGATTTAACTTTCTTCGAGAATGAGGAAAACCTTGAGCCGTTTACGGAAATGCAAATGCTACAATTAAAACAACGTCTTTCAAATTATGAATATAATTTTGTTAAAGAGGACGAGTATGGTTACCACTTTACTCATTCTGAATATGGTTTCGCATTGCTAACGAAACGAGCCTTGTATTTTACAACGAGTTTTAATGAAGACAGCATTTTTGAAGTAGGTATGACAGTTTCCGAATTTACCGATACGGGTGAATTTGCAAAGTATGACCCACAAAATGACGGTTGGGAAGAAATATAAAAAAACTGATTGTATGCGGTTTAAAGCCGAAAAACAAATCTGTAAAAACTTTTGTCTCTCTGATAGAAAATGTTAAGGTAGATGAAGAACATTCAGTTAATTAAATTAGAAAAGTATAACGACTCGTCAAAGTTTGAAAAAGTTGCTGACGGCATTTACAAAGCACTTTCAGATTACCAAGATGACATTGTTGAAAAAGGACATTATGTTACGGCTCTATCATTTACCTTGGAAGAAGATTTAAATGAAACTCAAGATAGACAATATCCTCTTGAAGATATATTGGATGAATTTTCTGCTCATATTTCAGAATTCATTCAATATGAAGAAGATAATCCTGTTATGAAATTAGAATTATGCACACAGGATTGGTTGGATGAAATGAGCGAATTAATAAAAATTGTTGGCAAACGTGTTTTCAACAGAGAAGTTACCAAAGATGGTAAAACTTATATTGAATTAGTAATTGAATGATAAAATTTTAGTATTGCAAAGAAACAGGTATGAGATTATTCAATTTCAAGAAAGAAAAGGTTGAGCAATTAACGGTTGAAAGAATCGAGGATTTTTACCGTTATAGCGAAATTGCCAAATGGGCTGGTACTTCTAAATTAATGGATAAATTCGGAACCGGCATTAGTATAGAGTGTAAATATGAAAATTACAAGCCGATATATAACGCTATTCGGCTGTATGGAGATAAAAAATGGGCATTTGTTTCAATCGAAAACGGAAATATAAAATACCAATACACTGAAATTCCAAGTTTATGTTCAACAAAAAACTGCCCGGTGGCAACTGATGAAAAAATTCTCCTCATAACCAATATCTTGCTTACTTGGTATGCTGAATTAAAACTTCCCAATTCCATCTCCGAAATTCAGAAACGACTACAAGAGGAGCCGTCTGTCCGTTCGGTGAAAGAAGTTACAATAAGCGCCTTAGGTCAGGAAGTTGTGTTGCGGGTTTTAAGTGATAAAACAACTTTTTTGATATTCGATATGTTTCCACCAAAAAGAGGTAAACTCACAAAATATCAAGTGGACAATTTTGAAAAATTACTCGCAGACACAATTAAGAAAAAGGTTGTCCACAGCGATAGGGAATTATTCGTGATTTTTGACGATTCGCAAAAAATGATAGATGATGTTACTTCGTTTTTACAAAATTTTCTATAGAGAGAAAATCTTTATTAGTGTATAATTGTGACGTAATTTTTCTCTCCAAGTTTGCAAAGCCAAAGTTACAAAAAAGAAATAAGAGAAGCAAGTATTTGCTTTGTTAGCGTTACCATTATCCTCAATTTTATTACTTTTACAATGAAGCGAAATATATAACGTTTATTTAGAAAAAAAGAATATGGACATTAAAACGATAAATAACGGCAAATTAAATAGCGATTTTGAAAAATTCAATAAATGGCTTGATATTATATTGGCAGATATTAACGAATTGCCGATAGCGTGGAATTTTAATCTCTATGAGCCGCCGAGTATGGAACTGATTGGAACAGAATCATTTTATAAAAAAGACGAAGATTGGGCGTGTGATGAAATATTTACAACAAGAGATAAATATTCCAATTTTATTTTACCTGAAAAAACGTGGGAGGAAGTTCTTGATATTGCCGTATTGCTTGTAAAAAATTATTTGAAAAATGGAAAATACAAATCAAAACTTATTGAAACTCACGCAGTCGCTTGCGGATTCGTAGATGGAAATTTGGAATTAATTTATGTTAATCCCAACAAAAAATTCAGGCGGAAAAAAGAAAAAATCACAATAGAAAGAATTAACGCCTTACCTCTGTGGCAACTCTGCGCGTGGACAACTGTTTATACTGATTATGATGAAAGCAAATTTTGTAAAAAGTTTGACTATATTATCGATAATCAAAAAGATGTAAAACACAAGGAAGAAGATTTAGATATGATGAGAAAATATCTTTTTGAATGTTTAAGTAAAAAGAAGTAAAAATATGAACAGCAAAACAATAAATAATAGCAAAAATGGCTGCACACAACCATTTTATGCGAAGATGAGGGGAAAATTTCAGTTGAAATTATATCAGCAAGCGGGAAATGTGAAACTAAAGAATTGGCAAACATTAAAGATGAGTTATTGAATCGAGAAATAAAATAACGGCGTCTAACAGACGGTTAGAGGCAAGCGGATGTGTCGTTGGAAACGAAAGAATGAATATTAAACAAAGTATAAACCGTCCGACAAGGACATAAAAAATAAACAGAATGGAAAATTTAGAAAATTTATTAAAGTCAAACAATCTCAATGACAGTATTATCGAGATTGATAACTTTGTATCGGAACTTTGTCAGTGGGGTGAAGATTTGGAAAAATTAACCGAACCGCAAAGAAATTTTTACTTCAATCAATGTTTGGAAAGAGAAGTAAACGGCGAAGGTTTTAGTGGATATTTTACAAATTCAAGCGGAAGATATGCACACCAAACGGTTGAAACGCTGAAATTAATTGGCGCAAACAATTTCGCAAAGATTTTGCAAAAAGCGATTGACAAATTTCCAAAGAAAGTTGTTCCGCAAGACGACGAAGAACGCGAAGAAATTGTGGAACAACTTGAAGAGAAAAATGATGAAATTTGGGAGAAACTTGATGACAAATTCTATGAATACCCCGAAGACCTAAATCAGTTGAACATTAATTACATAATACAAAACAAGGACTTTTTCTAATCGTAGAAATGAATTACGAAATAAAAATGCCAGCGCTTAACAGGCGGTTTGGCGCAAGCGGGGGTGTGTTATCGGCTGACATTGTGTGGGTAACATCATCGTTCGCTCTCGTCCGAACTTTTGCGATACCCCCGCCAGTGTCAAGCCGCGTGGTGTTGTGCGCAACCGCCGAAAGCACGGTGGACATTGAAACGAAAGAATGAATATTAAACAAAGTATAAACCGTCCGACAAGGGCATAAAACAAAAAAGAATGTTTTCATTTTTTAAGAAAAATCAGAAAAGAAAAATTAATAAATGAAGCCGAACAAGAATTGCGCAGATTCCTGCGTTATAGGCCATTTGGGGACAGTGCGTTGGGCAAGAGAGATTTACTATAAATTCAAACAAAATTACAGAAAACTATACAGTTTGCCCACCCACCACCCTATTGTGATAGAGTGTGCCGAAACAGACAAAAAATCACGAAGTTTTTTTTATTGAGCCGAATAATTGTATAAAAAAATGTATCTTTGCGAAAATTTAAGAGAACATGGCAAAAGAAGAATCAATAACGATAACTGATTATATTTCAGGAGTTAAAGTAAATGCAACACCTGAAGAAATTGA
>Ga0082212_10011617_pt1 | contig 11159 bp, 11 predicted proteins | sample TergutNt197P3_FD_71548 | JGI IMG/M metagenome (GOLD analysis project Ga0082212, IMG submission 71548) | Neocapritermes taracua P3 segment gut microbial communities from Petit-Saut dam, French Guiana - Nt197 P3 | ecosystem: Host-associated > Arthropoda: Insects > Digestive system > Gut ... | reverse complement strand
CATTGGGTTTCCTCCTGTTAAAATGGCGATGCTACGGGCGGCAGGTTGCCGCCCCTACGATATCCGGTTTTTAATCCATGCTAATAACTTTAAGGCCTTCCATCTGTATGGTATACAGCTTGTGATATTCACCCTTCAGCCGCATCAATTCCTCATGGCTACCACTTTCCACCACTTTACCCTCGTTAATCACCGCCAGGTGCTGGGCGTCTTTTAACGTAGAGAGCCTGTGGGCAATGGCAATGGTGGTACGGTTGGCTTGCAGTTTATTTAGCGCGTCTTGTATCTTGCCTTCCGTTTCCGTGTCCATAGCGGCGGTGGCTTCGTCCAAAATCAAAATTTTAGGGTTTTGTATAATGGTGCGGGCAATGGAAAGCCGCTGTTTTTCGCCGCCGGACAGGTCTTGTCCCCCTGCCCCCACCCGGGTTTCGTAGGCGTCCGGCAGCTTGGCAATAAAGTCGTGGGCCGAGGCCATTTTTGCCGCCCACATGACTTCCTCTATGGTGGCATCGGGCCTGGCGTAGCGGATATTATCCGCAATGCTGCCAATAAACAGGTAAATATCCTGGGACACAATGCCAATGCTGGTGCGCAGCTGTTGCAGGCTTAATTCCTTTACGTTAATGCCATCCACCAGCACTTCCCCTTCGGTGGGGTCGTATAGGCGGGCAATTAGGTTTGCCAGGGTAGACTTGCCGGCGCCGGTTTTACCAACCAGGCCAAGGGTTTGCCCGGCGGGCACATGCAGGTCCATGCCCTTCAAAATAGGCTTGGCCGGCTCGTACTGGAACCACACGTTTTTAACGGTAATTTCGCCCCTTAATGGGTCAAGCACAATGGGGTTTTCCGGCTCTTCTATATCCGCTTTGGCATCGGTTATTTCAAATACGCGCTGGGCGGCGTCCACACAGCGGGCCCACCAGGTGCTAACGGTGGACATAAACTGCAGCGGGCCGGACAACATGGCGGAATAGGCCAAAAACGCCAGCAGCACACCAATGGTTAATTCGCCCCGTATAATCATCATGGCGCCTACGCCGGTAACGGCAATTTCCCCCAGGGCCATAAACAGCCAAATGGCGGGGAAGGCGGTCACGCCCAGGTTGGCGCTGGAAATTTCTACTGCCATTTGCTTTTCCCCGGTTTCCCTAAAACGGCGGGATTCTTCCCCTTCCCGGGCAAAGGCTTTAATAACCCGCTGGCCGTTAACCGCGTCAGAAACCATGTTATTTAACTGGGAATTCATAACCCAAAACTTGTGATGGTAACGCCTAAACACCCGCATCAGCACCCTAAACATAAACCCGGCAAAGGGGATAACTGTCAGGATAATTAGCGTCAGGCGCCATTCCAGCCTAAACATAACAATGGCGATACCAATAAACGTGGCGCCGTGTAGCACCACATAGGGCAGGCCGTCCACAAAAAACCAATAAATGTTGCGGGAGTCCCGGCCCACCCGGTTCATTAGCGAGCCGGTGCGTTTGGATGTGTAAAAGGAGACAGACAGCCTTTGCATGGCTTCAAAAATGCGTAGCTGCAAGTCATAAATAATCCACGGCATGGTTTTGGCCAGCACAAAGTTAAACAGTATTTGGAAGCAGGTGCCCAGTAGGCGCACGGCCACCACCACCAGCACAATTTGCCAAACCATGCGGTAAAAGCGGCCGCCTTCGGTAATGACTTCGTCCAAGAAAAGCTGCGTACTAATAAGGGGCGCCAAGATAGACATACCGGTAATAACCAGCATCACGGTAAAACACGCGGCCACTTTGCCCTTATAGTATTTGAAAAAGCCCAGCAGTCTAAAGAAAATGCCCATCTTGTCTGTACATTTGGGGCACAGGGCCCGCTCTGGTTCCGGGTAGCGGGTACCGCATTTTGGACAAAAGAGCGCTTCGTCTTCGCGAATTTCTTCCAGGGGGTCTTTACCTTCTTCGATATTTTTGATAACCTTAATCATACGGTCCGCAAAAGTTTGGTACCCTAAGGAGAACAGCAAAATAAGGTGCTGTTCGCCGTCTTTGGTAGAAATCATGCGGCAGGTGGACAGCAGCGTCTCTGTTTTAAGTTCGCCCAGGTCTTTGAGTTTATGGGTCACCAGGTTATCAATTTTGTAAATGGGAACAATCCTGCGGGCCCCTTCGGTTTTGACAATTTCTTCAATGCCGTACAATATGTACAGATTCTCCTTGTCAACAGCCACATAGGCGTCAGAAAAATTCCCTTCAAGCGTCATATCTGTGTGCATGGCGTAAACCAGGCTGTCAAAAGGGACGCCAACGGCGGTAAATGGTGCGCGCATGTACTCCGGTACTTTTATGGTAGACATAAGGGGAGATTACCTCCAAAAATTTTATGTGAATTTTTGCCGTGTTGCATTCACTCTTAAGTATACACCAATTTCTGCCGGACGCAACGGAAAATTTGATTATAACTGAAAATTATTTTTTGGATTGATGTTTTTGGGGGCTATGCCCCCAGCCCCTGTCGCTTTTTGAAAAAAACGACGCAAAAACTTTGTCATTGGATGATTTATTTAGAAGGAGTGGGTTGTATGTTGTGGCGAAAGAAGCGTTTTTGGTGTGGGTTGTTGGTGCCGTTTTCTATTTTGCTTACCCATTTGGCCCATAGGTACCCGGAAATTACGGAGCGTTGGTTTTCTATGGGATTTTATCGGGTTTGGACAGAGACTTATGGGCGGGTGTTTGGGTATTTGCCTTTTTCTGTGGCGCAGTTTTTAATTGTTTTGGTGCCGCTGGGCGCGCTGGTGTATGTTATTTATGAAGTGTCGCGGATTATTGTAAAACGTGGGAAGCGAAAAAAACACGTTGTGCGGCTTGTTGCCAACAGCGCGTTTGTGGTGGGTGTCTTGTGGTTTATGCTGGCCATTGGCGTCACCATTAACTATGGCCGCATAGGGTTTGGCGAATCCATTGGCATAGAAGTGCGCCCTTCTTCGGCAGAAGAGCTGGCTGCACTTGCGGAATTTTTAGTACAGGAGGCCAATACCCTGTCCGGCCAGGTGCAGCGCAACGCGTATGGGCACATGGTGGTGTCGGCCGGCAGCACCCGGGCGCTTTCCCAGCAGGCGCGGGATATTTTTGCCGCCGCCGGGGAGGATTTTCCAGTTTTGCGGGGCTTTGTGCCCCATACTAAGCCCATTGTTTATTCGCGGTTTATGTCCCGCTTGCGCATTACCGGGGTGTTTGTGCCCTGGACGCTAGAGCCCCATGTCAATGTCCATGTCATGGACTATCACATCCCCGCCACCATGATCCACGAATTGGCGCATTTTAGGGGCTTTATGCCAGAGGATGAGGCCAATTTTATTGCGTGGCTGGTGGGCTACCATAGTGGCAATGCGGATTTTGCATATTCCGGCACCTTGCTGGCCCTGGCACACACAAGCAACCAATTGCGCCGGGTAAACCGGGAAGAAGATGCCCGCATTATGGCCATGTTGTACCCAGCCGTGCAGGCAGACCGCCGCGCCAACTGGGAATACTGGCAGCAGTTTGAAGGGCCCCTGGCAGAGGTTTCCCGGGCGGCCAATGACGCGTATTTGCGGGCTAACCGGCAAGAGGATGGGGTGCAAAGTTATGGACGGATGGTGGATTTGTTGTTGGCTTATTTTAGGGATGCGCTGTAGCAGAGCGCCGATAATAAAAATAGTGATACGCGGTTATAGGATGACAAACACCATATACGCCACATACATCCCAACCAAAACAAACCCCTCAAGCCGCACAATGCGCTTACCAGACACGGCAAACAACAAAAAGGCCAAGCTACCCACAATCAAAACCCCTAAATCCATTTTCAAAGCGCTATCAATCACCAGCGGCATGATAGTGCCAGACAACCCTAGCACAAACAGGATGTTAAAAATATTTGACCCGATAATATTACCAATCGCCATATCGTTTTCACCTTTTCTACAAGCCACCAAGGAGATGACTAACTCCGGCAAGGATGTGCCAATGGCAATGATGGTTAGTCCAATGACCCTTTCTGTCATACCCAAAGTAACAGCGACTTTTTCTGCGTTTATAACCGCCACATGGCCGCCTGCTATAATTAAAGCGACGCCTACCATTGCAAAAACGATGCTCATGGCCGGCAGTCTATGTCGCACGGGAACACTATCAGGTTCATCTTCCGGCAAATTTTTGTTTTTTAACGCTTGGCGCACCAGTATAACCATATAAACAACAAAGAACGCCAGGAAAGCAGCCGCGCCAAAACGCGGGATTGAGCCGCTGAAAATAACCATCATAACAAAAAGTGTCACCGCTGCGCCGACGGAAATCCAGTAGTCCCTTGCTATATCCTTAAACCTAGTGGCAATGGGCATAACCATGGCACATAGCCCCACAGACATAAGCAGATTAAAAATGTTTGAACCAATGACATTGCCCACGGCTAAAGCATTGGAACCATTTAGCGTGGCCACGATGCTTATGACAGCCTCTGGCGCACTGGTGCCCATTGATACAATGGTTAGCCCCACAACTATTTTGGGGATCCCTAACCACTTGGCAATATTGGCACTTGCACCCACAAAAATGTCTGCGCCTTTTATAAGCATGGCAAAACCAAGCAGTAACCCCAGCACCTGTAACACGGTACCCATCATCCATCCCCTTATCCTAGGTAAAAATTTTGCAAAAAAATAGACGCAAGGCGTTTGGCAAATAAAGCCAAAAGTCTTGCGCCGTCATGTATGACGTGCCGTACCCGGGTCCCAGACCGTGTTGACGAATACGGCGATTAAAATCTCGCTACTCCCTTTTGAGTATGTCCATTGTAGCATAGGGTATGCACAAATGCAATTGATTCCCCGCGCAATCCGCACGCTTACAAATTAAACAACGTCTGCACCTCTGTAAACAAATCATTCACATACTGTATCACCCAAAACAGCACCAGCACAATGCCGGCCAGGCTTATCATCATGGCCTGTTCTTCCCGACCGGCGCGGATAAGCACCTGGTTTAGCACCGCCACCAATATGCCCACGGCGGCAATTTGAAACAGTGCGCCTATGTCCATATGCCACGCCCCTTTACCATAGCGTCACCGCAATTAACAGCCCGCCAATAATCCCAAGGCTGCGGTACATACGCTTACTTTTGTGCGCCTGCATTTGCAATGCGGCCACCTTTTCGTCAATATAGCCCACGGTAAAATCTATGGCGTTTTGCTGCATGTGCTTGTCCAAATATCCCAGGGTCTTGCCAAAACCGTCGGCCACAGCCAAATCTTCTGCCGCCATAAAGGTTTTATCTTTGGCGCTTTCCATGGCGGCTGTCCAGTGCTGGTACGCGGTTTCCCCTTCGCCTGCGGCCAATAGCTGGGAAAACTGCAAAAACAGCGCCCCAACCGTGCCCTCTGTGCGCTTGGCAATGTTGGCGCATGCAATGTGAAGGGGCGCCCGCATGTATTCGATTTCTGATGACAAAATGAGCAGCGCTTTTTTAAGCGCCTGCAACTCATGAATACGGAAGCCTTCCTTGGCAGAAAAATAAAACCCAAGGCCGCCGCAGCCAAGGACAACGGCCAGCGCGCCGGCAATGCGCAACAACATGACAAAGCCCCTTTCCCATACGCTTTATCAAAATATATGACAAGCCCCGGGGGAATATGCACAGGGTGTGTTATGTAAGGGCACAAAGCCCTTCCTTACGGTAAAATTGCACCCAACCCCTGCTCCATAGACCGCGCATTTAGCGCCCCTTGGGCCATAAGGGCCGGGTACCCACCCACCTCAATAAAATATGTCACGGGGATGCCCCGCACACCAAAAGCCGCCGCGCCGTCCACATCAAAATATAGCGGAAAGGTGTAACCGCTTTCATACATAAACTGGTCTACACCTTCCCGGGTTTCCCGCCGGCCGTCCAGCAAATTCACCTTTATGACATGAACCTCGCCGCCGTGTTCCCGGTACAATGCTTCAAAATACGGCGTTTCTCGCACGCAGGCCGGACACCATGTGGTCCAAAAATTAAGCACTATGGGCTTGTCAAAAAATTCTGATATTTGCCGCTGGTGGCCGGCGGCGTCCAGCAGGGTAAAATCCGGGATAGGCTCTCGCACTTCCGCCGGTTCGCCGGCCGGGGCCTCTGGCGCAATATCCGTGGCAATGTCTGTAGCAGCGTCCGGTACAACCACCGCCGACGTACTATCCAGCGCCACCACATTGTCCGGCGCATGGTCTTCATATAATGCGTTGTATATCAGCAGGGCGGCAATAATCATTGCGGCAAAGGCCGCCACGCCCAGCAGTGTTTTCACTTGTTTACTCATCTTCGATCTCCTTTCCTAGGCGGTGTCGACACCGCCTAATTAAACAGCGCCAAGTAGCGCCCAAAAACCCCTGTCATAATAAGCACGCCCATGAGCACCAGCAAGCAGCCGGCCCCAATGTTTATCACCCGGTAATGCCTTTTGATAAAGTCAAACGCCCCTTGTAGCCTGTCAACCAGCACTGCGCTAACAACAAACGGTATCCCAATGCCCATAGAAAAGATGAAAAGCGCCAACATTCCCCCGCCTGTAGAGCCATGGACAGACGCACGTAAAAGCGCCGCCGCCAAAAAAGTGCCCACACAAGGGGTCCAGGCCACGGCAAACACCATGCCAAACACAATGGACGTGGCAAAAGTTAACCGCTTGCCGCCCAAAGACTGTAAACGCACCATGGCGCCGGTAGAAACCGCAGGGAATTTGAGCACGTTCATGTGCGTAAGCCCAATGACAATAATAAACAGGCCGGCGACAATATTAACAATGGTGTCATATGCCAACAAGAAGCCGCCCACCGCCCCGGCAAATGCGCCCAGCGCGACAAAAATAACCGTAAACCCGGCCACAAAACCAATGGAATTGGCCAGCGGGTGCTTGTCCTTACCGGCAAAGTAAGAAATGTAAATGGGCAGCATGGGCAGCAAACAAGGCGAAACAAAAACAATCATGCCTTCCAAAAACGATAAAAAATAGTGGGGCATGACGCCGCCCCCTTTCACAATTATTATACCACGTTTTGGCCGGGGTATGGAATATTTTATCTTGACATACCCCCTGGGGGTATACTACAATGGCAGTATACCATGCACCCACGAAAGGACAATACCCATGAACCAAAACAAAGCCCAAAACCTAACCACCCGCCTCAACCGCATAGAAGGCCAAGTCAAAGGCATCAAAGCCATGATAGAACGGGGCGACTACTGCGAAGATGTGCTGACACAAATTGCCGCCGCCCAATCCGCCATGTCTGCCGTAGCTAAAATTTTGCTGGAAAGCCACATGCGCACCTGCGTCAGCCGCCGCCTAAAAGATGGCGACGACACCGTGGTAGACGAGCTGATTAAAACCGTAGGGAGGCTGCTGTAGCATGACAAAATTAACCCTGGCCATCACCGGCATGACCTGCGCCGCCTGCGCCCGCAACATAGAGCGGGTGGTAGGCAAACAGGAAGGCGTGACCCTAGGCCAAGTCAACCTTGGCACAGAAAAACTAAACCTGGAATTTGACGAAAACACCATTTCCTACGAAAAAATTGCCGCCGTGGTGGAGCGGGCCGGCTTCGCTCTGCACCTTCCACAGCGGGACGAAGCGGAGGCCACCGCACAGCGTAAAGCCAGCGAAATAGATCGCCTGCGCCACACCTTCAAATGGTCGCTGGCCATCACCCTGCCCCTGTTCACCTTCTCCATGCTGCCCATGATTTTTTACAGCCTGGGCCTGCAAGTGATCCCCCACCAATGGGACCCCATGATGCTGCCCCACTACAACGGGCTTATTCAGCTACTGCTGACCCTGCCGGTCATGTGGCTCAACCGGGGACTTTTTCGCAGGGGTTTTGCCAACCTGTTTACCGGCGCCGCCAACATGGACTCCCTTATTGCCAAGGGCACCATGGTGGCCTTCCTGTTTAGCCTGTACATTACGGTGGAAAATTTTTTCCTGTTTGGCACCGCCCTTCACGTGACCATGGAGGAACTTATTTTCATGGGCCGCAACCAGTTTTATTTTGAAACGGTGGCGGTGATTTTGACCCTTATTTCCCTTGGAAAGTACCTGGAAGCCAGGACCAAGGGCGGCACATCGGAAGCCATTAAAAAGCTGATGGGCCTGGCGCCTAAAACCGCCACCATTGAGCGGAACGGCGCGGAAATGGAAATACCCATAGAAGACGTAACCGTAGGCGACATTATTTTAGTACGCCCCGGGGAAAAAATGCCCGTGGACGGCATCGTGACCCAAGGCGCCACCGGCGTGGATGAGTCCATGCTCACCGGCGAAAGCTTGCCTGTTCGCAAGGAAGCGGGCAGCGCCATTATTGGCGCCAGCATTAACGGCAACGGTTTTATTAAGTACAGGGCCACCAAAGTGGGCAAGGATACGGTGCTGGCGCAAATTGTCAAGCTGGTGGAAGACGCCCAAAACTCCAAGGCGCCCATTGCCCGCATTGCGGACACCATTTCCGGCTATTTTGCCTACGCGGTGCTTGCCATTGCCATCGCGGCCGGGGCGGCCTGGCTTATTGTCGGCTATAGTTTTGTGTTTGCCATGGTGATTGTAGTATCCATTTTGGTTATTGCCTGCCCCTGCGCCCTGGGGCTTGCCACGCCAACAGCCATTATGGTTGGTACTGGGAAAGGGGCGGAAAACGGCATCCTGATAAAAGGCGGCGAGTCCCTGGAAACGGCCCATAAGATAACCACGGTGGTATTGGATAAAACCGGCACCGTCACCGAAGGGAAGCCCCATGTGACGGACATTGTGACAAAAGGCGAATACAGCGCAGACGACATACTGCTGCTGGCCGCGTCCGCAGAAAAGCAATCCGAACACCCCTTGGGGGAAGCCATTGTGAATTATGGCATAGAAAAATTTGGACAATTGCCGGATGTGACGCATTTTAATGCCATTACCGGGCAAGGTATTGAAGCCCGATTTGAAGCCCCCGGCTCCCACACCCTACTCATAGGCAACGCCCGCCTAATGGAAGCCCACGCCATAGACACCACCGCCTACACCGCCGACAGCCACCGCCTGGCCCACGAAGGCAAAACCCCTATGTACGCCGCCATAGACGGCAAACTATCCGCCATCATTGCCGTGGCAGACATTATCAAACCCACCAGCAAAGCCGCGGTACAGCGCCTTTACAACATGGGCATAGACGTGGTGATGATAACCGGCGACAACCAACGCACCGCGGAAGCCGTGGCCCGTGAAGCCGGCATCCACAAAGTGCTGGCAGAAGTGCTGCCCCAAGACAAAGCGGACAATGTCAAGCGCCTGCAAAGTTCAGGCGCCAAAGTAGCCATGGTAGGCGACGGCATTAACGATGCCCCCGCCCTGGCCCAGGCAGACATTGGCATTGCCATTGGCAGCGGCACCGATGTGGCCATAGAATCCGCCGAAATTGTGTTAATGCGGGGGGACCTGCAAGGGGTGGCCGGCGCCATTTATTTAAGCAAACGCACCATGCGCAACATTCGCCAAAACCTGTTTTGGGCGTTTTCCTACAATGTGGCGGGGATACCCATTGCGGCCGGCCTGCTGTACATCTTTGGCGGCCCGCTGCTAAACCCCATGATTGCCGCCATTGCCATGAGTTTTAGCTCTGTGTCCGTGCTGCTTAATGTGCTGCGGATTAAGCGGGTAAAGCTGACGCTGTAAATAACCACGCCTCAAAGGGGCCGCTCAGAGGCTGTCTCGTTAAGCATTTTGATGAATAATTATGCATTCGGTACGTCATTGCGAGCGTGAGCGAAGCAATCCAGTGGCTTAAAGTCGCTGGTTGGGAGAACAAGTTCCCCCAGTCACGGCGCAAACGCCATGTGGATTGCAAGCAGTCCACGGCAATGACGGCCTGGTGTATATTTATTCACTCGTGTGCTTAACCAGATGGCCTCTCGTGTCGTCAAGTGTGAATAATCAAATAAAGGATGTTAACGATGAAAATAATTTTTTTACTGTTTGTACTTTTCGCCATGGCCATGTTTACAGCCTGTACAAACGCAGATAACCCTGCCGTTGAAACACTGACGATGGTGGAGGACACCCCCAAGCCGCAGGCAGAGGTACCTGAAGAATTGCAAGTGAAAGACGAATCCACAAATATGGATGATATATAAGCGGAGTTGGATGCCTTACAAGCGGAGCTGGCCGCCGCCCAAGCAGAAATTGCTGCTTTGCAGGATCAAGTTGTTGAAACGGGGACAGAGGAAACGCTTACAACCGATGACTTTGAACCAACTTATGCAGTAGTGTATGAAGACGCAACAGAAATACAGGATGAACAAATCGCCGCGGAACGTCCAGTGGACGGTATTTTTCGCAATATTCCGGAACCGACCAATATTGTGCCACTTACGTCTGTTGCACCAATTATTGGGAGGGGCGCAACCGATGGCACATATTATGCACCAATTTCAGAGCTGGACATTTTGGGCATGGTTGTTTCTCCACACGCGGTTCAGACATTCTCTTACCCTTCCGACGATGGAAGGGCTACATCCACTATACTTAATGAAAATAGGGACAATCCCATATCACTAGAGAACAAATCTGTGATTACTTTTACAAATGGCGGAATTAGTCATAATGATTTTCGTAGCACTCATCCTGATAGCGGAAGTGTATATGTTATACATGGCGTTTATACATTACACAATTTGGCCGGTGAGTTTGAAACGCTCTACCTGCGTTATGGAGTAGTTCTTGGATCCTTTTATATAACGAGCATACCGCGCAAAAGAGTACGTATCATAGGGGATGGCGAAGAATTATATAACGAATTATGGACTGCGCTCATACCCTACACGACAACTTGGCGCAGAGAAGTTCCTGATGTTGCGATTGATGTGAGCGGAGTAGAGGAGTTGAAGATTGTTGTTATGTTTGAATGGCTTCATGTGCATGGACGTATTTTTTGGAGCGATGCGCATGGGAGAGTAGATCTTTCTAATAACCAAATGCGCGTACTCCTCTCAATCGAGTAAAGCCACATATTTGCCATACCATCAAGGGGCTGTCTGATTAAGCTCAATAAAAAAAATCGAGAGAGGCGCAGAGCCAATCTCGATTTTTTGGTTCGCATGGCATTGACACTCTCCCTGTTATTTTAGCTAATTAG
>Ga0082212_10011616_pt1 | contig 11160 bp, 8 predicted proteins | sample TergutNt197P3_FD_71548 | JGI IMG/M metagenome (GOLD analysis project Ga0082212, IMG submission 71548) | Neocapritermes taracua P3 segment gut microbial communities from Petit-Saut dam, French Guiana - Nt197 P3 | ecosystem: Host-associated > Arthropoda: Insects > Digestive system > Gut ... | reverse complement strand
AAATTGTTAGAAGTACAAATTACCGACAGCAAGAAAAAGAGCAAAATAAGATGCGTGGACGATTTGCTGAACAGCGGCGATACGTGGGAGATTGAGTAGCAAAAAAAGAGGTATATTGCTTTTTTTAATATTTTTGCACTCAAATTTAAAAAAGATGGAAGAAACAACATTAGTAGAAAAAGTAACCTCAATTATTGACCAGATTCGCCCTTATTTACAACAAGATGGAGGCGACATTCAATTTGTAGAATTAACTCCCGAAAACATTGTTCGCGTTCAACTTCGCGGTGCATGTGGAAGTTGTCCGCATGCAAAAATAACCCTCAAACACATGGTTGAAGCAACTATTCTGGAATACTGTCCCCAAATAAAAGGAGTAGAAGATGTGATGATTAGATGATGAGACGATGAGATAATTGTAACGTGTAACGCATCGGTTAGGCGGAATTTGAAATTCCGCCTAACATTAAAAATTACGAATAATTAACTTTAAACCTTAAACTATGAAATGCGGAATCATCGGACTAACAAATAGCGGGAAAACCACGCTGTTTAATTGCATTTCGAATACAAAAGCGGCAATTACCGATTTTGCTTACAGTACCAATAAATCAAATATCGGCGTGTGTAATGTGCCTGACCCACGTTTAGAACATATCAACACGTTCATCAAGGCGGAGCGATTAGTGTATGCCACGATGGATATTATAGATATCCCCGGCTTGGCAAAAGGCGCATCGCAAGGCGAAGGTATCGGAAACACTTTTTTGGCAGACGTGCGCTTGTGTGATGCCTTGATTCATGTACTGCGCTGCTTCGACAACCCAAACCTGCCCCACGTGGAAGGCTCTATTGACCCCATACGAGACATCGAAATTATTGACTTTGAACTGCAAGTAAAAGATTTGGAACAAATTGAACGTAAATTGGTAAAAGTGGAAAAAGCGGCAAAAGTGGGAGATAAAACTGCCAAACATGATTACGAAACGCTCCTTAAATACAAAAATCATATTGAAAACTTCCAAAATGTAAGCACTTTAGAAGTCTCTGCAGAAGAACATGCCGTAGTTGCCGATCTGCTCCTGCTTACCGAAAAGCCGCAACTGTTTGTATGTAACGTAAATGACGGAGATGCCGTTTCCGGAAATAAATATGTACAACAGATGCAAGAATATCTGAAAGATAAAAATGCTGAAATGTTGATCATTGCAGGAAAAATTGAATCTGAAATTGCAGAATTGGAAGAGGAAGAGGAACGTATGATGTTTCTGCAAGATGTGGGTTTAACCGAAGCCGGCGTGCGCAAAGTGATTCGCGCCGCTTACAAATTGCTGAATCTCATCTCTTTTTTTACGGTAGGAGGCAAAGAAAACCGCGCATGGACCATTAAAAAAGGAATGTTAGCGCCTCAGGCTGCAGGCGCTATTCACAGCGACCTTGAACGTGGCTTTATCCGTGCTGAAGTCATTAAATATGACGACCTGACTGCGCTGGGCTCCGAACTGAAATGCAAAGAAGCCGGAAAACTATCCGTAGAAGGAAAAACCTACCCCGTACAAGACGGCGACATCTTGCATATCCGGTTTAATGTGTAGTAATCTTCTAATGCCTTGATAACCGTTTTGCCATCGCAAAATTCATATCATTAGTACTTCTTTCTCCGCAATGAGCATAGTAACTATCATTTTCAAGATACCGAACGTTATATATCATTCAAAATTTACTATATTCGCCGCTCCGAAATTTAATTTTATTCATTAACATAACACCTTAATTTTATGAACAATCAATTATTTCACTTCAAACAGCCGCTCAACGAGCCTATCTATTCTTATGCACCCGGAACCCCCGAACGCGCCGCCCTTCAAGCCGAATTGGAAAGACAATACAATCAGGTTATTGAAATTCCACTCATTATTGGTGGTAAGGAAGTTAAAACCGGTAAAATGGGAAAAGTGGTAATGCCCACCGAACACCAACATGTGTTGGCAAATTATCACCAAGTAACCGAAAAAGAAGTAAAAATGGCAATTGACGCCGCTATGGCAGCCAAAAAACAATGGGAAGAGATGCCCTGGGTAGAGCGTGCCTCCATTATGATGAAAGCCGCCGAACTCCTCTCTAAAAAATATCGCTATCTCATTAGCGCCGCCACGATGCTGGGACAAGGCAAAAGCCCTTTCCAAGCCGAAATTGATACCCCTTGCGAAGCCATTGACTTTATGCGCTTTAACGCTTATTTTGCTTCTTTAATTTATGAACAACAACCCGTTTCCGATAATACTACTATTAACAGAATAGAATACAGACCGTTAGAAGGTTTTGTGTATGCTATTACGCCGTTTAACTTTACCGCTATTGCTGCCAACTTAAATATTGCGCCGGTGTTAATGGGCAACGTAACGATTTGGAAACCTGCTACTACCGCCATTCTATCCAACTATTATCTGATGTTGCTTTTCAAAGAAGCCGGCATTCCCGATGGTGTTATCAATTTCTTGCCCGGAAACGGCGCCACCATCAGCAATGTAGTGTTCAACTCGCCCGATTTTGCCGGCGTGCACTTTACCGGTAGCACCGGAACGTTCAACGCATTTTGGAAAACAATTGGCGATAATATTAACAATTACAAAACCTATCCTAAAATTGTGGGCGAAACAGGCGGCAAAGATTTTATCTTCGCGCACCATTCTGCCGATGCCCGCGAATTGGCAGTGGCATTGCTGCGTGGCGCATTTGAATATCAAGGACAAAAATGCTCGGCTGCTTCCCGCGCCTATATCCCCAAATCGTTGTGGGGTGAAACTTTAACCCACATTAAAGAGATGATGCAAACGGTGAAGATGGGCTGCGTGCGCGACTTCTCCAACTTTGTGAATGCCGTGATTGACGAAAAATCGTTTGACAATATTGCCGGTTATATAGATCGCGCCAAAGGTTCTAAAAATGCAGAAATTGCATTGGGTGGTAACTATGACAAATCTGTGGGCTATTTTGTTGATCCTACGATTATTGTGGCAAAAACCCCCGATTATGAATCTATGGTAGATGAGATTTTTGGACCGGTATTAACGGTTTATGTTTACGATGATAATAAATATGAAGAAACGTTGAAACTGTGCGATGAAACCTCTTCGTATGCCCTCACCGGCTCTATCTTCGGCAGAGATCGTTATGCGGTAAACAACGGAATGAATATGTTGCGCTATTCGGCAGGCAATTTTTATATCAACGACAAATGCACCGGCGCAGTGGTGGGCAACCAACCGTTTGGCGGCGCACGTGCCTCCGGAACCAACGACAAAGCCGGCAGCGAACTGAACCTCTACCGCTGGATTAGTCCGAGAACGATCAAGGAAACGCTGGTGCCACCGGTGAATTACGGGTATCCGTTCTTGGGATAACTTTGGAAATGTTGTTCCTTTTCCAGTAAAATGGGAAATGGGAGTTTTAAGTTTGGAAACGTTACAAAAAAGTTAAATTTTAAGTTTGGATATATTACAAAAAAACTGAAAATGTTCTTTGGATATATTACAAAAATTATATTTTTGCAGCGCCGAATCTTAGGATATGTTTTATAGAAGAATTTTATTTTCACTGCAAGAATGGGCTGAAAGTTTGCACAGAAAGCCATTGGTGTTGCGCGGTGCAAGACAGGTTGGTAAAACAACCATCGTAGAAGAATTTGCCAAAGAATTTGATACTTTTTTACATCTTAATTTAGAGCAAAAAGCCGATAAAAAAGTTTTCGAGGCAAACGATTCGCCCGAAGATGTGCTTACAGCTATTTATTTGCTAAAAAATAAAGAGCGAAAACAAGGGCGTACCTTACTTTTTATTGACGAAATTCAAACTACCCCAAAAGCCGTTGCCTTATTGAGATATTTCTATGAAAAAATACCTGAACTGTTTGTTATTGCTGCCGGTTCTTTGCTTGAGACACTTATAGACAAACACTTGTCTTTTCCCGTTGGGCGTGTGGAATATTTAGCCGTGCGCCCCTGTTCATTCAGTGAATTTTTGGGAGCAATAGGCGAAGAACAAATCAAGAACAAACTGCTGTCGGTTGAACTTCCTGCTGCCATTCACGAGCGAGTAATGAAACTGTTTAACGAATTTGTGTTGGTGGGTGGAATGCCGGAAGTGGTTGCCCAATATGCTGAAAAACGCGATATTGTGTCGCTGCGAAAGGTTTACGACACACTTTTGACCGGCTACCGCGATGACATTGAAAAATATGCAGGAAACAAAACAGAGGCAAATGTGTTGCTACATATTTTGAAAAATGGATGGCGGTATGCAGGACAAAGAATTAAGTTTGAATGTTTTGGCGAATCAAACTACAAATCGCGAGAAGTGGGAGAGGCATTCCGTACATTAGAAAAAGCAATGGTTTTAGAACTTGCCTACCCCACCGTTGCTACCCATTTGCCTATGTCGCCCGATTTGAAAAAATCGCCGAAATTGCTTTGGCTTGACACAGGAATGGTAAATTATGTTGCCAAAAATCAAGTAGAATTATTCGGCACACAAGATATTAGCGAGCATTGGAAAGGAAAAGTGGCAGAACATATTGTAGGACAAGAACTTTTATCAACAAATGAATCGGTTGCCGCACAACGAAATTTTTGGGTACGCGAAGCCCGCAATTCACAAGCTGAACTTGATTTTGTAATACAAACCGACACGCAACTTTTACCAGTTGAAGTAAAATCGGGTTATAATTCCAAAATAAAATCCATGCACTTGTTTATGGAGCAAGCAAAAGGCAATTTGGCTATTCGTTTTTGGAACAATCCTTACACAAGCGACATCGTAAAATTGCCGTCAGGAAAAACATATACGTTACTTAATATTCCGTTTTATTATGTGGAATGTATAGAAAAAATTGTAAAAGAAAATCAAATAAATAATCTACTATGACCGAAAATAACACGCACAAAGCCGGTTTCGTAAACATCATCGGCAACCCGAATGTGGGCAAAAGCACGCTTATGAATCGTTTGGTGGGCGAGCGTTTGTCTATTATTACTGCCAAAGCGCAAACCACGCGCCACCGCATTAAAGGCATTGTGAACGGCGAGGATTATCAGATTGTATATTCCGATTTGCCCGGAATTTTAACGCCCGCCTACAAAATGCAAGAGTATATGATGCGTTTTGTAGATGAATCGCTGAAAGATGCCGATTTGATTTTGTATGTTATTGAATGTGGAGAAACCAATTATAATCAGGATATTGTTGAAAAATTACAACAAATTACGATTCCCATTTTGTTGGTTATTAACAAAACGGATAAAGCTGCAGAAGATAGTATTGCTTCAACCAAAACGCATTGGACAAATTTGTTGCCCACAGCAGAAACTATTGAGATTTCGGCGCTTACCGGACATCATATCAATTTGTTGTTAGAGAAAATTATTACCTTGTTGCCGGAGTCGCCGCCATTTTTCCCAAAAGATGAATTGACCGACAGACCTACACGATTTTTCATTTCGGAGATTATTCGTGAAAAAATACTGTTACTCTACAAAAAAGAGATTCCCTATAGCGTAGAGGTTGTGATTGAGAGTTTTAAGGAAGAAGAAAATTTGGTGCGCATCGGCGCGATGCTCTACTGTGAACGCGACAGCCAAAAAGGAATTATCATCGGTAAAAAAGGCGCTGCCATAAAACAGTTGGGCATTGAATCTCGTGCTGCCATTGAAGATTTTTTAGAAAAACATATTTTTTTAGATATTTCGGTGAAAGTGCTTAAAGATTGGCGGAATCAGGATTTGGTGATGAAGAGGTTTGGGTATCAGCAAAATTGATAGGATTACTTCACTAAAATGAATCAAATTCTGGTTGAGAATCATCCCAAACTTGATCTTCAGTAAATTCATCTAAATCATCTTCATCAAGGTCGTCAATAAAATCATTTAAGAAATCATCTTCGGGGTCGGCAACGTTATGTTCGTCTTGTTCGGGGAGGATGCCTTTCGAAAAAGTACAACGGGGATATTCCCCGTTTTCTTTTGCCGGCAACGTTTTCAGCAATTCCAAATAGAAAACTTTCGGATTGATGAAATCGTACTCATACATAATATACTGATGCGGATCGGTAATGAAATCTTTCAATACTGCATCTTTCATTATAAACTTAGGCAAATTCGACGAGGTGGAGAACTCCTCTTCTTCATCATAATTGGGCGTTTCCGTTTCGCGGTCATCTTGCATATCAATGAGCGTAATCTCCTGTTTCTTGTTCCATTTGGTGTCGCAAATAGCAAACGAAGCCAGTTCGTGCCCCTTCAGCCCAATGGAGTCATACAATATTTGATGAAACGATTCAAAATTATCGGAAGACAATATTTCAATATTGCGCTCAAAGTCTTCCACTTCATCGAAGGAAATTTTAAATTTGTAGGAATACATTTATTTAGATATTAGATTTTAGATATTAGATTTCCCCCGCTGGCGGGGGGCAGGGGGGTGGATATAAGATATTAAATCATCACATCTCATCATTTTTCTTTAAAAAATATTCTCTCAGCATTCTGCCGGTTTGGGGGTCAACGGAGGCTATCAAATCAATTTTGGCTTCCAAAATGCGAAGCACGTTAGTTTTCAACGTATAGTCGTTGGTCATATCGGCAAGTTCATCTAACTGGCTTAATTGTCTCAATCTGTCAAACATTTCTTGTTGTCCGTCCAATCCTTTTTTAAAATAAAAATCAACTTCGGCACCCATTTGTGTGGCTAAGGTGGTCAGCGTTTTGGTCATTTTAATACGTTCATATTTATCTTTGAATAAGAGATGCTGTTCATCGGAAAGAATTCTGTCAATATTAGTTAAATAGAATACACAAGCATTTATATTGTCGTTTTGGATTGCCACCGTGCGTTCATCACATTTTTCAAACCATTCGAAAGTTACCTTCAGTTCATCTAATATTCTATCAATCATTGTTAATGCTTTTTCGGCAGCAGTTTCTGTACCCAATCTCAAAAGGGCATCGGCAAAATAAAGAGAGTATCTGGAGTGTCCTTCATTTCCAATTAAAATATAAGGGGTAATGTCCGGATTAAAAATTTCCAACAGTTTATCGTAAAGCTGTTCCGCTTTTTCAATATTACCTTCATCGGTTAGTTGTTGAGCAGTACGTAAATACATAGTTTTAATATGAGCAAACATTCTTTGGGTTTCTTCCGGCGTATATACCCTTTTGTCGTTAATGCCGCCCCAAAGATACGGATACACCGGTTTCTGTTTTCTTTCGGGATTATTCACCACATCCACACGGGCATGGTTTGGAAAAATATCTATCAACTTGTCGGGCAGTGTAGTGGTATTTACTCTTCCCATCTCGCCTCTGCCTCCTTTTGATTTGATAGGCACTAAGCGGTATGCCATTCCCTCCAACTGAAAATACTCTTCCAAGCCGAAATAGGCTTCTGGACCGGAAGAAATGGAGAAATAGAGTGGTCTGTCCCAGTTAAAGTTGGCTAAAATATCCATCAACATTAAATTAGATCCAATAATGATGCTAATATCTTTATAGTCTTTAGAGTTGTAATTCCATGTAATTCTATCTACAATCAAATCGGCATCTTCGGGGCGCACGGTACCGTTTGCCAATACTTTTTCCTTATCCACAGGAATAGAGAAACTTGACGGGATACTTGCGCCGTCTGTTATAAGTCCTTGATTTGAAGGAAGTAAATATATAACTTTCTTATTATCAAATTTCGAGTCTTTAATATATTCAATAACATCTTTAATGTTAACAAACTGGTTTCCGGGTGTGGTCATCGCAATTTGGTCGCGGGTGCCGTCTTTATACTGATCCCACGTCATAGAGATAGGCAGCGGATCGGAATTGTAGGCTTTGCGTTTCATTTGGTCCACATACCAACTTCCATTTAAGAGACTTAGGTTGCACACGCGCACATCGGTGCGGTAGCCTTCTACCTCTTGGGCATACCATACGGGGAAGGTTTCGTTATCGCCCATCGTGAAGAAAATGCCGTTGGGTTCGCAAGAGTCTAAATATGCTTTTGCAAATGCTAAGGCTTGATAACGGTTCGAGCGGTCGTGGTCGTCCCAGTTTTCCTTTGCCATAATGCCGGGTACTAAACCCAAGCAAATCAAGGCAATTAACACAGAAGCGCCAATTTGTCCTTTTTGGTTTTTCCATTTTTCCAACAAAGCAATTAACGCAAACACGCCAAAACCCACCCAAATGCTGAAGGCATAGAACGAGGCGGCGTAAGCGTAATCTCGCTCGCGCGGCTGAAACGCTTCATTATTCAAATAGAAAGCGATTGCCCAACCTGTCATAAAAAACAACATAAATACTACAAAAGAGTTACTTAAATCTTTTCTTGTATAATAAACCAACCCGATAAGTCCCAAAAGCAGCGGCAGAAAATAGTAGGAATTATGTCCTTTTCTTTCCATTGTAATGGGCAACTCATTGTATTTACCCACCAATTTATTGTCAATAAACGGAATTCCGGACACCCAGTTTCCTCTTTCATAATCGCCAAACCCTTGCAGTTCTGTTTGTCTGCCCACAAAATTCCACATAAAATAACGCCAATACATAAAGTTAATCTGGTAGGAATGCAAGAACGCCAAATTTTGGTCTCTGGTAGGAGTGTATCCCTGTGTGTTTCTCCCTTTGTCCAAACTTTTAATATTATCTTTATCTGAAACAGAACCCGAATTATATACGTGGGTTTTTAGCCAGGAAACATAATTGCTTGCTTTATCTTTTTCCGATTGACACATTCTGGGGAAAAACATCAAATCGTTGGGGTTATACTTTGGCGTTGATTCGTGTTTAGTAATCACATATTTACCCACCCTATCGTCTCGAACATAAAAAGGCGCACCGTCAACAATTTTATAACGAGAATTATAAGAGTGTCCGTAAATGAATGGTTTAGCACCATATTGATCTCTGTTTAAGTATGATAAAAGAGAAACGGCATCTTCGGGGCTGTTTTCATCAATTGTAGGGTCTGCATTAGAACGAATAGGAATCGTTAAAAAAGTTGAATATCCTATCAACAAGAACAACAACGAGTAAACGCAAATTTTAAGCAGTTGTTTTTTCTTTTTGTAGCTGTAATAAATTGCATATCCGATAATTCCGAAAACGATAATAAAATAGATAATCGTTCCGGCATTGAAAGGCAACCCGATGCTATTTTTGCAGAAGATTTCAAATTTACCTGCAAAACTCACAATTCCGGGAATGATGCCCCAAAGAATAAGTCCTACCACAGCCACCGAAGCAAGTAGCGCGCCGAGAACGCCCCATTCTGCTTTGGAACGTAACGCGCCGTTTTTGAATGAAATATAGATTAACGGCGCAACAATAAATGCCCAAATTGCCAACATCCAACCTGTTCTGGCTAAAATAGAAAAACCGAATGCAATAAAAGCAATGGCTAAAAGAACTCCTTTGTAAGAAACATTTTTCGACAATCTGAAATAGATGATTAGTCCGATTGCGGGTATGGTGAGCAAATTTAATAAGTGCACGCCAATGGAAAGCCCCACTAAATAGAAGATGAGAATTAGCCACCGTTGCGGGTTGGTATTTGCTTTAGGATTTTCGTATTCTTCGTCCCATTTTAAGATGCACCAAAACACGAGCGCGGTAAAGAAAGACGACATAGAATACACCTCGCCTTCTACTGCAGAAAACCAATAAGTATCTGTGAAAGTATAGGTTAGTGCGCCCACAAGTCCTGCGGCAAAAATGCCGATTGTTCTTAAAGTGGTAAAACCGCCCATTTTGTTTACCATTTTTTTACCGAACAGGGTAATAGTCCAAAATAGAAACATAATGCCGAAACCGCTACAGAGGGCAGACATTACATTTACCCAAAAGCCTATCATTGCGGGGTCGCTTCCTGCAAACAAACTGAACACGCAGCCGATAATTTGAAAAGTGGGTGCGCCCGGCGGGTGACCAACTAACATTTTGTGAGCAGTAGAGATGTACTCGCCACAGTCCCACCACGACAGCGTAGGCTCAACAGTTACAATATAAACGGCAGAAGCAATAATTCCTAACAACCAGCCCAAACTGTTATTGATAATTCGGTAGTTTTTATTCATAAAAAAGGAGGTTAAAATGTAATTAATATATAATATCGTAATTTTTTATTTTTTGTTGTATTTTTATAAAATAATGTTGAATTTTCAGAGAGTTCTGAAAGTTGGAATCTTTGCTAATTAGAAATTATATAAGTTCGAACAAAATAAAATGGTTACATTTTTTGCCTCCTAAAAAATAAGGAGTAGTTGAAAAATAGTTATCTTTGCGGCGTGATTATTCAACAAATAAGTTGAAAACGTAGGTAGTTAGAAGAAACTAAAATAGGAGACAGAAGAAATATTGAAAAAATATGAGGTGTTTAACTTTTATTATCTATTTCAAAAAAAATTAGAACCAATATGAAAAAAGTAAAAGTAATAGTAGAATGTGGTAAAGATGGAAAATATAGTGCCTTTATGGGTTCATTTTGTTTAATAATATTCACAATATAGATTTTATCTTATGCTCTTCAAATCCGTCCTTGTTTCTCAAAATCTTAAAAGCAGTCTTATTGCTTTGGTGAAAGAAAACCGCATTAGCCATGCGCAACTTTTTCTTTCGCAAGCCGGTGCGCACAGTTTTGCCTTAGCGGTGGCTTATGCGCAGTATATTTGTTGTCAAGATAAAAAAGAGGACGATTCGTGCGGTATATGTCCGTCTTGCGCCAAATTTGAAAAATTGGCACATCCCGATTTGCATTTCGTTTTTCCGAATTGTATTACAAAAACGGTGAAAAAAGACCCCGACTCGCGGCAGTTTGCCCAAGAGTTTCGAGAGTTTGTTTTTGCTAAAAATTTTCATATTGATATGGAAGATTGGCTGTCGGTGCTGGGCGGCGAAAACAAACAGGCTACTATTAATATTCGCGACTGTTCCAATATCATTCAGCAAAACAGCATTCAATCGTATGAAGGCGGGTACAAAATTTTTATCTTTTGGGGGTTAGATCGGTTGTATCACGCGGCAGCCCCGAAACTGCTTAAAACGTTGGAAGAACCGGAGAAAAATACGCTGTTTATTTTGCTTACCGAAAACCAAGATAAAATTTTATCCACTATTTTAT
>Ga0082212_10011615_pt1 | contig 11160 bp, 7 predicted proteins | sample TergutNt197P3_FD_71548 | JGI IMG/M metagenome (GOLD analysis project Ga0082212, IMG submission 71548) | Neocapritermes taracua P3 segment gut microbial communities from Petit-Saut dam, French Guiana - Nt197 P3 | ecosystem: Host-associated > Arthropoda: Insects > Digestive system > Gut ... | reverse complement strand
CGCCGGGGTTGCTTTTTGTGTTTGGGGCGGCGCCTCATCAACTTGGGAATGCCAGGAGTGCTTCCCGTAAACGTTTAGCAGGAGGAGTGTGCGATGGCCGACTTACGCTTGATTCATCCGGAGGCCGGACAGAATGTGGCGGTGGAAAGTACGGAACACACGCGCTTTGTGCTCGATTTCCCGAGCGCGGATGCCGTAACGTCCAGAGACGGAGGCGATTTGGTCTTCACCTTTCCGGACGGCGCGAACTTTCGTGTGACCAATTTTTACACCACCTACCATCTGGAAAACATGCCGGAATTCGTGCTGGACGGCCTGACCGTAGCCGGCGGGGATTTCTTTACGGCTCTGGGTGATGAGGATCTCATGCCCGCGGCCGATGCCGATGCCATGGCCGAGGACGCGCGCTTTCACAATTGGGCGAACCTCGGACTGGCTGAAGGCCTGGATAAATTGGGGGGTCTCGATCTCGAGCACGATCCCGAAGAAGGCCCGACCCCGATCCGCACCGGCAGCGCCCTGGCCGGGATGCATTCGGGCGGTCTTGGCGGCAGCGGCACGGGCGGCACGGGCGGCGCGGGCGGAGCGGGCGGCCCTCTGGGCGCCCCTGAGCCTGCCCCCGGTCCTGGCCCCGGACCCGCTCCGGACCCCGAGCCTGTTCCCGGTCCTGGCCCCGGTCCCGGTCCCGGTCCCGATCCTGAACCGGAACCTGTGCCCAAGCCTCTACTGCGAATCACCCCCATACACGGGCTGGAAACTTCTGATCCGGTGGAAAACCCCAATATGGAAGACTACGCCGGCCATGTGGGCTTTACCTTCAGCTTGGAGCCAGCGCCCGAGGGCGAGACGCAAATTGAGGTGTGGATCACAAACTCACGGGATAATACGCCGACGCTCCACACGGTGACGCTCACGGACGGGACCGCGACCGAGTTCTTCCTGCACGACAACGAGGAAGACGTGTATTGGGACGCATCCTCTGTGAGCGTTTCGGTTGGCGACAAGTACACGCTTGTCGACGGCGACGGCAAGGCCGTCACGCAGGTCACGGCGAACGTGGTGGACACCATCACCCCGGTCACGGCCACGGTTGATGTTGTGTACGACGAAGAGACCGGACAGATGATGGTGCAGGTCTCCCTGGTCGATGCTGATGGAAACCCTACGCCGGCGCAGGGCGACGTGACAATTGACGTGTGGGCGGCCGAAATCTACAAAGTTGGAAAAACGCCGGATTTGGCCCACCAAATGGTGACAGTCACCATTCCCAACGGTTCGGCCACGGGCTGGGAGCCGGCCCCCGATCTGCCCACCGATCTGCCCGCTGACAGAAACTTTTCGACATACGGGAAAATTGTTGTCGATCCTGATGATCCTCATCCCGGAAATTTTGAACATCTGGAGATCGCCAACGAGCCTTTCACGCAGGCCCGCCAAAGCGGTTACCTTGGCGATCCTGTTCCCGGGAGGATAAACGGCCAGATGGCCGTTACCGACATCTATCGCACCCAGGCGACTGTCTGCGTGCAAATACTCCCCCCGGCCCCCGGCGTGCAACTGATCGCCACGCTGCTGGGCAATGAGTACTACGGGGATGTCGGCCCGAACGGCGTGGTCACGATAACGATTCCAAGCCCCTGGCTCTATTCGGTCTATTCGAGCTATGAGGTCGGGCCTTATGATCGCACCGCGGTCGCCACCCTCATAATGAACACCGTCATCGTTGATGAGGACAGAGTGCCCTTGATCGAAAAAAGCCACCAGCCTTACGGGGATCAGGGTACCTACTTCCCGCTGTTTCTCAGCACATACTTCAATAGGGCGCCCGTCCCCGCCCCCAACTTCACGACCACGGGCGAAGTCGAACTGTACATGGGCGATGACGGGCAACTGTGGGCGACCGTCGGTCTGAGCACCACAGGCCTGGACCCCAACGGCAATCCGCTGAGTACCGCTCCGGGCATGAAGGATGTGGGCGTCCCTCACACGACCACAATAAGCTTCCTCGTCAACGGCGAGGAGCACACCGCCGTCCTCACCGGCTATGAAGAGAGCACGGAGGTGTGCCTGGGCAATTTGGACGACTTTTTGGCCTTGTCTGGCGACGGCACGGTGACCGCGGAGGTGACCGCCTTCGTTTCCACCACGGGCAGCTTTCAGCAACAGGCCTTCGACGATCCGTTCGTGTTCACGGAGCCGCCCGACCCCGACCTCGCGCCGCTGTTTGCCTCCTTCGGCATGGCCCTTGACCTCGTCGATGATCCCGAAGATGAGGAAGGCGAAGAAGACGACGCCGCTGATCCGGGGCTGTCCTCCTACGACGACCTCCTGTTCGGCATCGATCCGGCCGGCGGCAGTTCTGTCGGGGACGACGGCGTCACGGTCGCGGGCGGGTGCTATGATGCCGCAGAAACCATGAGCGCGCATGGAGAAATCGACTTCCTGATCGGCCCGGACGATCATTTCCTGGATACCCTGCTCAACGCGCACACGCTCGAAGACGGCACGCGGCACATCCATGTCGCGCTTGATGCCGCAAGCAGCCTGCATGCGGATGTCTTCGTGCAGGTCAACGTATCCGCACACCAGGTATCCCTGACCAACGCGGACGATCTGGCCGCCAATCTCGGCATCACCATCCACGACGGACAGATCAACCTGAACGATCATTGGGTCAACATGGAGACCGACCAGGTCATCGACGGCACGACCTACACGGAGTGGCACTACACCAACGACGGCACCGACGCCACCATCTTGGTGCAAAAATCCATTCTGGAAAATGCCCAGAGTTGAGCATTGTACGTTTGAGCTTGTCGTGTTGTGAACAGGGCGTCCCGCTTGCGGGGCGCCCTCTTGTATTTTCACAATACATTTTCGCCAAGCAGCGCCTGACAGATTGGTCTTGCATGAAATTGCTTTCATGGAATACAAGGCAACGGGAAGACCCTGGAGGGGTTACGCCTTTTTTGAGTATGCAGCAGGTTGCTGCATAATTGCCAATAAGCGATAATTATTATGGAAAATGAAAAATTGATGCATGTGCCGCAAGGATATGATGTCCTGCTGGCTGCATTAAAAACTCGCGTTCATCAAGCCCGCATGTCTGCTGCCCTGGCCGCTAATGCGGAGTTGATCACGTTATATCTGGATATCGGCAGGGAAATTTTGGCCCGCCAGACTGCTGAAGGATGGGGGACAGGGTTTATCGAGCGACTTGCAAAAGATTTGCGGAACACCTTTCCTGACATGAAAGGGCTTTCACCAAGAAATTTTGCCTATATGCGCAGATTAGCTGAACTTTGCGCCGAGAGTCCAATTTTGCAGCAAGTTGCTGCAAAATTGCCTTGGGGGCATACCCTCGTTCTTATTGATCGCCTGAAAGCTGAAAATGAGCGCCTCTGGTACGGTTTGAAAGCCATCGAGAACGGCTGGTCGCGTGCCGTGCTCCAGATGCAGATTGGAAGCCGGCTTCATATGAGGCAGGCTGAAATTCCTAAAATCAGCAACTTCAAAGATCGTCTGCCGGAGTTGCAGTCAGATATGGCGCTGGAAGTTTTGAAAGATCCGTATGTATTCGATTTTCTCTCGGCAGGGGAGCAAGCCCATGAGCGAGAAATTGAACGTGAGTTGGTGCGCCATATCACAGAGTTTTTGTTGGAACTCGGCAGCGGATTTTCCTACGTCGGCAAACAGATTCACCTGGAAGTCGCCGGTGAAGATTTCTATTTAGACCTGCTTTTTTACCACCTGAAGTTGCGTTGCTATGTGGTCATTGAACTCAAAGCTGGTGCTTTTAAGCCGGAATACGCGGGCAAGTTGAATTTTTATTGCTCGGTGGTGGATGACTTGCTTCGCCACGAGAACGACAATGCCACCATCGGCCTGATCCTGTGCAAAAAGAAAAACGGGCTGCTCGCCGAATATGCCTTGCGGGACATGACAAAGCCCCTGGCTGTTTCAGATTACGAGTTGACACGCGCTATACCTGAAAATTTGAAGACCAGTTTGCCTAGCGTTGAAGAGATTGAACAGAAATTGAAACTGAGTCCCTCCCGGCATGGCTCAAATTGAGGCACTGCCCGAAATCTCTGCGGCGTTGTGCTTTTCACAAGCCTGATCTAAAGTTCGGGGCGCGTGTGCAAGACACACGCGCCCTCCAAGGCATGTGCAACAGGCTCGCGGGAACCATGTATTTCGGCTTCGGTGAACTGGCGGCGCTCGCCACCGCCGTCAGTTGGGCGGGTTCGGCCCAGGCGCATACCATGGTGGGACGCCGCATCGGCTCCTACCGCATGATAGTCGCCAGGGCGCCGCTTTTCTTCGCTTGCGCGGCGCTTGTCTCGCTTGCCGGCGGGGTTTCCACCGCCACGCCGGCCGAGGCGGTCATGTTCTTCGCCATTTCCGCCTTCATGGGCATGGTGGTCAGCGACCAGCTCATCTATTACGCTTGCGTGACCATCGGCCCGCGCCTGTCAATACTCATCCAGTCCTTGTCGTCATGCCTTACGGCCCTTGCCGGATACTGTTTTTTAGGGGAAATCATCGGGCTTGTGGGCACTGCCGGCATACTGGTCACCACCGGCGGGGTTGCCTTCGTTATGCTGGAAGGCGGGGTGAAGGCCAGTTCGGATTTGGCCTTCGTCAGCCCGGCGCTGAAGCGAAAAGGACTTGCCGCGGCCCTGATCTCTGCCGTGGCCATGAGCGCGAGTTTTTTCTTTTTGAAAATGGGCCTGCGCACCGGCATCAACCCGATTTGGACAAGCTGCCTGCGTATCGCCCTGGGCGGGGGAATGATCTGGTGCATAGCCCTGGCGCAAGGGCAGTTATGCGGCGCCCTGCGCGCGGTCTGGACAAACTGGTCCCTGATGAAAATGTTGCTGCTTGCCGCCTGGATCAGCACCATCGGCAACGTCCTGGCCCCGTTGTCCATGGCCTATACGGAAACAGGCATCACCGCCACGCTCATAGGGTTACAGCCCATCGCCATGATCCCCATCACCGCGCTGCTTGATCGCACCATCCCCAGTGTGCGCGCCGTGATCGGCACCATCATCGCCTTCGCCGGGACGACTCTGATTTTCTTGCGCTAGGCCGGCAAGCGCTTCGCGCGCCGTGTGTTTTTTCAGTATGGGCAGCAGGCAGAGGTTGCTCAAGCCCAAAAGCCCCGGAAAGCCGAAACCCACATGCTCCAGGGCGGAACAGAGCCAGACGGCATAGGGGATCATCGCCCCGGAACAGAAGAGGGCAAGAGGCAGGCCCCGGCCTGTGCGTGCGGTGCGCCAGCCGAGGCCGGCGGCCGGCGTCATGAGCAGGCAGATGAGCGCCACGGCAGTGGTCAGGGCAGTGGGCTGATTATAGCCCCAGAGGATCGCGAACGCTCCTCCCAGGCAGAAAAAGGCATTGATCTTGATGCAGATGTTTTTGAGATTCACGCACCGCCCCTTCGAGCAGCTTGCCCTTTTCACAATGAGGCGGCTCTAAGCCCGCAGCAAATCCGCATACCAGGACGCCGCCTTGTCCATGAGCTTGAGGTTGCGGTCGGCGAGCAGATGCGGATCGCCGAGATAGCCGTCCAGCAGCAGGACGTTGTCGCACAGGCTCTGCACCAGATCAGTCAGCAGCGGATTGTCCGGGTTGGCGGCATGAATCCGCAGCAGCGCGCGCAAGAGCGGGTGATCCGGGTTCACTTCCAGAATTTTTTTGGGGATTTCGTCGCTTTTCTGCATGACGCGGATCAGCTTTTCCATGGACGAACTGACCCCATCGGGCGAAACCAGGACGGCCGGGCTGCCGGCCAGGCGGTCGGAGACGCGGATGTCCTTGATCCGCCCGTCCAGAATGGATCGCATGCGTTCCACCAACTGCTCGAAGGATGTTTTTTCCTCCGCGCTCAGGCTCTTGGCCGGCTCTCCGGCTTGATCCGGCAGATCGGGAAAATCCTCCAGGGCTTTGGCGTCAGCCTGCTCCACGGACTTGAAGGCGTGTTCTTTGTAACTGCCCAAGGATTCCAGCACGAATTCGTCCGCCGGTTCAAGCAGGTACAGCACTTCAAGGCCTTTGCGGCGAAAACGCTCCAGGTGCGGGTTGACCCCGGCCGCCTCGGCCGAGGGCGCGGTCAGGTGCCAGATTTCCTTTTGGCCGGGCTTGGCGCGGCCCAGGTAGTCGTCCAGGCTGGTCAGCCCCTCGCCGGCGCCGGTATGTGCAGAAGCAAAGCGCAGCAAGGGAGCCACCCGGTCGCGGTTGAGATAGTCGCTTCCGGCGAACTTGAAGTACTTGCCGTGCCGTTTCCAGAACGTCGCATACTTGTCCGGATCGGACTGGGCCAGTTTTTCCAGATGTCCCAGAACCTGCTTGACGATGGTCTGGGAAATTTTGCGCAGCACCAGGTTTTCCTGGAGCGTTTCGCGAGAAATGTTGAGGGGCAGATCCTCGGTGTCCACCACGCCCTTGAGAAAGGCCAGGTAGCGGGGGATGAGTTCGCTGTTGCCCCGTTCGATCAGCACCCGCCGCACATACAGGTCCAGGCCCCAGTCGTCGCGATCTTCGCCGAACAGGTCCAGCTCGCTGTCCGGCAGAAAGATCAGGGCGTTGAACTGGACCGGCGCGTCCACCGCCAGGTGGATCACTTCCAGGGGAGGCGTGTTGTCATAGGTCAGGTACTTGTAAAATTCGTTGTACTGCTCCGGCGTGATGGAGAATTTGGGTTCGCGCCACAGGGCCGGGGTGGTGTTGATGCGTTCTTCGCCAAGCACGATGGGGAAGGGCAGGAAGTTGGAATGCCGGCGGATGACGGCTTGCAGGCGATGAATATCCAGAAATTCTCCGGCGTCTTCCTTGAGCGTGGCGCGCACGACCGTGCCGCGCCTGAAGGGGGCGGCTTCTTCGCCTTCCAGGGTGCGGACGGCGAAGCTGCCGACACCTTCGGAAGTCCACATATGCGCGCCCTCGCCGCCTTGCGCGGGTACGGAAATGACGGTGACCGCATCCGCCGCCATGAACACGGAATAAAAACCGATGCCGAAGCGGCCGATGATCGAGGTTGCGGCAAGCTTTCCGGCATCGCCTTGTTCGTCCGTGGCGGCTTCGCCGTCCGCGTTCGTATCCGTATCCATATCTTTCAAAAATTGCTCGGAACCGGATTTGGCGATGGTCCCCAGGTTGTCGATCAATTCCTGTTCGGTCATGCCAAGGCCGGTGTCGGCAATCTCAAGGATTTTCGCATCCTTGTCCACGCTGATGCGAATTTCCAGGGGCAGGTCGGCGTCGCGCACGCTCTCGCCCTTGTTCTGGAGAAAACGCAGCTTGTCGAGAGCGTCGGAGCAGTTGGACAACAGCTCGCGCAGGAAAATTTCCCGGTTGGTGTACAGGGAATGGGTGAGGATGTTGAGAACCTTTTGGGTCTCGGCCCGAAATTTGTGGGTTTTTGCTTTGGCCATGCGATGTTCCTCATGTGGCGTCGGGGATGCGGCAGGTCAAAAAGCCTGTCCGTCCGGCAGGGCGAAACTTCCCGGCGCATCTACAATAAGGCTCTTTTTCGTCTTGAAAAGGGGGGGAGATGCATATATGATATAGAGTTGGTCCCGTTTGTTCGGACAGGTTTTAGCGCTTTCTTAGCTTGTCTTTTCCGCTATAGGAGGCAGGGCCGTCTTGGTGTTTTTTGTCAGGCCCATATTTTCGGCCTCGTTTCCATCAGGAGTGAGGTTTTTGTTAAGCCATAACCATTCAGGAGTCATAGCTATGCACCCTTTTGCCGCAACGCCGCTCATTCTTCGTGCCAAGCGTGTTAAGGACTTTGCCCGTCTTCTTGTGTTCACTCTCATTCTTTTTGGGGGGCTGCCCGCCGCAGCCGCAGAACAATCAGAGGCAGCACACAAGGCGCAAGAGGCAGCGGCGAAAGCCGCCGGATTCATCGCGCTGTCCGAGTCCGACATGACCTGGGAGCAAGCCAAAGCCTTTTGCTCGCAAGCGGGCGGGAAATTACCCCTTATTGGCGGCAGCAACAGTCTCCCCAATATACCCAAGGGTACTCCCATAGAAGGTTTTGGTGCTGTAGGCGGCCCCTGGCCGGCCAGCCTGCCCAGCGACGGCTACTGGACTGGCACGGAGCCCGCCGCCTACCCCGGTTACTCGTGGTACGTCATCGACTTCGGCGGCAGCGTCGACGTCTTCCGCCACCAGGGGTTCACCTCCCGCGTGGTTTGTGTTCCGTAGGGTTCTTTTGCCTTTGTTTATAAGGGGGAGGCTTCCTCAAGGCTCTTTTTCGTCTTGAAAAGGGGGGGGGTGCCCTTCCTGCAAGCGCCGGAAAGATCATCCGTTATTTTACCGGCTCATGGCTTCCAGTCTTTTGAAGGCGGCGGTATTTTTGAGATCTTCACGTTCCCTCATGTAGTCTATGGCCATGTTGCCGGAGGCGTCTTGTGCTTTGGGGTCCGCCCCAAAATCCAGAAGGACGGCGATCACATCCGGGTCGGGGTCGTCGTGCCACGCCGCCAACACAAGCGGGAATATCCCGTCGTGAGTTCTTGCGTTGGCATCCGCCCCCGCTTTGAGCAGCGCCGTGATCATTTGCAGATCGCAGACATACCGCATCGCCAGGATAAGCGGCGTCATGCCTCCATCATCCTTCGCGTTGACATCCGCGCCCGCCTGTATGAGCATTGTGAACACCTCGGGATTGGATGCCGCCACCGCCGTTATAAGCGGCGTCATGCCTCTGTTGTCCTGCACCCTGACCTCCGCCCCCGCCCGGATCAAGGCTGCTGTCACTGCGGGATTGGGGTTCAGCGCCGCCGCCATAATCGGCGTGTTTCCTTCCGTGCTTTTTGCGTTGACATCCGCCCCGGCTTTAATGAGCGTTGTGATCACGTTATGATTGGGGTTGCTTCCCGCCGCGTAGAGAAGCGGCGTCCATCCGTCTGTATCCCGCGCACGCACGTTTGCTCCGTTTTTCATGGCGTCAACGATGTGCCGCAATGAGCCGCTTCCGCAAAGCGCAAGAAAATGCACATCGCTCAGTGCGGCAAGCTCCGGGTCTGTGAACTGTTCCAAAGCCTTTTCGGCATCTTCGTTGCCTTGCTCGGCCGCTTTCACGTACCATGCCACAGCCATGCGCCCATCTTTGGCGACGCCGCGCCCGTTCGCGTACAGAGTTCCCAAAGCGTACTGGGCGTTGTCGTAGCCTTGTGCCGCGGCTTCCTGATACCACGCCGCAGCCATGCGCTCATCTTGGGCGACGCCGCACCCGAACGCGTACATCTCGCCCAAATTGTACTGCGCGATGTAGAGGCCCTGAGCCGCCGCCTTGTGAAACCATTCCACAGCCATGCTGTCATCTCTGGGAACGCCGCGCTCTTTCGAGAACATGAATCCTATATTATTCTGCGCGTACATATCTCCCTGAGCCGCCGCCTTCAGGAACCATTCCATAGCCTTATGGTCATCCTGGGGAGTGTCGCAGCAGCCGTTCAGGTACCTGCATCCCAAATTACGTTGCGCCTTGGCGTCCCCTTGCTCCGCCAGCGATTCGATCCCGATGGGTTTTGGGGCGCATCCGGCATGCAGGGTGATGCACAAGACGAGCATGACAAGCGTTGCCGCAAGCCGCGGCATAACCCCGGCGCGGACCGAACCCCGCCGTGCACCGTGCGCGGCAAGAGGGAATCGCCTCATCAAGCATCTCCTTCAGCGGCGTGTTCTGCCCAATTTTCGGGACGTTGCGGCAAAATAATCACCGGAATGATCTATTCCATTTTTCTTGCGCGGTCTATGAGCTACCCGATTGACGGTTTGAGCAATGCAGGGAGTGGCGCAGTTTGTCGTCAGATAAGGAAGGCGAGCTTGGGTATCGAGAAATCCATTGTCGCCTTATTAGCGTTTCCATATCTGACTATTATTAACGTTTATGTTTCCGAAAGACCATTTTTGACCGGTTGCATCCATTCAAAACTTGGGTATTATCTTGGGTATCGAAGGTCGGTATAAACCCGATACCCAAGGAGTGCCCATGCTCAACGATACCCTGATCAAAAGCCTGAAATTCACAGGCAAACCCAAAAAGCATTTTGACGGCGGAGGCATGTACCTTCTCGTGACCGCCACCGGCAGCAAGTTGTGGCGAATGGTATATCATTTTGACAAAAGGGAAAAGCTGCTCAGTTTCGGGGAATATCCCACCGTATCGTTGAAAGACGCCCGAGAACGCCGCGAGGACGCCAAGCGTCTGCTTGCCCAGGGCATAGACCCCGGAGTGCATAAAAAGGCTATCATCGCCAAGAGGATTGCGGAACAGGCCAATTCCTTCAAAAATATCGCCCTGGAATGGCACGAAAACCAGACCGCACAGTTTACGGAGGCGCACCGGGCGCTTGTTCTCTTTCGCTTGAATACCTATTTATTCCCGGCCTTGGGCAATATTGCCGTCAGCAAGCTGGAGCCGCAAGACCTTTTGGCTGTTGCCCGTTCCGCTGAACAAAAAGGCTTTTCGGACATTCCGCACCGGCTGGTGCAGCTTGTGGGGCAAATATTGCGTTATGCCATCGCCACAGGTAGAGCCAAGCACAATATCGCGGCGGACTTGCGCGGAGCCTTGAAGCCCCGTCGTGGGCAGCACAGGGCCACCATCACCGACCCGGAAAAAATCGGGCCGCTTCTGAGGGCCATAGACGGCTACCCCGGATATTTCCCCCTGCGTTGCGCCCTGCGCCTCGCTCCTCTGGTTTTTACCCGCGCCACGGAACTACGCGCCGCCGAATGGAGCGAGATTGATCTTGCGGCAAAGGAATGGCGCATTCCGGCTGAACGGATGAAAGCGAGGCAACAGCACATTGTTCCCCTCTCGGATCAGGCCGTCAGGATACTGGAAGAACTGAAACCGTATTCCGGTGACGGTAAATACCTGTTCCCCTCCACCAGAACAGACGACAAGCCCATCACTGACGTAGCCCTGTTATCCGCCTTGCGTCGCATGGGGTATGAAAAGCATGAAATCTGCATCCACGGCTTCCGGGGCATGGCCTCCACTCTTTTGAATGAACTCGGCTACAATCGGGACTGGATAGAGCGTCAGCTTGCCCACCGTGAACGTGACGGGGTGCGGGCGGCCTACAATTACGCCCAATATCTGCCGGAACGCCGGAAGATGATGCAGGAATACGCTGA
>Ga0082212_10011614_pt1 | contig 11160 bp, 9 predicted proteins | sample TergutNt197P3_FD_71548 | JGI IMG/M metagenome (GOLD analysis project Ga0082212, IMG submission 71548) | Neocapritermes taracua P3 segment gut microbial communities from Petit-Saut dam, French Guiana - Nt197 P3 | ecosystem: Host-associated > Arthropoda: Insects > Digestive system > Gut ... | reverse complement strand
ATGGCGCAGGAGTCAATGTCAAACATCCCACCCGCCACGGCGGTTCCTTCCGCCAGACCGGTAAGCCCGGCAACCTCCGCGGTGATCCTTCCGCAGGCTTCGCTTGAGTATTTTACCGGAGGGATCATGGCGCTGGCTTCGCCGATCCCAAAGGCTTCAAGCAGATCTTTTTCAATTTTTCCGTCCCTGACGTTCATAAGTCCGGAGCCGGATATATTGGTAGCTTCACTCCACGCTTCGCCGGTAAGGCGGAAACGTATATAATCGGTAACTGAGAAAACCCATTGGATTGAATCGTAAACTTTTTTATCGTTATCCTTCATCCAGGCCAAGAGAGATACAGGCTGGCAGGCCATGAGTTCCTGGCAGAGCCTCGGGTAAAGCTGCTTGTGCACTCCTTCTTTTTTCCACTTTTCGGGATACTGCCACGCTCTGTTATCGGTGGAAATAATGCCGTTGTAAGCGGGTTTTCCGTCCTTTCCCCATGCATACAGCCCCTTGCCGTGACCGCATACCCCGACTCCGATTATGGTTTCCGGCTGTATTCCCGAAACCTCAATGACCTCGCGGATGCAGGTGCAATTTTGTTCCCACAGCTCTTCCATGCAGCGCTCGGTGTAGCCCGGTTTCGGTGTGATCAAACCTGTCTGTCGTGAAGCAACGGCGATCTCTTTTCCTTCCGTGTCAAAGAGGGCCGCCTTGATAACCGTGCCTCCGTTATCAATTCCCAGAATATATTTGTTCATGAATCTTACAACTTTTATTTTAGTAAAGATTCCAAATCCGGATTTTCGGCAAAGTGTTTCAAAATGACGATTTCCTCGGATGAGGAGATGTTTGTGATAGTAACACCTTCTTTTGCGGTCTTCTCGGTGACAAAGAATTCGTCATTGGTAAGCTGGCCGTAGCGTATTAATGCCGGAGTTTCCAGAGCCCATTGACCGAATTTACCAAAACCCTGGAGGCAGATAATGCCATAGGCAGCGCCGTCCTTTATGGTAACAGTTTTACCGGGTAGTACTGTCAGGCGTTTGGCGCTTGCATCCTTGCACTTGTAACAGATCCATTCTTCGATATAACCCTGATCCTTCATTTCCTCAACAGGCTTAACCGGCTTAGGTGCCATAAAGCGATTTTTATGGAATTCCGGATCCACATTGTTTTCCCAGTCTATTACTTCCAGAAGATAGTTATAGTTACCTATTTCTTCGGGCGGACTGTTCTTCCAGAGCAGATCCTCAGGTACACAATGACCGAAATACAGTACAGACTGATACATTGCATATACATCGGAGGCGAACTGTGGCTCGTAGGTACAGAGACTGCCCGGCGCGTGAAGCACTCCGGGGGGAACATCCCAGCCGGTGTCAACATCAAGAGCATAGGCCCTGGCCAGGGAAAGGAGGCGATTGTCGCCTTTGGAAAAGTTTTTCAGTGCGCTAAGCACTTGATCCTTTGTTGTTTCAGGATTCAGGCCAAAGAACGTGAAGGGGAACTCTCCGCCGTGGTTGTTTACCTGAGCGGGGAAAAAGTACATTTCCGGCTTTCCTGACTGGCCTATTCGGGCCGCGTGTGCGTCCCGGTGGTGGATGTGGTGGGGTAGGGGGCCGAAGTTATCGAAAAATTTGGAAAACATGGACCAACGACCATACTTTTTCCAGAGGGCTTCTCCAATAATTTCGCCTTTCAGGATGTCCACCGCGTCTCTCAATAAGACGCGGTCTTTACCGTCCTTCCCGCAAACGATATAACTCAACCCTTCGTCTTCGGGGGTTTTGGGGCCATTATCTGCATGGGTTGTGGAGGCAAACCAGCGTTCATCGACTCCGCCCCGTTCCAGGCCGAAAACATAATAATCGTCCGGGTGAAGCTTTATCCGTTTTCCCGGTCGGCAAAAAGAGCGAGGTACCCAGGCCGGGGCCAACCGGAATATTCCTTTACCTTCCTCTATGGCTTGTTGTGCTATTTGGGCTTGATTCATATCCTACCTCCTGTAATTACTGATCATCGGATTTTTTATTGGAAGAGTTCTGTTTGGCATACCACCGTAATTATTTGTACATTATATTAAAAAATTCATATTGTCAACTTTTTTGGTTAATAGTACCATCCGTCTTGACAAATAGCGGTTTTTTTTAAAAAATTATATATTCTGTAAGAATAGCCTAATCTAGTGGAGGAGAAAATGAATTTTACAAAAAAATTATTTCTTGTAGTGCTTATCATTTCGGTAAGCGCCCTGGCTTTCGCGGGTGGAAGGGGTGAATCCGCTGCTACTACCGGTGGAAGAAAACGGGTTTTATTTACCAATGCCTTCAATACAGCGCCATTCTGCGCGCCGTTGAACGCACAGGCCATGCAGACCGCAAGGGAACACAACATTGACCTTCAAATCGTAGACGGACAGGCCGACGCAAACGTTCAGTTAAGCCAAATCAGGAACGCCATCAGCCAGAAGTTCGATGGTATCATCTACTTCCCCGCGGATAAAGAAGGGAGTATCACTGTTATCAGAACACTGAATGAATCAGGTATTCCCTATGTGGTACTTGATTCAAAAGTTGATGATTCTGTAATGGCTTCCATCCCTGTTTTTGCCGGTCCGGACAATGTCTACATGGGAGAGGTTGCCGGTAAAGCCTGCGTTGAACTCTTGAACGGCAGGGGCAGTGTGGTCATGATTGACGGGGCTCCCGGAACAGATCCCGCCACCAACAGGCATCTCGGCTTCAGGAATATTATTGACAAGGAACCCGGTATCACACTCCTGGCCCATCAGAATGTTGACGGATGGGACCCGGCCAGGGCAATGACCGTTATGCAGGACTATATCACCAGGTTCGGTGACAGAATTGATTTTCTGTTTACGGCGGATGACGGCCTCTTCCAGGGCGCTCAACAGGCTATCGCCCAGGCCGGTATGACCGGTAAAATAAAGGCAGTATCAACCGGCGCCAACAACGTTGGCTGCGCCGCGATTGACGCCGGACATCTTTACGGTTCGGTTCTGCATTCGGCCAAAGAAGAAGGCCAAATGGGCATTGAAGCCATTGTTAAGGTAATGAACGGTGAAATCAAACCGGGAGACAGCGCATGGATCAAATGCTCAAGCCCGCTGGTAACCAAAGAAAACATTGAACAGTGGAGAGGTTGGGGCTGGTAATTTCCGATAAACAAAAGCTCTTGTTTTGCATAACAAGAGCTTTTGTTTTTAGAACTCCATATTCTTCATTAATGATGTTATAAGTTATGCCTGATTTTATTCTTAGAATGGAAAATATCTCAAAGACCTTCGGTGGGGTTGTACACGCCCTGGATAATGTTTCCCTGAACGTAGACAGGGGGGAGATACATGCCCTGCTGGGTGAAAACGGCGCGGGCAAGTCAACTCTGATGAAAATACTTTCCGGCGCGTACAGACCGGATTCGGGGAAGGTCTTTATCGACAACGGGGAAGTTTCTTTCAGTAATACGAAAGAGGCGATTAACGGCGGAGTGGGAATTGTTTTTCAGGAATTGAACCTTGTATCAACCCTTACGGCGGTTGAAAACGCTTTTTTGGGACGGCTGGAAACCAATAAATTCGGTAGAGTCGAATGGAAGAAGCTGCGGGAAAAATTCGTTCGGTTTATGAAGAGTATTGATTTTGAGATCAATCCCGATATCCCGGTTTCCGAATTGTCAATTGCCGAAAAACAGATGGTGGAAATAGCAAAGGCTCTCCTTTTAAATTCAAAAATACTGATCATGGATGAGCCGACTGCTACGTTAACCAGTGAAGAAATTAAAAAACTTTTTGTTATTATCCGTGATCTTAAAAAATCCGGCGTAACCATCATTTATATTTCACATAAGCTTGAAGAGGTCTTTGAAATTTGCGACAGGGTTACGGTACTGCGTGACGGGCGTTTTATCAGTACGCAGGATGTTGCCAATACTACCAAATCCGCACTGATTGAACAGATGGTGGGGCGTTCGGTCGATGTGGAGTTCCCTCCGCGGGACCGCTGCGCCGGTGATACGATACTTGAGATAACCGGGCTTTTTACCCCTGGATTTCTGCAAGACATAAATTTTACCCTGCGCCGGGGTGAAATTCTCGGCATAGCGGGGTTGGTAGGTTCCGGCCGTACAGAAATTGCCCGCGCTGTTTTTGGGGCCGACAAGATTGAAAAAGGTGTTTTTAAATTAAACGGGGCTACTGTAAGAATAGCGTCCACCATGGATGCAAAACGGTATTCCATCGGACTCATGCCTGAAGACCGCAAAGACGAGGGGCTGGCAACGGATTACAGTGTTGCAAAAAATATCACAATTACTAATCTTGGTAAAATTTCCAATAAAATTTGGCTGAACCGCAGGAAAGAAACCAGCGAAAGCGAGAAGCTGGTCAAACAGCTTTCCGTTAAAACACATTCGGTGGACCAAAAGCTTTCGAATTTATCCGGTGGAAATCAACAGAAAGTTGTACTGGCAAAATGGCTTTTTAATGACGCCGATATTCTGATCCTTGATGAGCCTACAAGGGGTATCGACGTCGGCGCAAAATACGAAATATATTTGCTGATGAATGAACTTGTCAAGCAGGGCAAAGCCATTATTATGATCTCTTCAGAGCTTCCGGAAATTTTTGCCCTCGCGGACAGGATTCTTGTAATGTGCGAAGGGCAGATGAAAGGCTGTCTGGACAATCGGGAGGGGATAAGACCCGAAGAAGTTATGAATCTGGCCCTGAGCTAGAAATGGGGTGTGAGTTGGAAGAGGGTGTCGCCGGTTACAGGTATGATTTTTTAAAGAATGCCAAAACCTTTATCAAAAACTATGCGATTGTATTATTGTTAATACTGCTTGCATTGGTTGTATCAATAATTCAGCCGAAATTTTTTACCGTACAGAATTTTAAAAATATATTAAACCAAATATCCGTGATAGGTATACTTTCCTGCGGCATGACTTTTGTAATACTGATAGGCTGCATTGATCTTTCAGTGGGCTCTATGATTTCCCTTATGGGAATTGTTTCATTAACACTTCTGGGAAAGACGAACGGAATAAGCGCTCTTATCCTGAGCGTACTTCTGGGCGCCGCCATAGGACTTCTTTCCGGCACAATCATCGGCATGATGAAGGGTCGTATGGGTGAATCTTTCATGGTTACCTACGGAATGCAGTCGATTCTTGCCGCCTTTGCCCTGATAGTTTCCGGCGGCCTTTTCATGATGGTTACGGTTTCCAGGGGTATCTTTGTAGAAATTGGAAAAGGGTTAACCCCCATGTATATTTTCATCATGATTGTGCTGACTGGGCAGATTTTGATTTCAAAAACACCTTTCGGCAGGAATATGATGTTTATGGGCGCGAATCCTGTGGCGGCTTCTCTTTCGGGTATTAATGTACGTTTATATACAGCTATTGTATTTATGCTTTCCGGTATGATTTCCTCCCTGTCCGGTGTGGTTCTCGCTTCCCGGGTGATGTCCGCCAATCCAAACGCCGGTGTGGGCTATGAGCTGGATGCCATCGCGTCCTGTGTTGTCGGCGGCATAAGCATGAAGGGCGGCGTCGGCAGCTTTGTCAATACGCTTATCGGCGTTGCGGTTATCGGCATACTGGGCAATTCGCTGAATCTGCTTGGGGTGGGTTCCTATATGCAGATGGTTGTCAGGGGCATTGTTATCGCCGCCGCTGTCGCACTTGATATTTACAATAAGCGCTCGTGACGGCAGGAGAAATCATGGATACATTACGAATATCTAAAATTCTGAGGGAAAACGTAGTTGTCTTTGCGCTTGTCGTTATTGTTGCAATTATGTCAATAGTATCCAACCTGTTTTTTACCATTGAAAATTTCAAGAATATTTTTAACCAAATTGCGATATACGGTATTGTAGCTTTTGGAATGACATTCGCGATTATTTGCGGTGAATTTGATCTGTCATGCGGTTCTCTCCTGGCTGTTGTTACCATACTCTTTACCGACATAGCCAAAAATAAAAACGTTCCCGTTGCTATTCTTGTATGCCTGGGCTTTTCTGTCCTTATCGGTTTTATCAACGGCTTTCTCGTATCTAAAGTAAAAATGAGTGCGTTTGTCGCGACTCTGGCATCAAATATCGCGCTTAAGGGTTTTGCCCTGAATTACACAAAGGGAAGACCCATAAATTATGTTAATGACAACATCAATAATTTCGGCAACGGTAGTGTTTTGGGTATTCCCATTATTGTCTGGTTCTTTATCGTAACAATGCTGATTTCCATGTATATATTGCGTTATACTAAATTTGGCAGGGGAATCTACGCGACCGGGGGAAATATCGAAGTTGCGCGTATGGCCGGAATCAACGTGTCATTTTACAAGATTGCGATTTTTGTTATTATGGGAATAACAACAGCCATTGCGGGAATCCTGATGGCGGCACGCCTATCCGCCGGTAACGCGCTCTACGGAAACGATCTCGCCCTGACGGTAGTAGCGGCGGTTGTAATAGGCGGAACATCCCTGGCCGGGGGCAAGGGCAACGCCCTGAAAACACTTTGGGGAATGCTGGTAATAGGAGTCCTCTTCAACGCGTTAATGATTCTGGGTGTGCAGGCCAACTGGCAGAATGTGGTCAAGGGAGCCATACTCATCGCTGTTGTGGCAGTTGACGCGGTATTCTCCAAAAAGAAACTGATACAGCAAATCGTTACCGATAAAAAAACGGCCGTATAACCAGGCCGGGTGCGAATTAACTTATCTTAAAATTTATCACGCGGAGACGCAGAGAAAATCGTGCGGTTTGGATACTCCACACTTTCCCTGGCGTTCTTTGCGTACGTGAGGAATTTGGGAGGTATTTTATCCCCAGGGCTTAACCACTACCCTCATTCCCTGATGCCCTTCGGCGGTAGCGAAAGCTTCTCCGATCTTATCAAGCGGGAACTGGTGTGAAATGTAGAGTTTGATATCAGGCCGCTGGGCCGTAATCAGATCAATGGCCTGCTGGTGATGCCTCGGCAGGGAGCCGTGGGCGCCCAGAACAAAAAGCTCTTTGTAGTGAATGATGTTGGTGTCCATTGTCACGGTGCTGCCCGCCGGGAGTCCCCCGAAAAGGTTGATCCTGGCGCGGTTTTTTGCCATTTTCAGCGCGTCTGCGTGTGATTGCGGAGACGGGTTGGCGGTAAAGATCACGTCTGCGCCGAGGCCGCCGGTTTCTTCAAGAACGCGGCTGACGGCGTCTTCCTCCGACGAACAGATGTACACATCCGCACCGAACTTTTTCGCCGCTTCCATCCGGGGCCGGGAACGCTGCACTACGATCACCCTGGCTGCACCGGACATATAGGCGACGGGGATGATCATGCAGCCGATGGGACCCGCGCCAATAATGACCACTGTGTCGCCCAGCCGGATATTGGTCAATTCCACGGCGTTTAACACACAGGCCAGAGGCTCGGCCAGGGCAGCTTCGTCATAGCTCATGCTGTCGGGGATTTTATGTACCGGCCCGTAGTTAACCACGGTTTTATTAAGCAGCAAATATTCGGCGAAGCTGCCGGCGAATTGATATCCCATGGCGTAGTTGATCTGGCAGTTGTTGCCAATGCCCGCTTCACAAAAAACGCACTCGCCGCAGGGCACGTCCGCGCCTATAGCGACACGGTCGCCTTTTTTGAAGCGGGTCACATTGGCGCCAACCTCCGCCACTTCACCGGAGGACTCGTGCCCCAGAATCTGCGGCGGCTTTACCCGTGAGTTGCCATGGTGAAAGATCCGTATATCAGAGCCGCAGACCGCGCAGGAATGTACCTTTACCAATACGCTGTCGGCGTCCACCACCGGGGTGGGAACCTCACGTACCTCCATCTTGTCTTTATCAAGGTAAACAGCCGCTTTCATTTTTTTCTCCTATTGGTTGATAAACATTATTTTAACGTAAAATTCATTTTTCCTGTGTGCAAGGTCAAACGCTTTATTGCAATCGGCCAGGGAAAACCTGTGGGTTATCATTTTTTCCAGGTTAAAAATTCCCCGTTCCATACATTTTATCGCCATGTGCCAATCGTTTTTGGAATCATTATAGCTTGAGTTCCAGGTGCCTTTTACGGTGAGCTGTTTGCGTAAAATCTCCCAGTAGGCTTTCTGGTTAATTTTCATATCCCCCGCTGGATTACCCATCAGTACAACCTTACCGAAAGTTTTTACCGCTTTAAAGCTCCCTTCTACAGCGGCGGAGACCCCGGCGGCTTCCAGTACCACATCGGCGCCTTTTTGCCCGGTGACAGAGCGGGCGTATTCGGACATGTCGGTTTTGCTGCTGTTCACCGTATAGGCAAACCCCAGCTCCCGCGCGAAGGTGAGCTTGGTTTCGTCAACATCCGCCAGAATGATTATTTCCGCGCCCCAGCCTTTGGCTATTTGCGCCGCCAATACGCCAATGGGTCCCGCGCCAAAAATCATAACAGTATCTCCCAGGGAAATGCCTGCCTGGGAAAGGGCGTGAATTGCCACAGCACAGGGCTCGCACATGGCGGCATGCTCAAATGAGACCGAATCGGGGAGGGGTACCAGATTCCACTTTTTTACTGCTATGTATTCCGCGAAAGCTCCGTCCCGCCGCGAGCCGTAGTAATCATAGTCGGCACATGAGGAATATTCGCCAATCTGGCAGGCGGCGCATTTTCCGCAGGGGATAAGGGGAAACACGGCGGCTCTTTTGCCAAGCAGATTCCGGTCCGGTTCCGCGGCTTCCACGATAACGCCGGAAAATTCGTGACCTGGAATCGTGGGGAAGTGGTAAGTTCCTTTTTCAAACACCCTGGGTATGTCAGAACCGCATATCCCTGCGGCTTTTATCTGTATCAGTACTTCGTCAGGTCCCGGAACGGGGATCGGACAATCCTCGTAACGCAAATCCCCGATGCCGTGCAAATTGCAGGTTTTCATTGTCCCTTTCATGCTTTATCTTACATTACGAGTTGCATAAAGTGTCAATACTGTCAATAATGATGCCAATGGAGAATTTATGCATGATGTCAAGTTGAGCCCTTCCATGATGTGTGTCGATCTGTTTCATATGGCTGAAACGATCAGGGTGTTTGAAGCGTGTAATATTCCTTATCTGCATATTGACGTGATGGACGGTTCTTTTGTACCCAATTTAATGCTTGGTACGGAAACAATACGCCAGCTCAGACGATTTACCTCAATCCCGATGGACATTCACCTGATGATCGAAAATCCCGATGAAAAGCTGGAATGGTTTGAACCGTGCGGCGGGGACTACGTTTCCATTCATGTGGAAACCACCAGGCATTTGCAGCGCCTCCTGGCGAAGGTCAGAAATCTGGGCGCGAAACCCATGGTCGCGATAAATCCCGCCACCCCGTTAGCCGCAATTGAGGAAGTACTCTGTGATGTGGATGCCGTTCTTGTAATGACGGTAAATCCCGGTTACGCAGGCCAAAAACTCGTTCCCCAGGCTCTGGAAAAAATAAAGCGCCTGCGGGCAATGTTGGACAACAAAGGTTTTGAAGACGTCGAAATTGAAGTAGACGGCAATGTGTCCCGGGAGAACGCCCTGAAAATGCGGGAAGCCGGTGCGAATATTTTCGTGGCGGGAACTTCCCTCCTGTTCCGCCCCGGACGCCTCGAGGATCACATCGCTGTTTTTAATAATGCTATGACGGGCATATAAAAAAGCCGGCTTGATACAGCCGGCTTTTTCTAAATTACAAACTGTTATAGTACGCCTGGAAGTCGGGGATTATTACCTTCTCCCCGTCCTTCATCGCCGATTCGTGGGCGCAGATGCCCGCTCCGGTCCAGTACGCCGCCTTCACCGCGTCCACTGCGCTGTCACGCCCTTCTTTAATGGCGCTTATGAACTCATACACCATATGCGGGTGTGAACCGCCGTGCCCCGCGCCCTGTATAAAGGAAACGTGGTTCTGGTCGAGAATATGCTGGCGTTTTGTGAATTCCTGAATCTCAGGCGGAAGCAGTTCCTCGGCGTCCGGCGCGTCCAGGCGCCTAACGGTCTCGCCGCCCTCAAATAAGGCCTGTCCCTCATCGGCTATCTGTTCCCACTCAAATGTAGTTTTGTCACCGTAGAGATCGAAGCTCTCGCGGTACTGCCGCACCGTCTCGTACAGGGCGCGCGTGGCTTCAACGGCAAGGCGGGTGTTTTTCAGCCTGAACGTGGCCGTTTCCACCGCGAAGGGCGAGCCGTACTTCGCTGTCCGTTCGGCATTGATTGAGCCGGAGCCGTGGCATATAACGTATTCCGGCACGTCGTTTGCAATGTCCAGCAGCGGGGAAATGGCGTGGGTACCGTAGTGCATCGGCGGAAAACCAAGCCAGTAATCCGGCCAGCCCTGAAGCCCCATGTCCTGAATGTGGGAACCGCGTGCGAATTGTATGCGCCCGATTTTTCCCTCTTTCAGGAGTTTCTTGCAGTATAGGTATTCCCGGGTATACACGGCGGTTTCCATCATCATGTAAACCTTGCCGCTCTTCTTCTTCGCGGCGATGATACGTTTAAGGTCATCTATGGACGTTCCCATGGGTACGGTACAGGCCGTGTGTTTCCCGGCCTCAAGCGATGCCACACTCATGCCAACGTGATCCAGAATCGGGCTTACCACGTGAATCGCGTCAATCTCAGAATCAGCAAGCATGCGTTTCCAGTCCGTGTACCTGCCTTTTATGCCGAAATGATCGGCGATTTCGTTAAGCTTTTTTTCGTTGCGCTGAGAGATGGCTTTCACCTCACACCCTGAGAGTTTCTGGTAAATTGCTATGAACTCCTTCCCGAAACCCATCCCGATGATGCCTACTCTGATTGACATATGAAACCTCCTGTTGTTATATCTTTGTCCTAATAAATTCCAAACCTTTACGCGCCATCTCTTCTGGCGTGTCTTCGCAGCTCCGCCACAGGCAAAGCGCGGGAATCATTGAAGGTGTGGAACCACCGTGAAATGCTTCGATTGTCAGCCAGCCGTCGTATCCGGCTTTTTTTAATCCGCTCAGAAGCGCTTCCGGCACGCCATGCCCGCTTCCGGGTGTCCCCCTGTTGCTCTCCGAGATGTGAACGTGGAACAGGTGCGGCATTGCGCTGCAAAACGCGCCCGCCACATCCAGCTCTTCTATATTGGCGTGCATGGTGTCTCCGAGTA
>Ga0082212_10011613_pt1 | contig 11162 bp, 13 predicted proteins | sample TergutNt197P3_FD_71548 | JGI IMG/M metagenome (GOLD analysis project Ga0082212, IMG submission 71548) | Neocapritermes taracua P3 segment gut microbial communities from Petit-Saut dam, French Guiana - Nt197 P3 | ecosystem: Host-associated > Arthropoda: Insects > Digestive system > Gut ... | reverse complement strand
TAATTACAGTTCACGGTATGGTATAGCGCAGAGTAGCGAGGACGGGATGGTGGCTATTTCTGAATTCTGAAAGATGAGGCATGGACGCCTCAGCTCGCGAGTGGAACAGAATTGTGGCCCCGAGCGGAAAGGAATTCAGAAATAGTCACCATCCCGGCTGAGCGTGAATAGTAACGACAGTAACGGCAATAAAGGCTACTGGATATCCCCTGACCAGTCAACGTAATAAATGCATACGAGGTGCGGCGTTATGACAGACAGGTTAACAAGGACGGCAATTCTATACGGGCGGGAAAATGTTGAGAGGCTGAAAAGCCGCCGCGTAGCGGTTTTCGGGCTTGGCGGAGTCGGCGGGCATTGCGCAGAGTCGCTTTGCCGCACCGGGGTCGGGGCGCTTGATCTTTTCGACGGGGATATCGTTGATATTACGAACATCAACCGCCAGATAATCGCTACGCACAAGACGGTGGGTAGGGATAAGGTCGACGTAATGCGCGAGCGTTTACTTGAGATTGCACCGGATGCGGAGATAAGGGTGAAAAAGCTTTTCTATCTCCCGGGAAACGCAGACGCCGTCGATTTGTCGGTATTTGATTACATTATAGACGCTGTCGATACGATAGCGGCAAAACTTGAAATAGTTTGCCGTGCGACAGAGCTGGGCGTACCTGTCATAAGCGCTATGGGCGCCGCTAATAAACTCGACCCGACTGCTTTCGAGGTCGCCGATATATATGAAACGTCTGTATGTCCGATAGCGCGGATCATGCGCGGCGAACTACGGAAAAGGGGAGTGGCAAAGCTTAAGGTCGTATATTCGAAGGAGCCGCCGGTTGCGCATGGGAGGGTGTCTGTCGGGGGATCCGGAGGCAGTCGTCCCAATGCCGCGTTAAGAGACGAGCCGGCAAGCAACGCATTCGTTCCTCCGGTCGCGGGATTGATAATCGCGAGCGAAGCCATTAGGGATTTGACAGGAATTTGACAGAGGATTATGCGTACTGTATAATTTTTATTATAATAACTTCACGCTTTTGAAGCCATTTTACATGAGGTCTTGTATAAATGTCCGGTAGACGAAAACTGAAACTCTTCGGTAAGCGAAAACTGAAGGTCCCAGGTTGGTTGAAACGAATACACCCCGGCACTGTATGTATAGTAATCGGCGTCGCGGCAATTGCTGTGGCGGTGGTGATATGGTTGTACAATGATTTTGAGGACAGGAATGCCGCTGAGATTTCCCGGGAAAAAACAGAGGTAATAATGGAGATTATCAGGTCGAACGACTCTGCGAACATAGAGACGGGAAGCTCAGAATCAGATGTGAACGCGGATGCGCCCATTGTTTATACGCCTAACGCCGATATGCCCAGCGAGGGCATGCCTGATCTGCCGGCCGACGTGGTATCATCTTACGTAGTTGTTCAAAGCGAAGCTTACATGGGGATCATAAGTATTCCGAGGTTTGGATTGAATCTGCCCGTCAACGTTACATGGAGTTATCCAAAACTCAGGTCGACTCCATGCCGTTATACCGGCAGTATTGAGCGGAATGATCTTGTCATCGCGGCGCATAGCTACAAATCGCATTTTGGTAACATCCATACGTTAATAAACGGAGATACGGTAGTCTTTACTGATGTGGAAGGGCGTGTTTTCGAATATTATGTCGTTACTGTGGAGACAGCTAAGCCGACCGATGCGAGGAATGTCGTGACAAGCCCGTATGACCTGACCCTGTTTACCTGCACCTATGACAGCAAAGCCAGGGTCGTTGTCCGGTGCAACAGGGTGGAGGAACCGGCGCCGGAGGATGAGGAATCTGCGGACGGCCCGGGCGAGGGGCTGCAAGGGGAGCCTGCGGAAGAACTGCCGGAAGAGCTGCCGGAAGAGCTGCCGGAAGAGCTGCCACGAGAACCGGTTGAAGAGCCGGCAGGGGAGTCTGCCGAGGGGCCGCCGGCGGGGCTGTCGGATGAGTCGACGGATGAGCCGCAGCAAACAGCCGCTCTGATTGACGGGGAGCAGCCCGATACGGAGCCGGATTACGGGGAGCCGACAGATCCGACGCCGGATACATAAAGTAAAAATTCTGGTTGTGGATCATAATGATCCACAACCAGAAGCTTTGCGCCGCAATAAGTTTAGAATAATATCTGAAGCGGCAGCCTTGTGATGTCGCTTTCTTTTATCCCGAATACCTCCATGCTGAGTTTGTCGATTTCTTTCGCAAGCGCCTCATACACGCCCGGGAATGTGGAACCTCCGCCGCCCTGTGTTATGCAGGGAATATAGTATTTGCTTCCGCAGCTTTCGCACGCTTTTTTCGCCGCCTTCCGGCAGTCTTCAGCGGTCCAGCCGTTGAAATCGACGGATTTATTGTCAATGCCGCCCATGAACGTTATTTTCCCGCCGTACTTCGCGATCAGTTCCGGCAGATTGTTAGACTCCATACATCCCTGCCAAACGTCGATGCCCATCTCTATCATATAAGGTACGAGCGTGGCGGCATAGCTGTCGGCATGGTGTATGATCAGTTCAACGCCGTGATCATGGTAATAGCCGTAAATCTTCTTGTATGGTTCCAGGAAAAAATCAGCGAACATTCCGGGGCTGATGAATGTGCTTTTCTCGCTGCCCCAATCGTCGTGGTGGAAAATCGCGTCGGGCTTGAGGTGCTTGCAAATACCTTCCGCGAGACCCAGCTCCCATTCAGTGAGGCAGTCGATAAGTTCATGCATCTCATCGGGGTTTGTGATGTAATACGTCAGCGCGTTGGAGATCTCGGACAGGTGGTGCGTCTGTTCGAAAAGGCCGGGAGCGACGAACGTAGCTTTGTAAGCCTGCGTTCCATCGACTGCGTCGTACTGCTCCTTAAACATAGCCCATTCTTCGTCTGTGATATTCAGGGGCGGCGCTTTGACATAATCGCGCCAATGCTCGATATCCTTGATGACGATCTTATCCGGCGTATGGACGGGAAAGCTGCCCGGAAGGTCGGCAGGGAAAGAGCTGGTTACACCCCAGGCGTTGACTTTGTTGAGTTCGCCCCTGGTCACCCCGCCCGAATGAAGGGCCCAGGGTGTGAATAACAGCTTGATCGCTTCAAACTGGTTTACGTACCGCTCGGGGTTGCCGCCCCGGATCACTTCCTGCATGTTCTGTTTTGCTGTCAGCATTGACGGACCTCCTCAATAGAATGTAGATGTAGAATGTGATTATAGAATGCAAATGCGGGATGCTTGGGAAAATATGCATCCCGCGTTCTTTTACAGTTTATCCGGTTCCGGCAGTTCGATATCATCGTCTATCGTAATAGTCTTTATTACAGGCATATCCGAAGGCGCCACCGCGCCGTTGCCTCCGGAATTCGGCGTAGCGGCGAGCCTGTCCACCACGTCCATGCCGCTTATTACCTTCCCAAAAGCGGCGTATGAGCCGTCCAGGAAGTCGCTGTCCCCGTGAACAATGAAAAACTGTGAACCGGCTGAGTCAAAAATCTGGCTGCGGGCCATGGAAACAACGCCGCGTGTATGGCTGAGATCGTTTTTAAAGCCGTTTTCTTCGAACTCGCCCTTGATCGAGTAGCCGGGATTACCGGTACCGTTACCGTCCGGGCAGCCTCCCTGTATCATAAAGCCTTTCATGATACGGTGGAATTTCAGACCGTCGTAAAACCCCTGCCTCGCCAGATATACGAAGTTGCACACGGATTGCGGGGCCAGGTTAGGATAGAGCTCGAGAACGATAACGCCTCCGTCCTCCATTGTGATAGTCGCTTGAATAGTGTTTTCCATAGATTCCTCCAAATTTTGATATTTCACGGGAATGGGCGGTTTCGGGGAAACGGGAGCAGGCGGTTCGGATGACGAAGGTTCGGAAGGCTCCTCGTCTGCGGGCGGTTGCGGTGCGGACGGCTGCTCCCCGGCTTCGGAGCCTGTGCGTTCCTGTTCCGCAGGCGCTTGAGTCGTATCGGGGCCGCAGCTTGCCATAAAGCATAAAAGGAATAAACAACATAATAATATACTTAACGTCGATTTTAGCTTGTTCAAATACGGATCCTCCTGATTTTTTGAAGAGTTTACTGATAGTTATTGAGTATAATCTGCAGCAGATATCAAGTCTACCATAAAACAGAAAAGAACGCCACAGTTTTTTAGATGAGTACCTCTATTACAGTTTTTAAAACCACTCAATAGCAGTTATTTACAGTCGCCTGCGCGCTCCTGTCCTGAGCAGACCAGTATCGGCTTTTGCGCGGCGGACCTGTTCGAGCAGCACCGCTTTGTCGCGGGGCAGCGCGCCCTTCAACGCTATCCAGTTTGACGCGTGATTGCTGCGCAGTATTGTTTCACTTTTGCAGTCCGTATGTTCAAGGATCATTTCCAGTTCCTCCACCGTCTCAAGCGGGGTGAGCTGCACAAACTTTCCTGTTCGCACATCGTCAAAAAGCGGGGCCTCAGGTTCGAGTACAAGAGTCAGCAGCCCGACATAGGACGCCCCCATTGCCGAGATCATCTCACCGGTTTTTTCGGCATGTTCAGATAAAAGTTCCCTGCCGCCCAAGCCTAAAATAAATGTGACCGACGTCTTTATGCCCGCCCTTTCAGCTTTTTGGACGGCTTTGATGATCTGCTCAGCCGTTTCACCCTTGTTTACGCGGAGCAGCACCTCGTCTGATCCGGACTCGGCGCCTATATATACGATCCCGAGTCCTGCTTCGCACAGGTTACTAAGCTCATCGTCGCTTTTACTGAGGATTTGCGACGCCCGGCTGTAGATACCCACGCGCGCGCACTCGGGGAACAGTTCACGGACTGCGCCGAGCAATTGCGTCATTTTACCGGTCGCCATGCAAAGCGCGTCTCCGTCGGCGAAAAACACGCGCCCGACATGGCGGTAATAACGCCTCGCTTCCCGCAGGTCGTCCAGAACATCCTCGTGAGGCCTTAGCCTGAACTTTTTTTCTTTGTAAGCCGGGCAGAATGTGCATTTGTTATGCGTACACCCGATAGTAGCCTGGATTATCAGGCTGTACGCTTCGCTCGGCGGGCGGTAAATATCGCCTTCGTATCGCATATAAAGCTCCTTTTATGGTTACAAGCCCTTGCAATAATTATCTTGGTGTTGTAGTGCAGTTCTTTTCGTTAAGATTTCATCATTTGTGTTCCTCCGGGGCTTGTCGAAAATGCTGTTAGTTGAACCGCTGGATTTCAGTTCAGTGTACCATGATATGTATATAGATACAATCCGATTTTTCTCAAATGCTTGAAATACGATGCTTTACATTGCTTTCAGCGCTCGAAAGTGATAATATGCATCCGACGATTTGTCAGGCAAAATGTCGGTATACAAGAGGTCGAATATAGTGAAACGTCTGTACGCGCTCAGTATCTTTCTCTTTCTTCTGGTATTGATAGTAGTATCAGCTTGTAATGCGCGTCAAGCTGACACCAGTACAGTTGACACCAGTACAGTTGACACCAGTACAGATGACACCAGTACAGATGACACCATTACTAATCCCGTTGATGAGTTGAGCCCCGGTGATGATGGATCAGGTGTTGCCGGCAGTGAACAACCCCTGTCTGAGTTTGTGATTTATTTTATTGACGTAGGGCAGGGAGATAGCGCGCTTGTTGTCTGTGATGGAAAAACAATGCTGATCGACGGCGGTGAATCATCTGCGTCACGTCTGATTTACTCATTTTTAGAAAACCACGCAATATCGCATCTTGACTATATAGTTTCAACACATGCGCACAGCGATCACGTTGGTGGGCTTGCGGGCGCATTGAATTACGCAACTGCCGGGATTGCCTTGAGTCCAGTCACCGAGTATGATAGCAGACCGTTCAACAGTTTTGCTAGGTATCTGGATGAGCAGGGCGTTTCGATTACTGTTCCTTATCCTGGCGATGCTTTTATGCTAGGCAGCGCCGAAGTCTTTATTACTGGGCCGATCAACCCGTCAGCCAACCCGAACAATACTTCCATAGTTATAAAGATCACATATGGAGAGACGAGTTTTCTGTTCACCGGCGACGCAGAGCGACCGGAGGAACAGGATATCCTCGAAGCTGGGTATGATATATCATCAACCGTCCTAAAGGTCGGACATCACGGAAGCGATACATCGACAACCTATCCGTTTTTACGTGAGATTATGCCTCAATTTGCCGTAATATCCTGCGGCGAGGGCAACAGCTACGGTCATCCGGATGAAAACACGCTGTCGCGCTTGCGCGATGCCGATGTGACTGTCTTTAGGACTGATATGCAAGGCACAATCACTTGTACGAGCGACGGAGTTACTGTCAGTTTTACAACAGAACGGAACCAGAATGCCATAACGAACCCAACGGTACCGTCGCCGGAATCTGCTTTACCGGAGTATTATATTGGCAACAAGAAAACGAAAAGATTTCATCTGCCAACTTGCTCAGGATTACCGCAGGAGCAGAACAGGGTGCAGTTTAATACTCGGGAAGAAGCTGTCGTCGCAGGGTATTCCCCTTGCGGAACTTGTAATCCATAGAGTAAGAAAAATCCAACGCCGCCTGATTTGATGTTCAGGCGGCGTCTTTTGTTTCGATGCGCGAGATCAGAGTAACTCGGTTAATCCTAATAATGATGATATGTGGCTGTCTGTAGGTAGCAAGGTCGAAAGTGCCTATAACCAATGTAGACTTATTCGCAGATAAAGAGAGGTTTACTATTAAACTCTCTTACGTAAATGTGCAAATGGGTAACAGCCTCCTACCATTCCTCTCGACGCTGCCTATAGTACTCTAATTTCTTTAATGTGCTATCTGATGGGTTCAATTGGAAAAATGCAAAAAACTCCTCTGTAAGTTCAGGATAGAAATGCTCAAGTGCGTAAATTTGAGCAGATAGTGGGGACAGTTGTTCCAGAACATCGATAAAACAGTCTATATCATAGCGGTAGAAGTAACACAATAATTTCTTACAAAATAACATCACTTTGCGATTATATACATTTAAGTTGTCACTGTAAGACATATACTCTGCCTCCAGCAAATATTCGAAGTTCGAAGGACTCATTCCTGCCATCGCTATTTTGCACATGTGCTCTACGTATCTTGAAACACAACCGTCCACCTCTATCGAAAGGGCTTCCAACAAATCGAACAATCTTTCGTTTTGGCAGGCACATAGACGTCCTTTTTTAATTGATTCGAGAATCATCTCAATAAAGAAAATCTGGATTACTGCAAAATCATTGTGCTCGTACTCGTATAACTCCGGGGTCATGGCTGCTATGAATAAAGAACAATTGAGCTGATAGTTCCAGAATCAGGCCCATCCCACGCGTACATATTGCTACCGGTCGCAGACGCCCAATTAAGACAGTAAAGAGATGTTGTTCGTGTAGCCATAGGTAGTATGTTTAATTCTTCAATCCACCTACTAACCTGTGCAAGGCCATTAGCATACACAGTAACACGCCCCTGAAAACCATCCAAAGTGTCTATGCCTATGTTTTCCACAACAAACTTTACGTTGTTGCTATCAATCTTAACTAATCTCACACGCACAGCATTCGGAATTCCTCTAGAGGGGGTTGCTTCAAGATATTCTTCGTAGTCCTCATAGTTATAGAAAACGTGTTGATTACCATGTTCTGAAAACACAAGGATACAAAACGCAACAACTTCCTCAGTATTATTCGAAACATCTGAATTCCGATTGCTGTCGTTTGCAATTGCTGTTGAAGATATTGTACACAACAGCAGCACTAATACAAGTAGTAAAGTAGCGACTTCTTTGATTTTTTTCATAAACAATTTCCTCTCTAATACTATTTATAATAGTTGATTGCGATACTGTAGTAACCGTTGGTATTTCAATGCTTTCGAGTTATACCCCCTGAATAGGCCTCACATCCCTTTTTACTGGCGGAAACGAATACTACCACACCAGCATATAATTACAAAGTACAAGTATCTTCCCGGAAACCGTATATTAAAAAGGATACAATATGATCATGTAACACCCCAATAATACACCAATATCATTAGTATAGCAACACAATTTTTACAACATTGGCAACATTTATACTCATTTTAACCAGATTTCACCAAAAACCTACAACACTGGTGGAAATCAGTTAGGAATAGAAAGCGAATGGCGATTTGCATAGAATAATATAAATACAGCACCTTGCTGAGTCATCAATAGCCCGCTTAACCTAACGATAATACACAAATATTACCCTTTGGTAAATCTATCTAATCACGATTACTGACTTTTTCCAGTCTGTGGTAGTCCATACTTATTAGCTGCGAACTAATTTTTCAAATTTGTCGCCAAGCAGGTTCATTTCGTCTTTCGCATTGATGGCGTGGCTCGCCATTACAGTTTCTGCAAATTCCGTGCCGAATACAAGCCTTAGAACAAAATCCATCACCATCAATGGACATAATCGAAAAACATTCAGTTTTAGTGGAGTAATCGGAATGCCAACCTTTTTTAACGCATTAAAATTCGCCTTTAACGATGAGCTAGACATACGAACCGCTTCTTTATTTTTCGCGGTTGTGTAGTTGTCTCCTCCATCAAAATAGAACCCACTTGCTAAGGATACGACCATTGCTATGTGCGATTTCTGCCACGCATCCATGTTCTTCGATATGCAAAACGGCACTTTACTTGCTCTGAACACTTCAGCCAATACCTTGACACGCTCGGTTATTTCTCCAGTGATTTCTCCAAAGGTTGTTGATTGTAGGAATCGTGGCGTAAGTCGATAATGTAAAACATCGTTCTCTATTTTACCACCAGCGCCGGGAAAAGCAGGGAGTATCCTGCCGAAACCAGCTATATCCTCCCAACGCGAGTATCCGTCAGGGTTATTTGACATAGTGACAATATTTTTACTCGCATTGCCGGAAAGCTCTGCAAGAGCCGCTTCAATCTGCTCATAGCGAACCGTTACGAAAATGAAATCATATATGTCGGTAGCGTCTACTTTTTCTTCTATGCACACAGGAGCTTTTTTAACTTCCCCATTATCAAAATACAGCAAGCCTTTTGACTTCAGCATTGCTAATCGGTCAGAGCGAGCGTATACCGTAACATCATATCCAGCCTGCGAGAACTTGACCGCAAAAATGCTTCCGATTGCTCCTGCGCCATAAACTAAAATATGCTTTCTCATTGCCGCGCTCATAAGTAATGCCTGTATCGAACTAAATCGCTAACAGGAAACGCTCTGCCATGACCAGGAAATAATAGTTCTGGATTTAGCTCTATCAATTTGTCCCAGGATTCCTGATAGCTTTTTACATCTTCAATCAGCACCGTATGTCGGTTTGCGTTTAGCACAGGTCGATTCATTGCGGCGTCACCGCAAAACATTAGACTTCTTTCAATTATATGGAGACCTATTGAATCACTCGTGTGACCGGGCAGTTTATAAACCTTCGCCATGATGCCCAAGTCTCCGAAAACACTTTCACCATCACCAACAATTTGCAAACGGCAATTGTCGGTTATTGGTGGGTACGTTCCAAGATTTGACGCCATTGCTCTTTCTAAAATTCTGCCAAGCCAGTTCTTGTAAGCATGGGACTCTGATGGTTTTCCAATTGTCATGATTTCCTGAGATAGCGCACACAGAACAGCGGTAACGTCAGTCTTTTCAAGTAACTCTCTGAGAAAACCGGCATGATCATTGTGTGCATGTGTTATAAATATATATCTTAAGTCTTCTTTGTGCCATTGTTTGGTGAACCGCTTTAGAAAACCATCCGCTTGACCGGAGAGTCCGGTATCCACAGCAATGAGTCCATATTCTGTTTCAATAATCCAATTGTTGCGTGTTGCTGTACCGATGTTATATACAGTGACCTTCATAAAAGTTTCCTTACACCCATTATATAAATGATGTACGTAACTGATATTTTTACGATTGCCGACGATAACAATTATACATAGATCTCTGTTTACGAGTTTGTACCCATCAAGTACATGCACTGCACCCTCTGCTTTTACCCGACTGTGCAATAGTCCCTGATCGGATGTTTCTTGATCGGGCAAGATACCGACAACTACTTGAGTAATGATAAACCTCACCGCTATCTGTCCAGTAAACAGTTCTTGTTTGCTCTGGTGGTGGTGATGGAGATTGCGATGGTGTCGGAGATTGCGACGGTGTCGGAGACTGCGACGGTGATGGAGACTGCGACGGTGATGGAGATTGCGACGGTGTCGGCGATTGCGACGGTGCCGGGGACTGTGACGGTGTCGGCGACTGCGATGGTGTCGGAGACTGCGACGGTGTCGGGGACTGCGCTGGTGTCGGGGACTGCGCTGGTGTCGGAGACTGCGACGGTGATGGAGTTTGCGAATGTGTCGGCGATTGCGACGGTGCCGGGGCCTGCGACGGTGTCGGCGACTGTGACGGTGACTGCGATTGCGACGGTGCCGACGATTGCGCCGGTGTCGGGGACTGTGACGGTATCGGAGACTGCGATGGGGTCGGAGTCTGCGACGGTACCGGGGACTGCGACGGTGTCGGAGACTGAGATTGCGTAGATACCTGTGGTGATCGAACCGGCGGATTTATGATTGAGGTTTCATTTACTGATTCGGTATAGTTAAGACCTTCTGTTGTAGAAGATGAAGAATCTTTTAATGACTCAAGCAAGCTTGTTCTGCTCTCTTTGTCAGGCTTGTTTGTAGCTGACACCATGACTCCGATAATGAGAGAACAAAAAACCAGAGCAATAGCTAAACCTGCAAGTATCCTATTACCCTTTTTCTCAAAATGCATGAATGGTAATCGGCTTCCGACAGAACCCCATATTCTTTCGTTTAGACCGACAATTGCGCCGCAGCGAGTACATTTATTTTTGTGCCATTGGTGGGGAAGCGTTTCAGTTTTACCGCAAATAGTACATTTTTGCTCGCACTTACCCTCAGTCTGATGAAACGCATGTCCTTCGTCATGAGTTTCACCACAACGTGTACATTTACAGCCTTGCCAACTGTGTCCACTTATTTTACATATCGCTTTCGAAGCTACCGACTTTGCTTTATCCTTTAGCATATCTGCGATTCCTTTTCAGTATGGTGCCTGTTATAGACGCGCTCAAATACTTATGAGAATTCTGTAGCAAACAGAGGAACCCGTATTACAGATA
>Ga0082212_10011612_pt1 | contig 11162 bp, 10 predicted proteins | sample TergutNt197P3_FD_71548 | JGI IMG/M metagenome (GOLD analysis project Ga0082212, IMG submission 71548) | Neocapritermes taracua P3 segment gut microbial communities from Petit-Saut dam, French Guiana - Nt197 P3 | ecosystem: Host-associated > Arthropoda: Insects > Digestive system > Gut ... | reverse complement strand
CAGATGGACAAAGAACGAAACGAACATCGTTTATTTTGACAACGTCGTGATTGCACGTGAATATATTGGCCCCGCCGGGACTGTGGCCAAACAATAATTCACCACGAAGGACGCGAAGGGACACGAAGTTAGCCGGTTATCCGGCCAGACAACATTTTCCGGAAACTGCTACCTGACAATATTAATGAGGATTATTAGAATCATTAATTGGTGGAAATATTCCGCCGTGCTTAAACTCGCGAAAACTTGCACAGTTTCGATGTTTAAGCAAAATGTCGAAAGTTCGTGGGGTTCGGGTTTTCCAGGAATCCACGGCTTTTGCTTGCACTCAAAACAATTTCTATACACAACCAAAGCGTTCTCTGTTACCATATGGGGAGCGGCGTTTTCGCGTCTGTGTATAGGGGCTGTGCAAGGCCTTCGCGAGGGACGCAAAATAGTAAAACGTTTGCTCCCTTTTTCTATGCGCCGATTTCTTGCGATGCGAATGGGGAGTCTCACTGTAGAAGAAGAAAGGTGAATGCCCATGTCAGACGTGTCAGAAAAAAATAACGATCATAACAGTGGCTGTATAGCATTGATCGGTATTGCTATACTCCAAACGGCAACACATTGTATTTTTTACACTGTTGCCACCAGCGCAACAACAAAGCCACAGAGGCACGAAGATCAATTCTCTCTGTGGCTCCGTGCCTTTGTGTGAGATATTTTTTTTAGGAAAAAACGATAATTTGCTCCCGTTTTCAGTATATGTATTCGACGATGCCGCGTTTGATGACCTCGGCAGCCAACAGCCGATTCGTCCAATGTGTATGGGGGTAGCCGCTTTTTTCCGGCGGCTCGCACGCCACGGCCAAAATCAACGCTCGTTGCTCTTCCGTGATGGTCGCATCGGCACCGCGACCTTCGGCGTCGGCCAACCATTTGCGAAGCGTGACGAGGTTTTGGATGTTTATCACGGTTTGGAAAACATCAACAATTGCGGCCAGGTCGAGGGAGCGTGCCAGATAACTTGTCTGTGGGCCTGATCGGCAAACGATTGAAGCAAACCGGTGCCCGATGGCGTGCGCTGGTGGCACAAAGGCGTGATCCTCCCGCGTCAACAACATGGCCACCCTCTGTGCGGTGCTTTACGGAAATCAATGGAAATCGTACTGGAATTACGCAAAGTAACGCTCGCAAAATGTTTTACTACACCCTATTTCCCGGATTACTTGACAATTGCCATTGTTTTTCTTAAATTGCAAGTTTATCATAGGAGTTGTTGTGTCCATTGACTGACAACTGTTAAAAAAATATTATTTCAGGGGATTTGTATGAGTTGGGGAAACATCCTGATGCCCCAATTTGTCGTCCTGTGATGTTGTTTCCGAAAAATTTTCGGAAATTTTGTGTAAACCCAAACCATGCGGCAAAACGGCAGTTGAACTGTCGGCCATCGGCGTGGCCTTGACGAAAGCGAATTTAGGCGTCTGTGATGAGCGAACCTGTCACGATCAGTAGTAAGCAAGTGGCAAGGGGACTGGATTTTCCCCTTGAAAAAGTTGAATCCGTTATCAAACTTCTCGACGAAGGCTTTCCTGTTCCTTTTATTGCGAGATATCGAAAAGATCAAACCGGAAATCTGGATGAAATCCAAATCCGTAAAGTGGAGTCGCAACTCAACGATTTGCGGCAACTCGCCGAGCGGAAACAGGTGATACTCAAGGCTATCGAGTCGCAGGGTAAATTGTCACCGGAACTCGACAAGCGAATTCGCGATGCTATCACGTCGAAGCGGCTGGAAGACCTGTATTTGCCGTATAAGCCGAAACGCGAAACGCTTGCGTCAACTGCCAGGTCACGCGGATTGGAGCCGTTGGCACTGGAAATCCTTGACGGAAAACTGTCACAGGAAAAGCTCGACGAACGGGTCAAAGACTTTATTGATGCCGACAAGGGTATCAAAACGGAAGCAGATGCCCTGCTTGGAGCAGGACATATTATTGGCGAGTTATTCAGCGAAAAGGTGGAACTACGGCAAAAAATTCGCGACATGATTCAACGTTCCAGTAAACTTGTCTCGAAACGCATAGTGCAGGAACAGCCGGAAGGTCAGACAGAACAAGCCATTACTGCAAAGACGACGCCGATTGTCGTTACAGCAACCGCGCAAGCACAGGCAGCAACTTCTATTGCCGCAAAATTCGCGTTTTCCGATATTGGTGAAACCATAGTATTTTCCGAAGAGACTGCTGTATATGAAGTTGCAGCTTCGTCTGTTTCGGAGGATTCCGTTGTTTCTGCGGATACCGCTTCCGTTGATGAAAGTCCTGTCAGCGAGAATGCCGACGTGAATGCGGACCTTTCGCAAAGTGATGACGATCAAAAGGTTGTGTTGTCTGAAATCGATGCGTCGGAAATTCATGTCGAGACGACCTTTGCTCAACTTTCACCTGTGGAAGTTTTTACGCAAACGACCGAAGCGATTTCCCTTGTGGCATCGGAATCGAATATTGCGCAAACTAGAGACGTTGGTAAAAATACAAAAAATGCAGTTGTGCCACCGGCTATAGCAACTGCAAAAGCTGTCAAGGCAGAAAAAAAGAAGAAAAAGAAAAAAGCCTTGTCACCGCAAGAAGAGAAGCGGCAGGCTGAACTCGAAAAACTGTACAACGATTACTTCGATTATAGTTCAGATTTACGCAAAATGTTGCCATATCGCGTCTTGGCGATCAATCGCGGCGAAAAGGCGAAAGTCTTGCGGATAAAATTCGACCATCATAAGGACGCCATTGAAGCGGTAACCCATGAGTTTTGCGTCCCCCAAGACCACCCCTTAGCCTACTTTTTGGCCGAATGCGTGAAAGACGCATTACAACGGCTCCTGTTGCCGGCACTGGAACGTGAAGCCCGACGCGACCTGACCGAGTCGGCAGAACAACAGGCTGTCAATGTCTTTGCGAAAAATCTACGCAACCTGCTGATGCAGCCGCCTCTCGACCGGCATCGCGTGCTGGCCATCGACCCCGGCTTGCGACACGGTTGCAAATCCGTAGCACTGGATGAGTTTGGGAATGTCCTTGCGTATGAAACTGTGTATCTTGTTGGCAAGGTTGGCAAAAAAGGCGGTGCCACAGAAACGGTTGCGAAACTGGTTGAGCAATACAATCTCACTGTCATTGCCATCGGTAACGGGACGGGGTGTCGCGAGACGGAAGATTTCGTACTCAAATTGATTGCCGGTCCACTTGCGGGCAAAGACATCGGCTATATCATCGTCAACGAAGCAGGAGCAAGTATTTATTCGGCCAGTCCGGCGGCAAAAGAGGAATTTCCGAACTACGACGTGATGTTGCGCGGTGCCGTTTCCATCGGCAGACGATTGCAAGACCCGCTCAACGAACTGGTCAAAATCGACCCGGGCCACTTGGGTGTCGGTATGTACCAGCATGACGTGAGGGCGAAACACTTGCAGGATTCGCTCGAAAAAGTTGTCGAATCGTGTGTCAACCGTGTTGGTGTCGATCTCAATCGGGCGACGACGGCGATTTTGCGTTACGTGGCCGGATTGAACCAGTTGACGGCCAAACGGGTTTACGAATTCCGCCAACTGAACGGGCCGTTCCGCACGCGCGAACAGCTTAAACAAGTCATCGGCTTGGGCGAGGTATCTTATACGCACGCCGCCGGATTTCTCAAAATCAAGGACGGCACCAATCCTTTCGACGCAACCTGGATTCATCCGGAAAGTTACGATGCGGCGGCCAAAATTCTTCAGAAATTCGGTTTTGCGGAAGACGATTTGCGGAACAACGACAAAATCACACAAATTGCCGAAGCACTCAAAGCAGTGGATAAGGTGGTATTGTCACAGGAACTGGGGCTTGGACAACATACGGTCAGTGACATCATCGCGCAGCTTGTTCGGCCCGGTCGTGACCCGCGGGAAGAATTGCCGCTGCCGATTTTCAAGAAAGGCATTTTAAATCTCGACGATTTGGAACCGGGAACAGAGTTGACCGGTACGGTGTTGAATGTGGTCGATTTCGGGGCGTTCGTTGACATTGGTTTGCATGAATCGGGGCTGGTTCACATCAGCCAGATTGCCGACCGCTACGTCAAAGACGCGCATTCGCTTGTGTCGGTTGGCGATGTTGTCAAGGTTTGGGTCGTTGAAATCGACCGTCAACGCAAGCGAATTTCGTTGACGATGCTCCCGCCGGGGACCGAACGCAAACAAGAAAGACGCGAAAACCGCCGCAGACCACGCGGTGAAGGTTCACCACCGGGCGAAGGTGGTGAAGGTACTCGTGCCAAACGCGATGAACGGCGTGATGGTCAACGCGGTGAAAGACGCGGGAATCGGCAAGGTAACCGGCGTGACGGAGGAGAGCGGCCAAGACAGGACGGACAGCGTTCCGGTGGCCCAAGAACAGGTGACACCCGTCAGGATGGTTCCCGGCCAAACGGTCCGCGCGATGCTTCATCCGGTGACCGCCAAACCGGTGAGCGGGGACAACGTCAAGGTGGCCGCGATGATCGACGGGATGGCAGACACGGAGATGGAGGGAACAGACGGCGCGATGGGGATGGGCGAAAGACAGACCGCTATAGCCGCCCCAAGTCATTTGATATTACGTCGAAACGCGAAAAAATCATTAAGCCGCTGTCCGAAAGCATGAAAAAAGGGGCAGAACCGCTCCGCAGTTTCAGTGACTTGGCGCAGTTTCTCGGGCATGTTCAACCGACGGACTTGGAAGAAGAAAAGCGACGCAAGAAGCAGGAAAAGCTCACCAAAAAGCGTCAAGCGGAAGAGTCGAAAGCCAAATCACCCGACCAAGAGCAGCTGGCTGAAACAACACTTGGCTCTCAAGTCTCCGACGATTCGACACCAAGCACTCTGGTGCCAGAGTTTCAGTCGCCGGAACCAACCATAGAACAAACGCCGAAATCAGAACAAGTTTCATAATAGCATTTCCGGTTTGGTCGTGCGTGAATTTTAGATAATTGTTATGGTTCCTTTCGCGTTATTTCACTTTTGTTACCTGTACATTGTTCACCTTGAGTGATTGCGACGAAAAAGTCGATTATTAAAGTCTTGCCGGATTATACCCGATTTTGTTTTCATCGTTTCGTGTAAGTCTTTACAAATAATGACGTTGAATAGCAAGACAATTATTTCATGTCGCCGGATTCTGCAATCAACTGGGGGTTTTTAACAGCTACAGAATATCAGCAACTTGGGCTGATTGGTGGTTATCTCATTTTAAATAGAATGGGACGACCACTTGAGTTTCACTGCACCACTCCCATTCGGGCAAATCGTGCGCAGGAAATTCTTTACGGGACAACGCTTGACGCTTTTCTCTATGGTGAACAAATTGCCCAAACTCTTATCAATCGTGCAAAAGTCAAACCTTATGCAGTGTTGACAGATTGCCAGCAAGTGTTGACAGTCCAAGAATTTATCGACATACCTGTTTGTTTTATCGCCGGTCTCACGGGCCAAGAAAAAAAAGTCCGAATTCTCAACACCGAGTGCCATACACCGGAAGATAACGAATTCCCAATGACATCATTTGGTAATGTAAGTGACATCGAGCAGATACGCCATGCCCTCCCATTCGTTCACGGTTCGCTACAAAATGTCGGACGCTACCAACTGATGCTGCCTGAATTGTTGTCACGTTCGGCTATAGATACTGTTGACGAATTGAAAAACGTTTCGTCTGCCATTGATTTTCTCGAACCGTTTGAGCGAATCCGTTTGGCCATTGAAGAAGCCCAAAAAGCAGCGTAATCATGGAAAAGGTAAGAGGTAAGAGTGAAGAGGTAAGAGTGAAGAGTGAGGAAGTAAGAGGTTCAGATTTTACCTCTTGCCTCTCACCCTTTACCCCTTCTCATTTACCTCTTACCTCTTCTCCCTTACCTTTTTTTTCCGTTTATTCCGTCGAGGATTTTCATATTCCGGTCGAATTGCACCCCGATCTTTGGAATCGTGACATCGCAAGCGGCTGTGGGGTCACAACGCGGCAATTGGCGGTGGTTCCCCCCAAAATGATGATTGTATCCTTGCAAGTGCCTAGTCGCGTTCGGGTCGAAGTACGCAGTTTTTTCTTTGCGCAGCATAAGGAGCAAATATTACCCGGTGACCAATCGAACGAGTCAGACTCTGCGGGGTCGCAAAAAAAAAATCAAGTGGGTGCCAAGGAAACACCGAAACAATTCACACGTATTTGTGTTCCCCGGGACACGATCAAGCTGAAGGACAGGCTCAACTTCCTGTTGCAACCGCCGCTTGAAAACATCCTCGGACAACCGACCCTGGAGGTGCCGCATGAGCCGTATCCGTATCAGCTTTCCGGCATCTCATTTCTCTATGGTTCCCATCGCGCCATTCTCGCCGACGAAATGGGACTCGGGAAAACCATGCAGGCCATCACGACAATTCGCCTTTTGTTGCGGACGGGTGAGTTGCAAAATGTTCTGTTGGTTTGCCCCAAACCATTGGTCACCAATTGGCAACGCGAGTTCTCGCAATGGGCTCCGGAAATCCACATTCAGGTCATCGAAGGTCATCCGGAACGTCGCAAATGGCTCTGGCAATTGGACAAAGTGCCCGTGCGGATCGCGAATTACGAACTGCTCAACCGTGACCTCGAATATTACGACTTGCCGCGAAGCCGGGGTGGGCCGCATTTCGACCTGGTGATACTTGACGAGTCGCAACGCATCAAAAACCGGAACAGCGCGACAAGTCACTCGGTGCGCTCGCTTTCGCGAAGCCGCAGTTGGGCCTTAACGGGTACGCCGGTCGAAAACTCGCCCGACGATCTCGTCGGCATTTTTGAGTTTCTCTCACCGGGTTACCTTTCGCCCGGCATGAAACCGGTCACCATGAGCGAGATGGTCGGTGATTACATCTTGCGCCGCACGAAGGACAAAGTTTTGACCGATCTCCCGCCGATCATGACCCGCGACGCGCACCTCGCATTGTCACCGGCACAACGTCACGCTTATCACCAAGCCGAGCAGGACGGTACGCTCCGACTCAACGACATGGGGGACTCGCTCACGATTCAAAATGTGTTTGAACTGGTGTTGCGCTTGAAGCAAATCTGTAATTTCGAACCGGCAACGGGAGAAAGTACCAAATTGGAACGGCTGCTCGCCGATCTTGAGGAAGTCGCAACCAGTGGTCACAAGGCGATCATTTTCAGTCAATGGGTCGAAACATTCGACAAATTACGCGAGCATCTCACGGATTACCGACCGGTCGAATATCACGGAAAAATCCCGATGAAACAGCGGGACAACGTGATCAAAACGTTCCGCGAAGACAAAAATTGCCACGTTATTCTCATGAGTTACGGGGCGGGTAGCGTCGGGTTGAACTTGCAATTTGCCAACTACGTCTTTCTGTTTGATCGCTGGTGGAACCCCGCTGTCGAAGACCAGGCCATCAACCGCGCCCACCGCATTGGAGTTACCGGCCCGGTCACGGTGACACGTTTTCTCATTGCCGATACGATTGAGGAACGTATCGACAATATCCTGCAAAGCAAACGCGAGTTGTTCGAGGAGATCATGTCCGGTGCCCGTGGCCTGAACTATTCAACCGGCATGAGTCAGGAAGAGATTTTTGGTCTCTTCAATCTCAAGACGCCCCGCCACAAAGCGGCGTGAGCAAGGGAAATCAGAGCCGCAATCGTAAGATTGCGAAAAATGCGGTTGACTTTTGTCAATTATAAGCAATAATACCATACGTAGTATCACGGCTGTACGATAATCCATTAATACAAGGAGTCCAAATCATGGCCGAATCCCATTTGATTCTCGGCGTTCACGTTCCCAATTTTGCGAAATGTTCCGGTGAAGTCCAAAAGGTCTTTACCGAATACGGTTGTAACATTCGTACAAGGTTGGGTTTGCACGATGTTGCCGACGGCAGTTGTAATCCGCACGGGCTGATTCTTGTCGAGTTTATCGGCGGTGAAGTTCTGGCCGATGAATTGATCGCGAAACTCAATCAGGCCAATCCCGATGTCGAAATCAGAAAGATGACCTTTGGAAAAGTGTGATGATATGAGGGAGCAGGGAACAGGGAGCAGGAAACAGGGAGCAGGGAACAGGGAAACAAATACTGCCCCCTGCCCCCTGCCCCCTGCCTCCTTATTCTTTATCCCTTACCTCTTCTTACTTCTTTCCTCTTCCCTCTTCCCTCTTCCCTCAACTGCGGCTGATGTTTGGCCGCAAATGGAAACGCGGCACTTTCTCGTCGTTGCAGAACCGACTTCGTTGCCTGATCCTGTTTCGCTGACTGATTGGGACGCGATACTCCGGCAGTACATTGAGCAATTGGACGCAAAATACGTGCCGCTGTTCGGCGGGAAAACGCTTGCACAATCGCAAGTGACGCTGGGTCAAAAGCCGATTCTTTTTATTTGTGCGGATAAGGCGTCGTATCTCAAGCGGCTCGGCGAATACGGTGTTGCGAATCCCGCGACCGCTGTCGGGTCGGGCGGGTATTATCATCCGGATGCGAACATCATTTTCACTTGGCGACAACCGACGGATTATTACGCGCGACATGTTGTCCTGCATGAGGTCGCACACTGGTATTGCTTGCAATTGCTCAGTGAGCGTTATACCAAACTACCGCTCTGGCTCTGTGAAGGTCTGGCCGACCACGCTGCGTTTCATACCTGGGACGGAAAAACATTGCAAGCGATGCGTTTGCCGCGAGTCTCGCTCGAAAATTATCCATTCAGGCTTCAGGCGATAGGCTTCGGGCTTCAGAAAGATGCTTCGATTACCAACCACGAAGTTCAATTCGGTAGAATTACACCGGACAGCGTTTTACGTCTCTTTGAACGGTTGCGTGCAGAACCCCACACTGATCCGAGTGATGTGACCTATGACGAATACTCGCTCGCTTGGGGACTGGTTGCGTTTTTGCTTGACGAGTTTCCCAGCGAAATGACGCGGTTTTTTGAGTTGATCAAACGTAACGACGTGTCCGAATGTTGGCGTTTGGTTTTTGAAGATGACGAGAACCAACCAACTTGGTCACAACTGGCCGATTGGACGGACGGGTATCAGCTTCCCTGGCAATGGGGTTGGAACCACTGGGAAGACACAGGAACAGAACTGCTCGGCATTTCCGACTCAACGGCACTGATCGTGCAAAATCCGGCGTACAAGCCGAGACAAAACACGAATACAAGTACCGACTCGGATGCGGTACTGTTTCGTTGTGAGGTTGCGCCGCTGCTTGAACGAACGATCATCGGATTGGTGTTTCGTTATGAGAACAGCGAGCGTTTCGAGATGCTACAATTTTGCAATGTCGGGAGCAACATCACCGAATGGCGACACGTCCGTTTCGCGCAAAACCAATGGGAGATGTTGTCCGCATGGCGTAAGGCTTCAGACTTCAAACCTCAATCGCTTCACGCGACGCTGGAAGTTCGTAGCGTCCCATCGACCGAAGGGCATGTCCTCCAATTTTCCTATAACGGCAACACTGTTACCGAATTGCCTTGCAACGATGATGGTAGTGACACTAACGCTGATCTGCCGTTCGGTCTTGCGGTTCAATCAGGTGCGGCTCAATTTCGCTTTGAGATTTTTAGCGAAAACCCCAATGATTGACATTTCCTATAAAATCGTATAAGATTGAGTTGTTATTCGACAACTGCCACACTATTCCCTATTCCCTATGCCATGACACGCAGTGAAAATTTTTCCGGCCTTTCCGTGGCCATTGTGACGCCGTTCAAAGAGGACGGCCAAATCGATTTCAACCGGTTGCAGGAACACGTTGAGTTCCAAATTGCCGCCGGAACCACCGCCGTTGTGCCGACCGGAACAACCGGCGAATCGCCGACGCTCACGCACGATGAAAACGACCGCGTCATCAAGGCGGTCGTCGAAGCCGCCGCCGGCAAGATCAAGGTCATGGCCGGCAGCGGTTCCAACTCGACGGAGGAAGCCTTGCGGCTGACCCAAACCGCCGCGAAATCCGGTGCCGACGCCGCGTTGATCGTCGCACCGTATTACAACAAGCCGATGCAGGAAGGTTTTTATCAGCACTACAAAACGCTGGCCGAATCGGTTGACATACCGCTCTGCATTTACAACATCCCCGGTCGCACGGGCAAAAACATCGAGCCGCAGACGATCATCCGCCTGGCCGCGTGCAAAAACATCACGATGGTCAAAGAGGCGACCGGCTCAATGGATCAGGCGTCGCAGATCATCGCCGAAACCAACCTGACCGTTCTCAGCGGCGACGACAGCGTGACGCTTCCGCTCATGGCACTCGGTGCTCGCGGCGTGATTTCGGTCATCGGAAACATCGTCCCCCAGGACATGATCGCGCTGTGCAAGGCGTTCGACGCCGGAGATATTGCGGAAGCGCAGCGTCTGCATTACAAAACGTTCACGCTCGCGCGGGACATGCTGTCGCTGGCGACGAACCCGATCCCGATCAAGGCGGCCATGCATATGCTCGGACGCGACACAGGTTTCCTGCGCATGCCCATGACGACGCTCGAACCGGAGCTGACGACGAAATTACGCAAAACGCTTGAAGAGTATGGGTTGGTGCGATAATCAGAGCACGAAGTGTTAGCGAGTACCATGTTAGCCGCGTCGCCCTGCGACGCGCATGTCAGGTTGCGTATGAAAACTCAAAACCCGATCACCGACTACATCACCGAGCTGAGCCGACTTTACGGTGCGGGCAATGCGACGGAACATACGTATCGGCCTGCGCTACTGCGGTTGTTGGAAGACTTGACTTCGGGGTTGACCATTACCAACGAGCCGAAACGTATCGCCTGCGGTGCGCCGGATTTTATCATCACCCGGGGTGTAAGGCCGCTCGGTTACATCGAAGCGAAAGACATCGGCGAGAACCTCAACGACAAGAAGCACAAAGAACAGTTCGACCGTTACAAGCTGTCGCTTGACAATCTCATCATCACCGATTACTTGAGTTTTCAACTGTTTGAAAATGGCGAGTGGGTGACTTCACTCAAACTGTAAGCAGAAAGTTGTACTGATAACTGATATTGCATAAAAAGTGGATATTACGTTATGATTCTGTGTTAAATAACGGGTGTAGCCGCAAAATTAGGTAAATAGGGATTGAAAAAAGAATTCCTTTTTGAGAC
>Ga0082212_10011611_pt1 | contig 11163 bp, 6 predicted proteins | sample TergutNt197P3_FD_71548 | JGI IMG/M metagenome (GOLD analysis project Ga0082212, IMG submission 71548) | Neocapritermes taracua P3 segment gut microbial communities from Petit-Saut dam, French Guiana - Nt197 P3 | ecosystem: Host-associated > Arthropoda: Insects > Digestive system > Gut ... | reverse complement strand
AATTTTTTTGCGAAATACAACGCCCGCTGGGTTTTGGGATTTGATTTTTACGGCTCCCGGCAGGGAAAAGTCTTGTGTCAATCGGGGGGCACTTGCCAGTACCCACTTTATTTTTACACACCCATCAAAGTCCCGGCACGTCTCTCCCCTCTTGCAAAAAGGGCAAAATATCCTAGAATCACGCCTTGCGGAGAGTTTTGGTTCTCTCTCTATTGAAAACCACCGAAAAAGGAAAAATATGGTAGTTTTGTCCCCCGATTTTGACCTGAAACGAACAATCTTAATGGACGGTTCCTTTGGACCGCAAGAAACGGAACGGTTGGCTTACGCATTGAGTTCCGATGTAACCCAAATCGACATTCTCCGTAGTGCCATCGACGAACTGGAAACGGAAGAATCAAAGAGCAAATTAAGCCCCGCCGGACGGGTTCGGCTTGGAATCGCTTATTATCTGCTAGGACATTACGACTCCGCAGCGTCATCCCTCAAAAAAGGAGACGGCGGTGCGCTCGCCCTGTTCTATATCGCCAAATCTCAATTCGCCCTCGAACAGTATGCCGATGCCCTGAAAAATTACGATGCCGCCCAAAAAGCGGGCTACAATACCGACGATTGCACGCTGGGACGCGCAGAAATTTGCCGCTACCAAAACAAGCCCGAAGAGGGGTTGAAGCAGTTGGATAAACTTCACGGTGCTGTCGAACAAACAGCAGAATACTTGTATCAACGCGGGGCAATTCTTGCTCAGATGCTTTACGACGAAGAAGGGAACCTCCTGACAGGACAGGCGGTCAAATTTTACGAACGTGCCGTTGCCGCCGATAGGAGTCATCCCGGTGCTCTATTCGGGCTGGCACTGGAATCCGAGCGGCGTGGAAACGACGACGAAGCCCTCGATTTGTACAAAAAGGCGATTTCCCGGTTTCCCACCCACTCTGGCGCACTGTTCAATCTCGGTGTTCTGTACGAAGACCTGGGATTGTACGATCAGGCAATCGTTTGTTTTCAACGTGTCGCTGATGCCCAGCCGACCAACCGCCGGGCAAGACTCTTCTTCAAAGATGCCAAGGCTTCCGGCGAAATGCACGTCGATGAAGAAACGCAGCGCAGAAAGGATCGAATGAGTCAAATTCTGACTCTGCCCGTTACCGACTTTGAATTGTCGGTACGGAGCCGGAATTGCCTCAAAACGATGGGCATTATGACGCTTGCCGACCTCTGTTCGCATACGGAGCAAGACCTTCTTGCCAGCAAAAACTTCGGCGAAACCAGTTTGGTCGAAATTCGGGAAATGCTCACACTGAAAGGACTCAAACTCGGCTTGTTCGCACAGGAAAAACCGGCAGTGGAAGCATTTGACGTGACAACACTCAGCCCGGAGGATCAGGTGAAACTGGAACAATCGGTAACGGACTTGAATCTTTCCGTCCGGGCAAGAAAGTGTATGAATCGGCTGAATATTCAAACGATTGGCGAGTTGATACGAAAAACCGCCGACGAAATGCTCGAATGCAAAAACTTCGGTGTAACGAGTTTGAACGAGATTCGGGAAAAACTGGCACTGCCGCCGTTTGAACTCAAACTCCGCGGAGAGTGATCCCGTTTTGCCGGTACTCCGGGGGACAACGAAAAGGGGGACAACGAAAAAATCATTTGTCAATTGGAGCCGACCGTCAGGAACAACTTAGGCTCCGCTATCGTCAGGACTGCCGGAACATTCGACAATGGAACCGGTTCGGCAATGATCGTTAGCAGCCGGCAATTCTGCGGCAAATTCAACTGAATCTGTTGCGATGTTCCGTCGCCGCGTAGTTCCCAGGAGCCTAAAACCTGCGAATCGGCTAAAATTTGGAGATTCGCCGACGCATAAGGGCGAAACTGATCTTCAATGCCGATAACCGCCTTCAACGAAGCAAACGGCTTCGGCAACGGATATTCGAGTAATGTTCTGCCCTGCAAGGTCATACCCCGGTTGTAGGCAATGCCGTCCAACATGACTTGCCGGAAAGTCTTCGTCCGGCTCTCGTAAAACGTTTGCAGAAGTTTCAATTGCTCCAACTTGATGTCCGACGCAAAGGGCAATGTAAATTCATTCCGTGTCTGCTCGAAATCAAACAAATAGGCAACGCCTTGCTCGCCGAAATCGATATCGCTCACCATGTCCAGCGGTACGGCAATGGTCAAACCGGCAGACGTTTTCCACGTCAATTCGTTCCCTGCCAATTGGATGTCCGAAACCATTCCACGTGTTCCCGGCCAGAGCGACAAGGTTGCAAGCGGCGCAGCACCGGCAAACGGAGCGGTTTCACCGTGAAAAACAAGCCCGAAAACTCTTCGGCGCGGCACCGGCAAGACTTCACCATCGACAGTGAAAGTGACGGTCTCTTCATTGATTTCGTTGAGAATACCGGCGTAAACATCGAACGAGCCGGGATTGCCAACGACAAGCCGGTCTCCTTCGGCATTGGGAACTGCCAACCGCAACCAATCTGCCGGAGGATTGACGGTGTCGAGCAAATGACGGACGGCAAACCGGACCGCCGACATGTTGTCCAATGGGATGGATAAATCGTCTGCTCGATCCAATAACCGGCAAACGCATTGGCTTTTCGCAACAGTAAACGACGAAGCGGCTAATCGGGAACCGTCTTTGAGTTCGAGGGCAACGGCATTTCCGGGAAACGTTTTTTTTACGGCTTGTTCGTTCGCTTGTTGTATTTTTTTAAGGAGTTCGGAAGATCGCCGGTCATTTGTATTTCGTCCCGCCGGTGGTTGTATCCCGTAAGGTTGATATGGAGAAACTTGCATCAAATTTTGTGTACCAGCGGCGGAAGGAGTTCCCTCGTAAGGATTCGGTGCGAGATTACGTATCTTGACCAATTTTTCGAGCGGAATCGTTTGCTTTTCTCCTTGAGAATCAATGACGATTTGCGTTCGATTCAATTCGGCAATCGTTCCGAAAGTGCCGTTTCCTTCGTTGTCTATGATCTCAAAGTAGGTCTCTGCCGCGCTTGCGGACGTACTGACAGCAAACAAAATGAAACAAAAGAAGGAAAAGCGGCGGAACATTGTTGGATTCCTATTGTAAGCAGGTACAAACCGTTACGAATGAACATTATACCCTATGCGTACATTTTTTGAAACAATCCTTGTGTTGTTTTCTGCCGGAATCTTTGATACAATCCCCGCATTGGATTTTCTGGTTTCTTTCTCCGAAAAAACATGAACGGATACGAACGAGTTCTCGCAACGTTGGAACAACGGCAACCGGATTCGCTGGCATTCATGCCGATTACGATGATGTTTGCGGCAGATCAAATCGGTGTTCCCTATGGTCGGTACGCCGCCGATTACAACGTACTGGTCGAAGGACAGTTAGCGGTAGCCAAAAAATTCGGTGCCGATCACGTTTCCTGCATCAGCGATCCGGCGAGGGAGGCGGCAGACTGCGGAGCGACCATTCACTATTTCGACGATCAGCCCCCCACGATTGACGAGTCGGTTGCATTGTTGCACGACAAAACACGGCTGAAAACGTTGGCGATTCCTGATCCGCACAAACCCGGCAGCCGAATGGACGACCGGGTACAAGCCGTAAAACAGTTCGCTCAAAAAATCAAAGGGGAACTCTTCATCGAAGGTTGGGTCGAAGGTCCCTGTGCCGAAGCCTCCGATCTTCGCGGCATCAACACGTTAATGACCGACTTCATGGACGATCCCGAATTCGTCCGCGAATTGTTCGATTTCAACGTTCGGATGGCAACCGAGTTTGCGAAGGCGCAAATCGAGGCGGGTTGCGACATTGTCGGTGTCGGTGATGCAGCGGCTTCGCTTGTTGGTCCGAAACTCTATCGGGAATTCGTGTTTCCCTACGAAAAGCAACTTGTCGAGAACATTCACGCTCTCGGCGGCAGAGTGCGGTTGCACATTTGCGGCAACATTTCCAAGAGTCTCAAAGAAGTCGGGCAACTCGGTTGCGATATGGTCGATCTCGATTCGATGGTTCCGGTGGATAAGGCACGGAGCGAGGCGGGAGAAGCCCAAGTTTTTGCGGGAAACATTGATCCGGTGAAATGTCTGCGCAACGGCACGCCGCAAAGCATTACGGAAGCGGTTGCCGCTTGCCATCGGGCAGCCGGAACGAATTTCATCGTCGGGGCGGGTTGCGAAGTGCCGCGAGACACGCCGCCGGAAAACCTTGCCGCCATGAAGGATTATGCCAAGCCGCATTGAACGAATAGGAAGAGAGGTGTCTGAACATTCGGTTCTTTTCGTGTGTCATTGTGTCCTTGTATCCTTGTATGACAAACTCTGCCAACGCCCGACTTTTCCACAGTTTACCAGTCTCCGGCATTTCCTACTTTTTCCGGGGCAGGCCGGTACTCCTTTTTGGGATCCGGTTGGCATGCCTTGAACTCAAAGGGCATTTTTTCGGGAAGCCTCGCTCGAACCGCCGGATTTTTTAGATTCGCTAGAATTTTTGCCATGACTTCGTCGCTCAATTCCGCTCCGATTTGCGTCGGCATCCCTTCCCAGAGGACGGCACCCATCACCGGTTCGATCAAAACAGCATGCGGAATTCCATAGACTCCGAGAGCATTGGCAAACCGGCGGTGGGTATCGACGGCAAGCGGGGCTTTCATATCAGCCAATTTCAAGGAACCTTCCATTTTTTTCAGGGCTTCCTCATCGGTTTCGCAAATTGAAATGACGACGAGTTCATCCTTGTATTTTTCGTGGAAGTATTCAAGAAGCGGCAAACTTCTTCGGCACGGCGGACACCACGTCGCCCAAACTTCGATGAGAACGAACTTGCCGGTCAACTCTTTCGGCAGTTCATTGACCCAGCGTTCGACTTCGATGACCGGTTCGCCGCATATTTCGGCAATGCTCTTGTACTGCATGGAATCAGCCCAGAGCATCCGTTCCCGATTCGGAAGGATGGGACGGTCTTTTGATTCAACGAGCCACGGCTTGTCTTCCGCTCCGAAAAGGGGCAAAATCAAAACGAACAACAGACAGGAAAAAAATGTCGTGCGAAGCATAACGATCAATGAAAAGGGAGGCTTTACCCATTGTAGCCCAAGACGAGGGAAACGGCAAGACCGGTTGGTACACTCATTCCGAAAAATTTTTCCTGCGGTAGCCGACAAAGGCGGAGAACGGTATAATGACAGAAAGTTTTTAGGACTCCTCATTACAAAAATGAAATACGCTGTTGTCATGGCTGCGGGAAAAGGAACCCGAATGAAATCGGAACTGCCGAAAGTGCTCTTTCCCGTATTGGAACGGCCAATGATCGAATACGTTCTCGACGCATTGGAACAAGCCGGTGTGGATAAAATCATCGTCGTTATCGGCTATCGGAGCGATCTTGTCCGGGAAACGCTCTCTCATCGCCGGAATTTGGAATTCGTGGAACAAACCGAACAACTCGGAACGGGGCATGCTGTCATGATGTGCAGCGAACAGTTGAAACCGCACAATGATTCCGTTATGGTCGTGGCAGGTGATTGTCCAATGATCCAGGTCGAATCGATTCGGAAATTATTCGAGGCGTATCAACCAGAATCTCCTCCTGCGTGTATTCTGGGGACTGCCTTGAAAGAAAATCCTGCTGGTCTCGGTCGTATTGTGCGGGATGAAAAAGGAGAATTTCAGGGAATCATTGAAGAGAAAGATGCCTCGCCGGAACAAAAGAAAATCACAGAAGTCAACATGAGTTACTACGTTTTTCACACGCCAGACTTGTTAGAGGCATTGACGCATTTGCAGACGAACAATGCACAAAAGGAATACTACATCACGGACACGCCGGCAATTATGAAATCGCAGAACAAGCGGGTGGTTGCGTTGCCAGTGTTGCAGCCGATCGAATCGCTCGGCATTAACACGGTCGAGGAAGCCAAAATCGTCGAGGAAGCAATGAGGAAAAAACACTGACGTTCGTTGTGTTATTTCCCGACGCAAAATCGGCTGAAAATGTTGTCCAGAATATCTTCCGTGTGGACAGTGCCGTCGATCAATCCCAGTTGGTTGACCGCACTGCGAATTTCCAGTGCGGTCAATGACGCGTCGGTCAATTTCTGTGCTCGAATCAGTGATTCTCCCGCCGAAGTCAGTGCTTCCCGGCAACGCAGTGCCGTGTTTGGAAGCATGCCGTAGTCCGGTTGTTGACGGAGTAATGTACCGACTTGTTTTATCAGCGATTCCAAACTTTCGTCTGACGTTTTCGTTTGGAATGAAATTGTTTTGTGTGCCGGAGTACCGGCTAAATGAGAATCTGCTGCCGTCTGCCGTCTGCCGTCTGCCGTCTCTTCATAGCAATAGACAACAACATCCGCCCGATTCAATAATTCCCGCGTTTTCGTTTGAGCGGTTGCGTCCAAATTGTCCGCCGCTTCGCCGCCGATGCCAGCGGTGTCGATTAACACGACGGGAATGCCGTCCCAGTCGATTTCTGCTTCGAGATAGTCCCGCGTTGTTCCGGCAATCGGCGAAACGAGAGCGGCTTCCCGCTGCACCAATTTGTTGAACAGCGTGCTCTTTCCCGCATTGGGGGGACCTGCAAGCACAATTTTCGGCTTGTCGTCTGCAATGCCTCGCTGGGCAATTCGGTGCCGGAGTTGCTCGATTTGGTCAAACGCATCGGTGAGCGTTTGCTGCAATTCCTCGGCGGCGACTGCCGGTATTTCTTCTTCGGCAAAGTCGAGCGAGGCTTCGAGTTGGGTAAGCGTTTCAAACAGGAGCGTTCGGACGGCAGAAAGCGGAGCCGAAACATTGCCCGCCAGTTGATGCAGTGCCGTTTTCAGATCGTTGTCGTTGGCGGCATCAATCACACCGAGCACCGCTTCCGCTTGGGCAAGGTCAAGCCGACCGGAGAGAAAAGCCCGAAGCGTGAACTCACCCGGCTGGGCGAGTCGAACGAAATCCGAAGCAGAAAGCAACGCCGCCATGATGGCATCGAGCAGAACCGGCGAGCCGATTGTGTGAATCTCCACCGTTTCGTCGCCAGTGTAACTGTGTCCCTCTTGCCAGACGAGCAATTTTGCGGGAAAAGGAGGAAAAGAAGGTAAAACAATTCGCGTGTCGATACAAATTGATTCAACAATCGTCTCCACGACAGCAACGGCGTGCGGTCCGCTGATTCGTAGGATTCCCCGGATCGCACTTCCCGGTGCCGAGGCTCTGGCAATGATCGTGTCATGGATCATGGATTACCATTTCTCCTTCTTCTTTTTCTTTTTCGGTTTGGTATTCTCGTTTTTCTTCGTCTGTCCCAACTTTTGTTGTTCGGCGGCTTTTTCCATGACTTCCCGCCACCACTTGGCAAATTTTCCTTCCGGCTTTGCCGGAGTTTGTTCACGCCCTCCCTTTTTCACCAGCGACTTTTTCGTTTCTGTCGGCATCACCTCCACTGTCATCGTTTCGGTTGGCTTCGGTTGTGCCTTTGGAACGAATCGCCGTTCCACAAGTGCCCAGGTGGTCGAAACAATGAAATACAAGCACAATCCGCTCGGCATTTTGAAGAACAGGAAGCCCATGAAAACCATCATGTACTGCATCATCTTCCGCTGCATTCGGCTTTGCTCGTCGGTCGGCGGCGGCATCGTGATAATCATTTGTGCCAGGAATAATCCAACTGTCAGCATCGGCAGCAGATTGAAATAGGGTCCCAATCCCGTCTGTCCTGTATTGAAACCTGTCCAACCGAGCCAATTCCAAAAACCACTCCAATCGGCAAGCATATCCGGCGCAGAAAGGTCGCCGCACCAACGCACCGACGACGAAATGAGCGGCGTGCCGTAAAGTCCCGCATCAATGTTTAATGCCTTGTACAGTCCAATGAAAATCGGCAACTGAATGAAAATCGGTAAGCATCCTTGTACCGGATGGTATCCATGTTTCTTGAACAGTTCGCTCTGTGCTCTCGATCTTGCTTGCAAATCATCTTTATATTTTTCGGCGAGGGCTTTCAATTCCGGTTGAATCGCCTGCATCTTGATCGCACCGGCTGCCTGCTTGATGCTCAGCGGGAACAAAAGCAACCGAACGCAAATCGTCAACAAAATGATTGCCATTGCATACGATAAGCCGAGTCCGTTGAAGAAATGCAAAATCCCCAATAGCGGAATGGCGGCAAACCAGAACCAACCGTAGGAAATCGTTTCGCCAAGATCATACTCCGCAAGAATGGCGGTGTCTTTCGGTCCGACGAAGACGGTGTACGTGTGTTCCAGTTTTTCGTTCGGCTGCAATTCTGTCTCTTGGCTCCACATACGGAAAGAAATGTCAGTCAGCCGAATCCAATCGGTATTTTTCGTGCCGACTCGAATCGGAAAAACTTTGCTGTGCCACGCTTCTTCCGTTGCCAGCCGGTTCGGTTTGAGCGTACACTGAAAAAAGAGGGAATCCACGCCGATGTAGTCCATAGCGAAGTTGCTCCAAGACCGGGCGGCGGCAATTTTGTCGATGTGGATTTCGTTGTGGGCAACGACATCGCTCCCCTTATCGCCGCGAATGACGATGTCTCGGATTCCATACGATCCCCAGCCGGGACCGGTTTTCATCGCGTACCAACCCCCTTCCAGCGGCAAACCGGTGGGACCATCCAGTTGATACGCAATTTTGTGTGCCTTCTCATCCAAATTCGTAACGGCAATGGCAAGCGTCAATTCGTAACCGGCTCCGACTTTGAATTTGGCATCGGCTTCCTCTTTCTTTTGCAGACGGTAGGTTTTCACGACTTCGAGATTCCACTGCGGGACAGCACGTTTGAAAACGACCTCATTTTCCGTGGCAGAAACAATTTCCCAGCATTCCCTGCGGAGAGCGACACCGTCTAATTCAATGCCGAGCGTTGGGTCAGGCGGAATCATTCCCCGCAGTCCTGAATTGTTGATTTGCTGACTGGCGGGTAAACCGAGTTGAAGATCATCAACCTGTTGCAACGTCGTGAGAAACGAAAGTTGATCCGATTGCTCCTCCACGCCGCGAAGTCCTCCCATCAATCGGTACTCTTCGTAGTTTTGCGGAGCGATTTCGGGACGAATCACGTCCATCGGATATTGTCTGAGCGGTATTTCCAGCCGCTCAATCCGATGGTCATTCCGTATGACGGTTACGAAGACCGAATCGTTCGGTTTCGTGTTCAGCAGGGCTTCACGGAGATCGGCAAACGTTTTGACTTCGACGCTTTCCGGCTTTCGAGTGTTCCGATTGTGCAGATCAATTTGCACGATTTTGTCGCCGACTTGCAAGGCTTCAACTTTTTGGGCAGGCGTTCCATGCCCAATGACCTGAACGATCACGCCGTCGCCGGACGCTTCAGCAAGTTTCTGGTCAGCAACGATTTGACCAAGATAGCCGGAAAGTGCTTGCACGTCTCGGTACTGCGTCGTATTGAGTTCAATCCGGCAGGGTGCCGCCCCCTGATTGGTAAAGGTAATCAGCATCCGGTAGGGACTGTCGGGATTCATCGAACCGAGCGTGACCCAGCGGGGTTCGGCTTCGGTGTCGGCAAGGGTCGGAGCGGTTTCATCGGGATCGGCAATCGGCGGTGGGACTTGATCATCCTTGTTTTGTTGGACGAGCGGCTTGTCAATATCGACGTTTTGCGGCGGTTGCGGCGGAAACATCATGGTGATCAGAAGATAGGTCATGACGATGAGTAACATCATCGACCAGAACGAATTCTGATCCCGACGGGGCTGATTGATATTAGGAAGAAGTGATTGCATAGACAAACGGACGGAAAAGTACCGCTATTCTATCCGTTTTGCGGTTCCTTGCAAGGACGTATAGAACGTGCAAATGTGCCTGCTCCATGGCGGTGCCATCATTTTCATTTTGCTTGGTTCCAAATACTTTCCCATTGGTTTTTTCGTTCTTTCACAAGGGATTCCGTCATCTCGAAAGGAGAAAAAGCATCTTCGCCTTGCAGAATTCCCAACTCGCTTAATATGATTGGTGTCGTGTCCGTAATGTGAATCGGGTTGTCATTGTAAGCCAGTTGCGGCTGTTGCGTGTGCTTACGTTTGATGAAAAAAGAAGGACGCAACGGGATCGACGGATCCTGTGATACCAATGGAGCATACTCCGATCTAAAAGGTGCTGGACCGTGATCTGACATAACAATGATAAGCGATTGATCGTAAACATCTGATTCCTTCATCAATTCCAAAAGGTTTTTTATGATGCGAAGTGAACCGAGTGCTTGTCGCTTTCCAGTGCTTTTTGCCGTCGGCATACAATTCTCATCCATGGTGTAGGGACGATGGGCTCCTTGCAGATGAATGAATTTAAACGTTTTTCTTTCCGTAAAATAATTTTTTGAATCAGTATTGATCCATGTATTAAATTCATAATCTGGAACCGAGTGGATAAGAATTGGTCGGTAAGAATCGTAATGCGACAGGGGAGCAAAATGCAAGTATCCACGTAACCTGTTGCTCCTGATGATGTTTCGTTTCAATAACGTCGGCATAGATCGAAATAAAGTAAAAACGGTCAATTCGGAAATATCTGCAATACTGCCTTGTTGATTGTTGAAACGGATATTGGATATCCAACGAGAATCAAAATAAACTGTATAGGGGCTACCGGAAAAAACATCACACCGATATTGATTCTCGGACAACGTTTTTAACAGCGTCCCTTCTCGATTAAAAATATTGTGCTGAATGAGCGTAACAAAATCGTCAGGCAATTCCTCGAACGCACAACCGGTTAGAATTTGCGGAATACAATATCTGGTTAGGGAGACGTTACACAGCGCGCTCGTGAAATAAGTGAAATCACGAAAGATATCGTCGATTTCCTCTGGATGTTCTTCCTTAATGTCGTCGAAAAATTTTTTTCCCAATTCATCCAAAATGACAAGCACAACATTCTCTTCTTGTGAAAATTCAAAAAAAACATCATAAGTAATGGTGTATTGCTTCCAAGATGGAATAGATATGTTGTGTTCCGGCTGATCCTCCGTTTGCTCTGCTTGCATTGCGGTATTTTGTGTCAACGTTTTGACCATTGCAAGAGACACTGGAATCACTTGCATTAAAATCAAAATACAGGAAATCGGCACAATGTGTTCGAGGAGTTTATTTTTGAAGCGAAAAGCCAGAGAAAAGGTTATCCCATACACGCACAACTCGAAAATACCGA
>Ga0082212_10011610_pt1 | contig 11163 bp, 6 predicted proteins | sample TergutNt197P3_FD_71548 | JGI IMG/M metagenome (GOLD analysis project Ga0082212, IMG submission 71548) | Neocapritermes taracua P3 segment gut microbial communities from Petit-Saut dam, French Guiana - Nt197 P3 | ecosystem: Host-associated > Arthropoda: Insects > Digestive system > Gut ... | reverse complement strand
ATCTGCTTGAAGATGAAAGCCCGGAGCATATCGCCGGCTATGAAGAAATACGAAAAGCCGCGAACAGGATCGAACAGAATGTCGACCGCGCAAGCCATATCACGCACCGGCTGCTCGGCTTTGCCCGCCAAGCGGATCCTGCCTCGGAGAGTATGCCGCTCAACCCCATAGTGGAACAGGCCATCGGCTTTTTGCAGAATGAGGCCGTACACCGGGGCATCACCCTTGAGCGCGCCTTCGCTACGGACGAACTTTCTGTGTCCACCGATATCGGGCAACTGCAACAGGTTGTGCTGAATATCATTGATAACGCCATAGACGCTACGGGTAAAGGTGGAGTCGTACGCATCAGCACAGCCCGGGAAGGGGAGCGCGGCGTGATCTGTATACGCGACAACGGCCCGGGTATTCCACCGGATCGCCTGCAGCAGATTTTTGATCCTTTCTTCACTACCAAAAACCCCGGAGATGGTACAGGGCTCGGCCTCTCAATCTGCTATTCCATTATGGCAGGGCTTGGCGGTGATGTCAGCGCGGCAAATCACCGCGACGGCGGCGCGGAATTCACCATCCGCCTGCCCGTAAGCGCCTCTGGGAGCCTGTAGGATGCGGTGGAGTAAGACCGACTGCATCAGCCTGATGCGACGCCATCCGGCGTAACGAGCGTCAGCGAAGAAAGGCGTGTATCGGAAATGGCGCAACCAGCCTCAAGAACGCACCCACACCCGATGACCACCCCAGACTGTATGACGGCGTTTTCGACAATAAAAGCAAAAAAGCTTGAGATTTTTACGTAAGCCATTCAGTCAAGCCCCCCATTTCGGCAGAACCCATTGCGACAATGCCGAGCAGGACATATTCACAAAAGAAGATTTTTGTGCTACGCCATTCCGGCAAACGACTTTTAGCTGACGGCTCATACAAACCAGTTAAGGAGTTCAGCATGCATCAACGGTCAATGATATTGCTTCTTGCGGTATGCCTGGGACTTTCCGGCTGCGCCTCAAAATACGGAGAGCAGACAGCCATCGTCGCAATGTACTCCGACTGCTATGAACCCATTCGAGTGCTTCGCGCCGAAGAGCACCGCGTCGCCCAAACAACTGCCGGCGCGGCAGTTGCCGGTGGTCTTATAGGCGCTTTAGTGGGCGGCCTGACGGGCGGCGCCAGGGGCGCTATTGCGGGCGGTATTAGCGGCGCTGCTGCGGCTGGCACTCTCGGCTATTTCACCGCGGTCCAAAGCAAAAACAAAGATGAAAACGCCCGGATGGCGCGTTACATGCAAGACCTCGACGGCGACATCTCCGGTCTGAATATCGCAACAGCCTCCGCCCGGATGGCCATCCAGTGCTACGAACAAAAATTTGAGATGCGTCTCGCCCAGTATAAAGAGAAGGCTATCACGCGCGAACAGCTTGAAGTCTCCTACAAAGAAATCAAAAGCGGCGTGGATGAGGCGCATCGCATCCTTGGCAAGGTCATCGTCACGGCCCAGGAAAGCGATGCCAAGTATCAGGCGGCTATCAACGAAGAAGCAAAACTCCAGAAGCCAGAACCTCAGCCGGTCTCCCAGCCAGCTCCTCAGGCGGCGACCAGGCAGGTATCCAGACCGCCGTCCAAGCAGGCGCCTCAGCCGGAGCCTCAACAGCCTCAGCCAAACTCCTTTGGCGCAGTCAAGGCTAAGCAGGTAGGCTACCAGACCAGCATTGCGGACGCCCAAAAAGCCCAAAAGGAAGCAGAGGAATTTAATCTCAGAATGGCTGAAAACATGAGCTAGGGAAGCAAGTCAGACCTGCCGCACTTCGGGACCCCACAGAAATGCCGCGTAAGCGGCTACACTGGAATCCCCGGCATTTATTGAGGGGAGAACGCCAAGATTGCAACCGCCGTGCGGACTTTGATTCGGCAGTTGGCAATCAAGGTTAGTGTACTAGCAGCCGTAGGAGCCGCCATGCAGTCGCGTAAGGAAGAACAACACATTGCCTCGTACCTTGATAAAAAAGATACGGCGGGAGATGACGAAAAAAACAGCGGTGATGAAGCACGGCCCATCGCTGAAAACGCAGATGCGGCGCCAACAAACCACCAAAAAAACAAGGGCAGAATGCTGCCCGTTTTTATTTTTTTCTGTCTGCTTCTTTGTCTTGGGGCGGTTTTGTTTGCTCTGTGGCGCAACGAAGCGGTGAGCCAAGCTCCCGCACATGCGTCTGCAGCCGCGCATGATGAGGAAATCGAATCTCTACGCCGACGAAAAGCAGAGCTTGAAGCACAGTTGCAGAAGGATCCATGCGCACTGCGGCAAAGCCTTGGCCTTGCGGCTGCTGCCCCGCAGCAACCGCCACGCGCAACAGCTATCCCGCCACAGCCGTCGGCCGCAGCAGACAATGCCGCACAAGACGGCACGCCGGCAACATCGCCTTCCACGGGCGCCACAGCGTCAAAAGCCGAAAGCGTGGACCAGGTGGAAAACGCGACGGTTTTCATTATCAGCATAGCCGGCAAGGGGCTTTCCACAGGAACAGGTTTTTTCGTTACCTCCGACATGGTGATGACCAATGCGCATGTGGTCGGTAACGCCCCGTCGCGCGTTTTTATTATCAATCGCAAACTGGGGAAGCCTGTTCAGGCCGGGGTGGTCAGCACCAAGGGTGGAGAGGGTGCCGGAGGAGCTGACTACGCCCTGCTCCGCGTTTCCGGCCCACAAGCCATCCACCCCTTGGTCCTGCGTGATACTCCACGCCGAACCGAGAAAGTCAACGCCTGGGGATACCCCTACGCGGTATCCCGCAGTGACCCAAAATATCAGGCTTTGATGCGTGGACAGTTGGACGCCGCGCCCGAATTGGTTTTTTCTGATGGCGTAGTCAGCGCCATCATGGACCGCACCCCTCCCGTCATTGTCCACACCGCCCCTTTGTCCCAAGGAAACAGCGGCGGACCGCTCACGGATGAGAATGGGGCGGTGGTCGGCATCAACACTCTTATTTCACTTGACGATGACAGTTATCGCCAGACTTCCTTTGCCCTGCCCGCATCAGACTTTATCAATTTTTTGCGGCAAAACGGCGTCGCTGTCACGTTGAGTAAACCTTAGTCATCGGGGACTGAACACAGCATCGTCGGCAATCTGAATGGACAACACGTCCTGAACGAAAGGTATGGATATGGCTACCAATTTAATTGCCACAGTATCGAAAAGCACAATACATTCTTTGGCCCATCAGGGAATACTCGTACATGAGAGCTTTCACCAGGTCCGCGATCTTGTGCGTGCGCACCTTGGCGATGCGTATGCCCTGCTCTTTGCGGAGCCGAGCCACAGCAAGGACGGCAGCGCCATAGACTGGTATACCCCGGTTCAAGGCTCGGCAAGGCGTCTGGTGGATTTGCCGGAGGAGGAGCAAAAAAACGCTCGCGCAGCTACAGTGCGCATGGCGCAAGATATTTCCAGAGTGGCGGCCGAATTGAAGCAGTCAGGCATTGCCTCGCAGGTGACCAGAGGAACCATCCTGGAGTTGGCCCTGCAGTATCCTGATGAAAGCTGCATTTACCTTGTCGGAGAGCAGCCCGTGTTCACCTGCTGGGGCTTTGGTCCCGGTACTCCCGGGGTACAGCCGCAGGATCTTACACGGCTCGGGCAGGCGTTCACCGCGCCGAAAAATCCCGCTCCAGCCCCGGAACAGGCTCACCAGCCCGTCCCGCCGGCTCAACCCATCACGAGGCAAAAAACACGCGGCGGATTTTCCTTGCTCTGGCTTTTGCCCCTTCTCCTGCTTTTTCCTCTTTTTTTTCTTCTCACTGCCTCTTTTGGGGGCAAAGCCCCCCTGATCTCCATCCCTGGCTTCAACTTCAAGGCGCCGGCCTTGCCCTTTCCCAAAGCGGCACCGGGCTTCTCGGCCAAGGTGGATGAAAAATCCTCCGCCGAGGCGGAAACACTGCGGGCTGAAATACAAGCTCTTGAAAAAAAGGTGTTTGAACGAGCGGAATTGTGCCTGCCTGAAACTGCCGCGCCCGGCTTGGAGACGGAACCGAAACCTGAGGAAAAAGCGCTTGTCATTCCTGACAACCCTTTTGACATGAGTTTTTTACACGGACGCTGGCTGTGTGATCGCGGACTGTTCAGCAGGGCGGACGGGCAACCCCTGATATTGTTGTATGAGTTCGATTCCAAAGGGAAAGGCACGGCCACGGTACGGCAAAAAGGACGGAAAGACTGTGTCGGTTCCGCTGTGGCGTCCATGAATGCCCAGGGAGTGCTCATCATTGAGGTTGAAAGGCAAGTTTGCCCCGATGGACGCGGCTATTCGGCGGAAACTATCGAATGCAGAGGCAGCGCGGCCAGCAGGGCCATATGTCGCGGCAGGTCAGGCAGGGGTACAGACTGGGGAGAAAGCGTGCCGTTCTATAAGACAGATTAGAGGATATTTTTTGCGAGCCAGGGACATGAATGAATAGGATGCGCAACACAATCACTGCGGTTGTATTTTGTCTGCTTACGGTTTTGGCCTGCCCCGACCTTCTTGTGGCAGCCGAACCCCAGGATGACGAAAAGATCACAATGCCGAAGGACCCGCCGGCATCGTCAGTCCCGGGAAGGATTGCGCCTCCCGGAGGAGCCCGCCGCGGCGATTCACCCATGCCAACCCCAGCCGCCCCAGGAACATCGGGCACTGTGATCATTGTGCCATCGCCTCCAGGTGCAGGAGGAACCACCATACTGACGCCATCGCCCGCACAGGTAACGCCGATTCCCGCTATTCCCGTTTTGCCGCAAGCTCCGGACAGAACCACTGTGCTGACGCCGCATCTCCAGCAGGAAACAACGCCGCAAGAGGAAGCCATTGTGCCGCGATCCACGCCTGAGCCCTCTGCTGTGCCGGCGCCGGGCAGACAGCCATCTCCCGTGGATTTTTTGCCGATGCCGACGACCCTCGCCCCCGACACAACACGGCGCGACCCCAAAACGCAGATGCCCCTTACAGTGGAGCAGACCAAACCCGAACCAGGTTCCCTCATGCGCATGCCGCCTGACGCCGCCAAAACCGGCGATCTTTCGTTTCTTGAAGGCTGCTGGTACGGAACCAGCAATGATAACGCCAAGTCGCTCGACGACATTATGAAAAGCCAGCACCGCGAACGTCTCTGTTTTGACAAAAACGGCAACGGCAAGATAAGCTCAGAATGGCGCAACCGTGCTATAAAATGTGCCGGTCCCTCTCAAGCCAGCTTTGACGCACAAGGCAGGCTCATTATCGACAACAGCGCCAAACAGGGCGTTTGCAACAAAGGTTCCCTGAAACCATCATATTTCGTTTGCGAGGGGGCAGGCAACTCTACGTCCTGCACTGTGTATTCCGGGCGTTATGGAAAGCCGGCACGTCCCCTCAACACATATTTCATGGTACGCGAATAATGCATTGAGGATAGCTCATGAGGCGCGGAGACACATTGCGTCCAGTACATTTTTTTACGAGCCAGGGACATGAATGAACAGAATACGCAACACGATTACAGCGACAATATTTTGTCTGCTCATGGCGTTGTCCGGCGCCGGCCCTCTCGCGGCAGCCGAACCCCAGGATGATGAAAAGATCACCATGCCGAAGGGACCTCCGGCATCGCCTGGGCCAGGAGGGATTTCGCCTCCCGGAGGAGTGCCCGGCAGAGGAGACCTGCCTGTGCCAAGGCCGGCCACCCCCGACGGATCAGGCACGACGATCATTGTGCCGACGCCATCCCCCTTGCAGGTAACGCCGCCTCCCGGAGAAACAGCCGTTGTGCCGCCCCTGCCCGGAACGAGCCCGTCTGACACAACATCCCCGGTGGAGGTTCTTCCCGTTGTTCCTGCTGTTCCCGTGCTGCCGCAACCACCGGACAGAATTGTGCAGATACCGGATCTCCGGCAGGAAACAGCGCCGCAAAAAGAAAGTACTGTACCCCCCGACGTGACCCCAAAGCCTGAGCCTCCCGCTGTGCTAGAACCGGACAAGCAACCATCACTTATGGACTTTTTGCTGACGACGCCCCTCGCCCCCGACAAAGCACCGTCCGAACCCCTGGTGGAAAAAGACAAACAGCCGGACAAGGCGCCAAGCAAAACGCCGGACAAAGCGCGTCCGGAGGAACCCAAAGCGCAGCCGCCCCTGAAGGCGGAGCAGGCCAAACCCAAGCCCGGCGACCCCCTGAGTATTCCGCCTGACGCCGCCAAAACCGGCGACCTTTCCTTCCTTGAAGGCTGCTGGCGCGGAACCCGCCCTGAATACAACAGCAAGCGCATCATTAACGAGCGTTTCTGCTTTGACAAGAACGGCAGCGGCAAGCGCACCATTGAAGATCCTCGGTATGCGGGAACATGCACCGGGGCCACAAAAGGCAGTTTTGACGCGCAAGGCAAGCTCATTGTCACCAGCGAACAGGGTTACTGCACCGGAGGCGCCGTGTGGGGGCCTGCATATATGATTTGCCAGGGTGAGGGCAGCTCCACGCCGTGTTATTGGCGTTTTCCCGGTGCCGGCGGCGCTTCCCAAAGTTACAAAATTCCTTTTGTACGCGAATAATGCTTTACGCATCACGGAGGTTGCATGTTTTCTCTTCCTGCATACCGTTCCATTGTCAGCCTGATTCCTGGCGGCTGTCCCCAGCTTCTTGACTTCGCTTTTGATGCTGCAACCATAAGCAAGGGGGTGCGCCATTATCAGGAAAAAGCCGCGTCGGGCGCCCAGGCGGGCAAGGTAACGCTGCGTTGCCTGCGAGAAGATGATACCGGCTGTCTACGCGATGAAGTCAGCGGCGAGTCGGTTCGCGATGCCGCTTTTGAAATTCCGTACAAAAAAGCGCTGGACCCCTGGCTTGGCGAATGGTTCCCAATACCCTTCCTCCGCATGCGTGACCAGAAATGGGAAGATGGAGGGACGCATTTTGAATATGGCCCGGCCAACTGGTCGCGTGCCCGCCTTGTGCGTTGTTCCGAAGACGCGCCGGATATGCTGCGGGTGGTGCTCATTTTTGATATGGCGATTGAGGCTCCGCCCATAGGCTCGGAGATATATTTCGCCCTGTCTCCCGCCGATGTGGAAGCCCACGCCAGCTTCAAACTCGCATCGCGAGCCCGTGACAATTCCTGGTTTCTTAACCAGGGATGGGTGGATCAATGGTTGCGCAATACTTGGGATGGTTTCAAATCGCGTAAAAAAAGCAGGACCGAAGACGAGTTCTCTTTAGAATACCTTGCCAGCTACCTGACCATGCTGGACGTGCTGGAGCAGGCTGTTCAAAGTATCGTGGTGCAGACCATCAAGCCCTCGGGCGCGCCTATTGATGTGGATCTTGTGCTTGATATCGGCAACTCAAGGACTACCGGCATTTTGGTGGAAACTCGCACACAACGCAGCACCAACTTGAACGACAGTTACCTTTTGCAGCTTCGCGACCTCGACAGGCCGGAAAATGTCTACATGGAGCCTTTTGAAACCCGTGTCGAATTTTCCGAGGCGAATTTTGGAGACGACAACCTGAGCCGTCAATCCGGCAGACAGACCCCCGCCTTTGTTTGGCCCTCGCCGGTGCGCATCGGCCCCGAGGCTGGCCGCTTGTCTACCTTGGCCCTATGCGCTGAGGGCATCACGGGCATGTCCAGTCCCAAGCGTTACTTGTGGGATGAGCGGGACTGGCGGGCCGGGTGGCGTTACAACGCCCTTGGCGGACCTGAACCTCGCGTGACGCGGGGCCCCCTGCCGAGGGTGGTCAATGCGAGCGGAACCCCTTTGTGCTGCATGGGAGAAAAGTCTTTCCGCAACAATCCACGCCTGCGTGATCAGGAGCGGGATATGGCCTTTGTCTCCAATTTCACCCGTTCCTCGCTGATGATGTTTTTGCTGGTTGAAGTGTTGCAGCAAGCCCTGATGACCATCAATTCACCCGGCCAACGCGGACGGCGCGAGCTGCCCAACGTGCCGAGACGTTTGCGTCAGATTATTTTTACTGTCCCGGCGGGCATGCCCATAGCCGAGCAGCGTATCTACAGGAGATGGGTGAACTGGGCAGTGCGGGTTTTATGGGAAATCTTGGGCTGGCAGGACTTCTACGTTATTGACCATAAGAAAGCCCTGGGAAGCGAAGACTACCGCGTCAGCCCGAGGGTCCGCTGCAACTGGGATGAGGCGACCTGCACCCAGCTTGTCTACATTTATAACGAAATTACAAAAAAATATCAGGGAGATGCTGCTACATTATGCCAGATTGCCGGAACGCCCAGAGCCGAGTACGGCGCCAAGCCGGCCGTGCGCATTGCGACTATAGATATCGGCGGCGGCACAACAGATCTTTCCATCACCACCTTCGTGCTGGAAAGTGAACTCAGCGCATCCTCGCGCATGCGCCCCTACCTTGAACTTCGAGACGGTTTTAACGTCGCGGGCGACAATATCCTGCGCGATGTCATCAAGTCCATTCTGCTGCCCAGCATCAGCTTGGCCGTGGCCAACGCCGGAGCCAAACACAGCGACAAGCTTATAAACACCTTGTTCGGACGCGACATGATGGACAGTTCTCAAGAGAGCCGCAACCGCAGGGCCCAGTGCGCGCGTCAGCTCTTGATGCCTGCCGCCCTGTGCATCCTGCGCGCTTATGAAAGAGCCAATCCTCTTTCAGGCGAAGGCGGGTTCACATGCGCTCTCAAAGATTTTTTTGAGAGCTCAACTCCCGCTCAAGACGATGTGACGTGGCCTTTCGAGCGGCAGGTGTCTCCCAGCGCGGCGGTTATTGAATATATTGAATCGGCTGTACGCCGCGCTTCAGGCGGCGATACGTTCAGCCTTATGGATGTGCCTGTGCGCATCAGTCCCAACAAGGTAGATGCCGTTATCAGGGAAAGCATGGCCGGGGTGCTCTCCAATCTATGCGAGGTTGTGCAGCGTTATGACTGCGACATACTTTTGCTGACCGGCCGCCCCAGCCGTTGGCGCGGGATAGTTTCCACCGTGTTCGCCAAACTCCCGGTTCCTCCCGATCGCGTCCTGCCCATGGGCGAATATCGCGTGGATACCTGGTATCCTTTTGCCGACGCAAGCGGCATGATAACGGACCCAAAAACCACGGTGGTGGTCGGGGCCATTCTTTGCGCGCTGGCCGAGGGCCATCTTGAAGGCTTCTCCTTTGATCCCTCAGGTCTGGTGCCGACATCCACGGCCCGCTACATAGGCGAGATGGATACCAACGGCCAGATCAAAAAGAGCAAGGTCTGGTTTGAGGTGGATATTTCCGCAAAGGAAGAAAAAACGTATACCAAGCAGGTCGTCTTCGCTGGTCCTATTGCTGTGGGCTTTCGCCTGCTGGACGTGGAACGTTGGACCACAACAAGGTTTTATGTCATTGATTTTGCACAAGAAAGTGCAAGGCAGGCCGCCACCGACAAGATTCCCTTCACTATCACTCTGTCGCTCACCCTGCGGGAGGTGGAAGAGGATGATACAGGCAGAATGCTTGACACTCTCGATCGCGATGAAGGGGAGTTCCGAATTGAAGAAATTACCGATCGTAACGGCGATCCCGTAAAAACAAGTGATGTTGAGATTCGGCTGCAGACCCTGCCTCTGGACGAGGGAGTCTGGCTGGATACCGGCATCATTCTTTAATGGAGTATCAGGACATGCAGCACAACAGCGCTCTGACCCAACACTGCCTCAATCTCGCTCAGGCTGCGGCCGATGCCTCGGCCTGGGTTACGGAAAACCAGGATGTGGTTCGTAGCGAACACGAAGGTCTCCAGGCGGAATTGCGCCGATCTGGCCGCGAGTTCCGCAAGCACGCGAGAGCCGCTATGCGTAAGATGTGCGCCGGTGTTTTCGGCCCAAGCCAGGCCGGCAAATCCTACCTCATCTCCGCCCTTGCGCGGGATGCCTCAGGCAACCTCATGGCCCTTTTCGGCGCTGAGACAAAAGATTTCATTGCGGAGATCAATCCGCCGGGCGGCAAGGAATCCACCGGCCTTGTCACCCGTTTCACCATGACGCGCCCGGCCTCGCTGCCCGAGGGATTCCCCGTGCAAATCAAGCTCCTCTCCGAGACCGACCTGGTGAAAATCATTGCCAACACCTACTACGCCGATTGTGATCACAAAGAGACTCCAGATACAAATGCTATCACCAAGAATGTGGACGACCTGCAAAACCGCAAGGGAGCAGGGAGTCCCCATATCAATCTGGATGCTCTGGAGGATCTGCATGAATACTTTAAGGACTTCAGTTCGAAACCCCGCGTACAGGCGCTTGACCGCTGTGGATACTGGAAACGGATTTTTGAACTCGCTCCTCAGCTTGATCTTGAAAACAGAATTCAAATGTACAGCGTCATTTGGGATAATGTGAGCCAGTTTACAGACCTGCTTCGCATGTTGTTGCGCGCCCTGGAAAAACTGGAATATGCCCCGGAAGCGTTTTGCACGCTTGAGGCGCTTACTCCCCGCGAGATCAGCATCATTGACGTGGATACCCTTGCGGGCCTCGGCGACAGTGCCGCGACTTCCGAACTTTCCATCCGAACGGCGGCAAGTCCGCACGTGTCTTTGCCCCGCGCTGTTATAACGGCTCTTACAGCCGAACTGACCATCGTGATGCGCGAAAAGCCCGATGCGTATTTTGACCATACCGATCTTCTGGACTTTCCCGGCTACCGTTCACGCCTCAAAATCGAAGACATACGCAAGGAGCTGGAAAAACCCGACATGCTCAAAGGACTTTTCCTGCGCGGCAAGGTTGCGTATCTGTTTCAGCGCTACTGTGCCGAAGGCGAGCTTACAAGCATGCTCCTTTGCATCGGCCCCAGCAACCAGGAGGTGCAGGACCTTCCCGGAGTCATTAACGCCTGGATCAATTCCACACACGGGGAACTGCCGGACACGCGCCGCGACAAAGACGTGGCCCTGTTTTTTATCCTCACCAAGTTCGACATGGAATTTGAGCAGAAAAAAGGCGAGACGAATGTTGAATTACGATGGGACAACCGTTTGCACGCCTCGTTGTTGGATTTTTTCGGCAAGCAGCATGACTGGCCAAAAATCTGGGACGGCAAAGATTCTGCTTTCCGCAACATGTTTCTGTTGCGAAACCCCAACTTTGAATTCAGAGCAGTCCTTGAATACGACGAAAACAATCGCGAGAAAGGCAT
>Ga0082212_10011609_pt1 | contig 11166 bp, 6 predicted proteins | sample TergutNt197P3_FD_71548 | JGI IMG/M metagenome (GOLD analysis project Ga0082212, IMG submission 71548) | Neocapritermes taracua P3 segment gut microbial communities from Petit-Saut dam, French Guiana - Nt197 P3 | ecosystem: Host-associated > Arthropoda: Insects > Digestive system > Gut ... | reverse complement strand
GTTCTTTTTGCCCCTGTTGTGTTACGTCCCCCCCCGCCGACCCCGCCGCAACCGCGCCCTTGCCGAAATGAACGCCACCAAAGACAAGTTTTTCAGTATTATTTCTCACGACCTCAAAAATCCCGCCGTAGCCCAGCGCGACGCCATTCAACTCCTGGTTAAAAATGATCGCTTGTGGGATGCCGATACGCTGACCGATTATTACGCCGGACTGCTGAAATCGGCGGACGGGCAGGTCGAACTCCTGTATAACCTGCTCAACTGGGCAAAAATTCAGACGGGCAGAATGACCTACACGCCCGCCTCCTTCGGACTTGTTTCACAACTCCGTGCCGACCTTGCCCTGATACGCAACATGGCAGAAAAGAAAGGATTAACCCTTGACGTCAGGATACCGGACAATGCGTTGGTTACCGGCGACAGCAACATGCTGGTTACCGTTGTCCGCAACCTGCTGACCAACGCCGTCAAATTTACCGCGTCGGGCGGAACGGTTACGCTATCGGTTGAACCATCCGGCGACGGAAAATACGCTTTTACTGTCAGCGATACCGGCGTGGGCATGAGCAAAGAACAGATACGCAATCTCTTCAATCTGGACAGTACTCAATCCGGTCGTGGTACGGCAGGCGAGCAGGGCAGCGGGTTAGGCTTAATCGTATGCAGGGAATTGCTCGAAAAGCACGGTAGCGAACTGTATATGGAAAGCGAAGAAGGAAAAGGGAGCCGGTTCTGGTTTGCACTATAATACATCTGAATAAGCTACAATTGAAAGATTCAATGGTTCAAAGATTGTTTTTCTGAAAAATCTGTTTTATTTTTGAGGCATCATTTTTGGACTATGAATTAATGAATTTTCAAAATTCCTTTACATGCTGATTAAATAAATGACCCATAAACAGTTCATTACCAAAAACCTTCGCCGGTACAGGCGTTATTACCTATTAATAGCGCTGGCCGTTGCATTGGCCAATACCATTATCACCGGCAGTCTGATGGTAGGAGATTCCGTGAAACATACCTTGATGAACCGCGTGAATGAACGTTTGGGGCGTACCGTTACGTTAGTCAGTTCGGGTAGTAGCTTCATGGATGAGGCTTTTGCCGGCACACCTGCTTTGAAAGGTTCTGCTGCTACGGTATTTCTCTCCAACGGATTTGTGCCTTACGGCCTGGCATTGCAGCCTGTTTCCGTTTGGGGCGTTGATAGCAGTCTAATGGCGGTTGCTGCGCAGGACTTTGTGTTTCCCGATGCAGGCGAAGCAGTCATCAACCGCAAAACTGCAGATGAACTTTCGTTGAAGGAAGGAGACGATTTGGTACTGCGTCTTCCAAACACCCGCATGATTCCTTCCGGTTCGCTGTTTGTGAGCGATAACTATACGGCAAGCCTGCGTTTGCGGGTAAAAGCCGTGATGGACATCCGTCAGTCGGGAAACCTGAACCTGCGCAATGAGCAGTCGTTGCCATTCAATCTGTTTATCAACCGGCGGGAGTTGGCGTCCGAATTAGAAATGGACGGAAAATGCAATATCATCATGATGAACTGCGAAATAACACAAGATATACTTACCGAAGCATGGAATCCGTCTATTTCGGGTATTAAGGTTGAAAACAGAGATGGTTTCCGCGAAGTCGTTTCCGAACGGGTTTTTCTTGATGGGGATTTGATTGCCCGTTTAGAAGAACATTTTCCAAAGTCCAATCGTTTATTTTCTTATTTGGTCAACGAATTATCTGCGAATAAGGGTGTTCAAGACCTGAAAATACCCTATTCATTTGTAACCGCAATTGATCATTTTGCAGGTAAAAAATTGGATGATAATGATATAATTTTGTCAGATTATGCTGCAGGCCGTTTGAAAGCTTCGACCGGTGATACGGTCGTTTTGACCTTTTTTGTTTCTGCCGGATTGAAAGTACTCACCGAGGAAAAACAACCATTTATTGTGAAGGAAATCATGCCTTTGCAGGCATTTTATGCTGATGGCAGTCTAAGCGCGGATTTTCCCGGTTTGTCCAATGTTGACAACTGCACTGACTGGGACAGCGATCTCCCGATTGATATGGAGCGCATCGAAAAAGAAGATGAAGAGTACTGGGATATGTACCGCACTACGCCAAAAGCGCTGATTGCATACTCTATGGGCGCATCGCTGTGGGGCAACAACTATGGTGTGGCCACTGCCGTGCGGATTTCGGGTGAAGAAGAATTGTCGTTGAATGATATACTCTCGCCTGCTGATGCGGGGATAGCGGTTGTATCTCCACGTGAGACGGGTTTGGCAGCAGCCCGGGGAGGCGTTGATTTCAAATCACTGTTCCTTTCGCTTGCTTTCTTTGTGATTGCCGCGGCATTGTTGCTGACCACCATTCCTCTTGGCGGGATGTTGCACGATAGACGGAAAGAATTAGTATTATTGCAGGCATTGGGTTACACATCCAAACGCATTAAAAACATTCTGCTGAATGAAATTACAGTAATGACCATTGTTGCTACCCTGGCTGGAATGTTCGCTGCCGTGCTGTACAACCGTTTGGTACTTTTTGCGCTGGAAAATATTTGGAAAGGGGCGGTACATACCGAAAATTTCATTGCGGGCGTCGAGCCGCTGTCGTTGATTGGCGGTTCGTTAGTCAGTTTGGCGATTTGTTTTGGTACGGTCTGGCTGGCATTGCGGAAGATATTAAAACCTTCTCCGCGTAGAGACGTAGTGCACCACGTCTCTACAAAACCCTGGTTATCTGTCTTCTGCATCCTGTTGATGCTTATTTTGCTCTTTGTGAACCTTGCAGTGACACAATCGCCTGCGTTGTTCATGGCTACCGGATTGATTGCTCTGATTGCCGCCATATCGGGATATGCTTATGTAATCAACAAGCGGGCGTTCACTGGCACATTCAACAGAAAAGCCATCATTTATAAAAACCTGAATTACCGTCGTCGAAACGGCGTCATTTCCGTTACCGTATTGGCTTCAGGGCTGTTCGTTGTGTTTTCTGTAGGGTTGAACCGCAAAAGTTTTTCCGATGCGTCAGGTCTTTTGTCAGGAACAGGAGGTTTTACGTTTTGGGGCGAAAATTCCGTTCCTTTGTATCATTCGCTGTCTACCGCCGAAGGACGTGACCGCTTCGGACTGTCCGATCTGCCTGAAAGCGCATCTATATTACAATTTTACCGTCATGGCGGCGATGACGCCAGTTGCCTTAACCTCAACAAAGCGCCGCAACCGACTGTACTGGGTGTGGACGCCGGTCGTCTTGCCGATGCTTCATTCACTTTTGTCGCTTCACTCGATACTAATGTGTGGGCAGCACTTTCGCAAAAAAGAGGCGATTTTTATCCCGTGGTTGCCGACCAAACTGTGTTGCAATGGGGATTGATGAAATCGGTGGGTGATACGATTACTTTCCGCAATCGAAAAGGTGAACCTGTTGTATTGCAGTTCATTGGCGGACTGAATAACTCCATTTTTCAGGGCAATCTGCTGATGGACAAAGGTTTTTTTGCAGAGATATGGGGTGAAGACGGCAGCGGGGTCATGCTGGTGCAAACGTCTGAAACTGCGCAACAGAATGTCAAACAGTTATTATCGCAGGCTTTGGCCAATTACGGTCTGCAACTTGGTTTCTGCAACGAACGGTTGAAAGAATTTAACTCTGTCACTGATGCATACCTGACCATTTTTCTGATGTTGGGCGGTTTGGGTTTGCTGTTGGGTTTGTTTGGTATGTTATTGATTATCAAACGGGGACTTATTGATAGGGTAGGAGAGGGGGCTACTCTTTTAGCCATTGGTTTCGACGCCGGCCTCTTCAAAAAACAGTTGTTTCGCGAAAGCATGACAGTTCCGATTTATGCTATTTGCTCAGGAACTATAGCAGCGCTTGTTGCCGTATCTGCTGCCATACCTGCTGTAGATATCTTTACGTGGGCGACCATGCTGGCGCTTTTGTTATTATTGGTGATGATTGCGTGGGGGCATATATCTCACTGTATCAAATAAAAAAGATGGTGTTCAAACTCATTTCAGATTTTGTGCCGAGCGGCGACCAGCCAGAGGCAATCCGCCAACTCACGGAAGGATTGAACTCTGGTACACAGTATCATACTTTGTTGGGCGTCACGGGGTCGGGCAAGACTTTTACCATTGCCAATGTCATCAAAGAAGTGCAGCGTCCGGCATTGGTATTAAGTCACAACAAGACGCTGGCAGCGCAATTGTTTGGCGAGTTCAAAACGTTTTTCCCCAAAAATGCTGTGGAATATTTTGTATCGTACTACGATTACTATCAGCCGGAGGCTTATATTCCTTCATCGGATACCTACATTGAAAAAGATTTATCCATCAATGACGAAATTGACAGATTACGGTTGCACACCACCTCCTCGTTGCTGTCGGGACGGCGCGATGTAATTGTGGTGTCTTCAGTATCATGCCTTTATGGTATTGGTAATCCCGAAGACTTTCACGAAAATACAATTCGTATCAAACGGGGAATGAGCATCAGCCGCAACAAATTTCTGCACCAATTAGTGACCGGCCTGTATTTCAGGAGCGAGTATGATTTTAAACGGGGAATGTTTCGTGTGAAAGGCGACACAGTGGATATTTACCTTGCCTACAACGACATAGCCTGTCGTGTACTGTTCTGGGGCGACGAAATTGAAGAAATCTACACCTTCGATCCTTCCAACAACCATATTGAAGAGAAGTTCGAAGAAATACGCATCTACCCGGCCAATATTTTTGTTACTTCCAAAGAACGTCTGCAATCGGCTTTTCATCAGATACAGGAAGATTTGGTAAAACAACTCGACTTTCTTCGCACCAATGGCCTGCATGCTGAAGCAAGGAGGCTTGAAAACCGTGTAATCTACGATCTTGAAATGATGCAGGAATTAGGATACTGTTCGGGTATCGAAAACTATTCACGTTATTTAGATAACCGTACGCCCGGTACGCGCCCGTTTTGCCTGTTGGACTATTTTCCTGACGATTTCATTACGGTAATTGACGAAAGCCATGTTACTCTTCCGCAGATACACGCCATGTACGGCGGCGATCATTCGCGCAAGGTAAATCTCGTGGACTACGGGTTTCGCCTGCCTGCGGCCATTGACAACCGTCCGTTGAAGTTTGAGGAATTTGAAACACTCACAGGTCAAACGATCTATGTGAGCGCTACGCCGGCTAATTACGAACTGACAAAAAGCGAGGGGGTAATCATCGAGCAGATAATTCGTCCCACAGGCCTGCTTGACCCTGCTATCGAGGTAAAACCCAGCCTGACACAGATTGACGATCTGATGGAAAACATACAACTGTGCGTGGAACGCAGTGAACGGGCATTAGTGACCACACTAACCAAGCGTATGGCTGAAGAACTGACCAAATTCCTGACAGCAGCCAATATCCGTTGCCGGTATATCCACTCGGATGTAGAAACGATTGAACGTGTGGAAATTATGGAGGGCTTACGTGCCGGTCGTTTCGATGTATTAGTGGGCGTCAACCTGCTGCGCGAAGGGTTGGACTTACCCGAAGTGTCGCTCGTGGCTATTCTCGACGCCGACAAGGAAGGTTTTCTGCGTTCGGAACGTTCATTGACACAGACAGCAGGACGTGCCGCCCGTAACATCAACGGACGGGTAATCATGTACGCCGACAAGATTACCGAAAGCATGCAGCGTACCATTGATGAAACCAATCGCCGCCGCGCCAGACAGTTGGAATACAACGAAAAAAACAACATCACTCCCACGCAGATCGTCAAAGCGCTGAACACGATTATGGGCAACCTGCCGGGAGGCGAAACTGTTTCGGAAACCGGTAAAAAGCCCCGACCCTACGTCGAATCGGAATCCGCAACCATAGCAGCCGAACCGGTGGTCAAATACATGACCCGTAAGGATATCGGAAAAACAATAACACAAACTAAACTTAATATGCAAAAAGCAGCCAAAGAGCTTGATTTTATGGAAGCGGCACGCCTTCGTGATGAAATGTATGCTTTGGAAAAACTGCTTTCGTAATAAAAAATGTTCTGATGCAATCAAAATCCTAATATTTTAATAACCATGAAAACTCAAATTATTTTCATCAGCATCACAGCCGTTCTCATTTCGTTGGCTTCTCAAATCGTGCAGGCTCAGTATTATCGTCCCAATCCCGACGCGCAAAAACGATTTGTGCTCAATTACGATGAAGCCGCTATTCCGGTTTTTACCCTGCCTGACCCGTTGGTAACCGAAGCCGGCAAGCCGGTAACCGATGTAAAAATGTGGTGGGAGCAGCGCCGTCCGGAGTTGCTTTCTCTGTTCGAAAACGAGATGTATGGCCGGACGCCCGGTTTTGCTTTCGCACGCGGCGGATTGCTTCGTCATCCACGAATTGAAGTCCGCGCCGAAAAGAAAGATGCCTTGAACGGAAAAGCTGTCCGTCGCGAGGTGCGCCTGCATTTTACCGCTAAAGCCGACGGACCTTACATTGATGTTCTGCTGTATCTTCCTGCAACAGCAAAACAGCCCGTTCCTGCGTACATTATGCTCAATTTCAGAGGAAATCAAGCCATTACTGACGAGCCGGACGTTCTGATTTGCGAATCGTGGATGACTTCGGCAAACGACGGGTCAGTGGTGAACAATCGTTCTACGGAACTATCGCGCGGCGCGGCAAAATCGCGGTGGCCGGTTGAGATGATCATCGATCGCGGTTATGCCCTTGCAACGGCTTGTTATCAGGATATTGATCCCGATTTTGACGACGGTTTCCAAAACGGTTTCCATCCGTACTTTTATAAAGAAGGACAGGTACGACCTGCAGCAAACGAATGGGGAGCCATCGGAGCATGGGCATGGGGTTTGTCGCGTATTCTTGATTATCTCGAAACCATACCGGCAATTAATCCCGCGCGCGTAGCTGTTGCAGGTCATTCGAGACTCGGCAAAACAGCGCTTTGGGCAGGCGCGCAGGATCAGCGTTTTGCAGTAGTTGTAGCCAACAATTCCGGATTTGGCGGCAGTTCGCTGTCGAAACGCATATACGGAGAGACCATTGAATTGCTCAATTATGTGCGCCCGCACTGGTTTTGCGGTAATTTTGCCTACTATGACTATAATGCGTCTGCTTTACCGTTCGATCAGCACGAATTGATTGCCCTGATTGCGCCGAGACCGGTATACCTTGCCGTTGCCGTGAACGACCGCGCCGCCGATCCCAAAGGCGAATTTCTGGCCGCATTAAATGCTGACGCTGTTTATCGTTTATTGGGAACACCGGGGACAGGCAATATTCCTGAAAAAAATCATGCTACCCGAAGAGGAAATATGATTTACGACGCGCCAATGCCTGCGCTCAACCAGCCGACAGGCGCAACCATCGGTTTTCATATCCGCACGGGCGGCCATGATGTAACGGATTACGATTGGGAACAGTATCTCAATTTTACGGATAAATTCTGGAAGAAAAAATAAAAAAACTGTATAAATAGTTGCATTATTAAAAAAAAAATGTCGAAGCAGCCAACAATAGAAAATATAACCCAATACATTGCCGAACTCAATCGGATACACAAGCCGGGCAATGCCACCGAACACAGTTACCGCCCTGCACTGAAAATCCTGTTGGAAGCCTTGATGCCGCGACACACCGCTACCAACGAGCCGAAACGTATTGCCTGCGGCGCTCCCGATTACATCATTACCGACCGGGGAATTGCTGTCGGTTATGTAGAAGCAAAAGATATTCCCGTTAATCTGAACGAAAAAACGCTGAAAGAACAGTTTGACCGTTACCGTAATTCGCTTGATAATTTGGTTATTACCAATTACTTAACGTTTCGTTGGTATGTTAAAGGCGAACTGGCAGATGAAATTGCCATTGGAAAAGAAGTCGATAATAAAATCGTTCCGTTGAATGATAATTTTCACAAATTCACAGAACTTATCCGTCAATTTGTTGTTTATCACACCGAAGGTATTAAAACCTCTGCCGAACTTTCCAAACAAATGGCGGCAAAAGCCCGCTTGCTTGCAGAAATTATCGAAAACTCGCTGAATAAGGACATTGAGAACAAAGAAGATACCGAACTAATCAATCAATACGAAGGTTTCAAAGACATTCTTATCGACACCATTTCCACCAAAGATTTTGCCGATTTATATGCTCAAACCATTGCCTACGGTATGTTTGCAGCACGAATTAATTACGACGAAACCACCGATTTTACACGCGAGAAAGCGGCAAAATCAATTCCCCAAACCAATCCTTTTCTGCGTAAAATGTTTAGTTTCATTGCAGGAGTGGATTTAGACAGCCGCATTTCGTGGGTAGTAGATGCCCTTGCCGATTTGTTCAACTATGTGGATATTGAAAAAATTCACAAAGAAATAGGACGCTACGCCGACAACGACCCGATTATTCATTTTTACGAAACTTTTCTCACAGATTACGATAAACGCCTCAAAAAACAGCGTGGCGTGTGGTACACTCCGCAACCTGTGGTGCGATTTATTGTGAATGCCGTTAATGAAATTCTGAAAACAGACTTTGGAATTGCCAACGGTTTGGCGGATAATTCAAAGGTTACGTTTGGCGACAGCGAATACCATAAAGTTCAAATTCTTGACCCTGCAACAGGCACAGGTACATTTCTTGCCGAAATTGTGGAACAGATTTACAGCCATTTTACCAGCAAAGGAATGTGGAACAGTTATGTGAACGAGCATTTAATTCCCCGCCTCAATGGTTTTGAAATTTTGATGGCTTCTTACGCAATGGCACATCTGAAACTCGAAATGCTTTTGCAGGAAACGAAAGCAGAAATCACAAATAATCAACGTATTCGGATTTATCTTACCGATTCGCTTGACGAAGAAAATGACAAAGATAAAGCAAAACAGAAAAAGACTTCTATCTTAAAATGGCTTACCGATGAAGCAAACGAGGCGGCAGATATAAAAAGGAAAAATCCGGTGATGGTCATTTTGGGAAATCCGCCCTACAGCGTAAGCAGCAGTAACAAAGGCAAATGGATTGCCAACTTATGCGAAGATTACAAAAAGAATTTGAACGAGCGAAACATACAGCCGCTTTCGGACGACTACATAAAATTTATTCGTCTTGGACAACATTATATTGAGAAAAACGGCGAGGGAATATTGGCGTACATATCCAACAACAGTTTCATAGATGGACTAATACACAGAAAAATGCGTAAAAGTTTGCTCGAAACTTTTGATAAAATTTACATTCTTGACCTGCACGGAAACAGTAAGAAAAAAGAAATTTGTCCCGATGGAAGTAAAGACGAAAATGTGTTTGATATTATGCAAGGCGTTTCGATAAATATTTTTGTTAAAAAGAAGAAATAAAATGAATGACATGTATTCAAACCGATTAACGAACAGAAGGATGCATTCCGCTGGAATGCAAATGAAAAATGCGGCATCTTTTCTACCGAAAGAAGCATTCCTAACGGAATGCAAACACACAGAAATTTTCGCAATAACACCTTCGATAAAAACAAATATTACATATAATCACACTGCCCTGCATCCTGTTAGGGATGCATCTCTCGGTAGAAAAAAATCAAAATTACATATCTATTTGCATCCCGTTAGGGATGCATCTTTCGGTAGAAAAGCAAGCATCATCCCAACCCTGCATTCCGTTAGGAATGCATCTCTCTGTAAAATAAGTTAATTATGGCAAATACATTTACACAAATTCACATTCATACAGTTTTTGCGGTACAAAACCGAATTTCGCTAATTCAAAAATCGTGGCAGGAACAATTGTATAAATATATCATTACCATCATTCAAAAACATGGACACAAGGTTTTGTCAATTGGCGGAATGTCTGACCACATTCATATTTTGTTTGGATTTCGACCAACACAGGCATTGTCTAATTTAATACAAGAGGTAAAACGCGACAGTTCGGAATGGATTAACAAAGAAAGGTTGGTTATGGGAAAATTTTCGTGGCAAGAGGGTTATGGCGCTTTTTCGTATAGCAAATCACATATTATACAAGTAGTAAAATATATTGAACAACAGGAAGCACATCATAAAAAGAAAACATTTATTGATGAATATAAAAAGATTTTGAAAGATTTTGATTTGGAATATGATGAACGATATATATTTAAAGAGGTCGAATAGGACGCATTCCTACGGAATGCGGATGGTTGTATCGGATTTTTTTCTACCGAAAGAGGCATTCCTGACGGAATGCAAACACACAGAAATTTCCGCAATAACATCTTCGATAAAAACAAATATTACATATAATCACACTGCCCTGCATCCTGTTAGGGATGCATCTCTCGGTAGAACAAAATCAGAATTACATACCCATTTGCATCCCGTCAGGGATGCATCCTTAACAGGATGCAGAAAATCGGGAATATTACATTTTCTACCGAGAGAAGCATTCCTAACGGAATGCAGGCATATTTATGATTTTAAATTTTGAAAATGAATATGGAAAAAGATAAAAAACAAGCCCAAGTTTTCCATTTCGATTTATATGGAAAGCGAAACAAAAAATATGATTTTCTGCAGAATAACACCCTGCAAAGCGTACAATGGCAGGAACTTGAATTTAATGATGAAAATTATTTTTTCGTTCCAAAAGATTTTTCATTGAAAGAAGAATACGAAAAAGGTTTCAAAATTGAAGAATTGTTTCCAACAAAATCAAGCGGAATAAAAACACAAAGAGATGATGCCTCAATAAAATTTACCAAGCAAGAATGTGATACTATAAAATCTGATTTTTTAACTTTAACAAACGAACAGTTAAAGCAAAAATACGGCTTTGTTGATGTACGCGATTGGACAATGAATTTTGCCAGAAACGATTTGAAAACCAATCCTGTTATTGCCGACAAAATTTTATATCGCCCTTTCGACATTCGCTTTATGAACTTCACAGGCAAAACAAAAGGCGTGATGGGCTATCCTCGTTATGACGTAATGCAGCATTTTTTGAAAGGTGAAAATTTGGGATTAATAATAAATAGACAAATTAGAACTTCACATATAGCACATTCTTTTCTAACAAAGAATATTACAGATTTTCACGTATTGGAAACAGCAAATGCAAATCCTTATATTTTTCCTCTTTATCAATGGAAAACCTTTACCAACAGCCA
>Ga0082212_10011608_pt1 | contig 11166 bp, 10 predicted proteins | sample TergutNt197P3_FD_71548 | JGI IMG/M metagenome (GOLD analysis project Ga0082212, IMG submission 71548) | Neocapritermes taracua P3 segment gut microbial communities from Petit-Saut dam, French Guiana - Nt197 P3 | ecosystem: Host-associated > Arthropoda: Insects > Digestive system > Gut ... | reverse complement strand
TACCTTATGACAACAATGGCAGTGAACGAGCCATAAGGAAAACTAAAATTAAAATGAAAGTTTCGCAAGCGTTCAGGTCCGAAAATGGAGCGGATGCCTTCGCCATATTACACTCGATCATGGGATACAGCCAAGAAAAATAATCAGTCGCCATTTCTTGCTTTAAAAACTATTACGGCTATTAGACAATAGACCTGAATAGTTACTAAAGCACCTCAAAATGTTAAATTTTCTTAAAAATGCAGGGGTGGGTGATAGAAATTGAAGCGTTCAAGACTATATATAAAAACAAAGATTTATTATCTCTTTATTATTAATTAAAATTTTAAAATTTATGGAAACGTTGAGTTTTGAACAGATGGAAAATGTCCATGGTGGAGGTGATTGGCTTACTGATGCTTGTAAAGTAATTGGAGCGGGAAGTTTAATCTATGTTATTGGCGTAGAGGCATGTTGGTGGAATCCAATTGGGTGGGTATCTGCTGCATTTATCGCAGTTGATGCAGGTTGTCTTATGTATACGTGGTAAACATCTATTATTTTATTCAATACAATGAAAAAAATAATAATTATCTCTATGCTAATAATAATGTTTGTTGTAATGGTTTTGATTATTTTTAATATCATAACAAATAATCGTATTATAGCATCTGTTTATTTTTTGATCGCATTATTTGTTGGTATAGTTCACTTTACAAACTCCAAATATAAGAATTAATAAGAATCATTTATATACCACCCAATATGTCAGATAAAAAACACATATATTGTGTCTTTGTAGATTACCAATTATTATATTATTTAAATATGATTAAAATTCTTATTCTTTTTATATTTTTCTGAGGAATTTATATTAGTTTTGTAAAGCAATTTATACTAAATGCCAGGATTGGTTCATAATTATGTTCTTTTTATAAAGTAAAGTCCTTTATTTAAAGATATATTGATTGCTAATATCTTTATTGTTCTTATGTTTATTTATTGTATTCCTGAAATTTTGTCGATTTAAAATTTATACACAATTAAACAACAACAATACATACGCTTTCGTTTTTAATCGGTTAAATGATTTCGGTATATCATTAAAGATGTTTTTAATAAAGATTTGGATAATTTATCCGATATTTATCACTATTTTGATAAATAAATTGAATGAATAAATGAATAAACTCCTCCAATTCAATAAGCAGTACTACTTTTGGCTGTTATGTATATTCAGTTTTTTGTTTGCGTATTTGGTGGATCGTTTTTTATTTACAAATGAACTGTATTACAGCACCTTAAATGAGCAATTCACCAATGATCAAATCAGGATGCTGTTGAATCTGAAGGATAAATGGGCTGGTATAGCCTATTTGTTTATTCCGGTATTTATCATTATTCGAGTGCTTTATACTTCTTTCTGTTTGTTTTTGGGCGATCTGTTCCGGGAGACGCATTGGGGATATAAACGCCTGTTCAATATTGCGTTGAAAGCCGATATTGTATTTATAATAAGCGCAATCTGTGTTTTTTACTATTATCTGATCTTTGGCGATTATAAAACGACTCATGATCTGAATATTCATCCGTTTTCTATGCTGGCTGTTACCGGGCAGGACAATATTCCCGGCTGGCTGGTTTTTGCCTATAATTCAATCAATGTTTTTGAGTTAATCTACCTTGCTTTCCTTTCGCTACTGATTCATGCATCCACACAAACAGGATTTGTCAAGTCAATGATTTTCTCTCTGTTGACGTATGGAGTGGGGAACTACCTGTATATTGTTGCTATTACGTTTCTATATCTGAATTATTCATGAGATGAAAGCGAAGCATATACTCTTATTAACAGGGATATTGCTGTTTTTTGCAGGTTCCGTTTTTGTATTGCATAAGCTTTCGACTGCCTTACAGGAAAAGAAAAATCAATATGCAATCCTTCCGGCTTTTCGTTTGCCTGCTTTAAATGAAGAAATAGTTTCTGATACAACGATCGATCGGCATAAGGTGACTGTATTTTATTTTTTTGATCCGGATTGTAGCCTTTGTCATGCGATGCTTGAGCAAATGAAAACAAGACAGGAAGCATTTGCCGGCAGTCAGATATTATTAGTCACCTTGCTACCCGAAGAAAAAATAAAGGACTTTTTAGCCGAAATAGATTTCAGCCTTCCCGAAAACATAAAGATTCTGCTTGACGAGGACGCGGACTTAATGTCCCTGATGGAGATCAAAGGCATTCCGGCATCTTTAATTTATCGGGATGCCATACTGATCAAACGCTTTGACGGGCCGGTTACCATCGAGACACTGATCAAATACTTACAGTAGCATGGCCACCATCCTGATAGATCCTGTTCCGGCTCCCGGTCATTACAATGGCTCTTTGCGTTTGGCAAATATTTTAAGAACGTATGGCCACACGGTTATTTATGCAGGTATGCCGATGTATCAACAAAAAGTCGAAATCGAAGGATATCAGTTCTTTAGCGCCGGTTATTTGATCAATAAAATAACAAAAGATTTTTTTCTGCGCTATTGGCTTGACAGTTTCATCAGCCTTTTTAGCAACACTTGCCTAAAGGGATTCTTACAGATAGCGGATCAATATGATGCGATCATTGAAAAGGTAAAACCGGATTTGATCCTGTTGGATGTATTACAAATACATAAATCTGTGATCTACGGGAAATATAATGTGAGGGTTATCGGTTTTGATATAATGGTCGCATCCGCCTATGCCCCTAATGTGCCACCTTGTTATTCTACTTTTATCCCCCAAAATAATTTTATTTCTGCAAAATATGTAGATTGGTTGTGGTTTCTGTATGATAGCCGAAAGCTATACAGAAAGTATTTACTCAAAATGCTGTATTTCGGTAATGATTTAATCAGCATTTATCACAAAATCGGACAAATCAATCAAGTCCCTTTGGAAAAATGGAATGCAGTGCAAAGGATATGTGCAATGAAGATAGTCCCATGTGATTTTTATGAATTAATATTGACTCCCCAATGTGTTGATTTTCCAAGACCACTCAAAAAGAATATTATCCATATCGAGCCATTTGGATGCAATCGTGATGAATCGGATTTAAGTGAAAGATATGTATATGTAAGAGACACCATCGTGTCATTGAAGCAAACACATCCCGGTATGAAATTCATTTATATTTCAATCGGAACGATTTCAGGGAGCGCTCCCAAACGCGAAGCCCGATTTATTCAAGTATTGATAGACTATTGCCGGAAATATAACGATTTCCGGTTTGTTTTTTCGATTGGAAACAATTTTGACATTAACACCTTGAAGTCCATACCTGAGTCTTTGTATATATTTAACCATGTGCCTCAATTAGATGTGTTGAATCATTGTGATTTTATGATTACGCATGGAGGGATGAACTCATTAACCGAATGTATTATCAATGAGGTCCCTGTAATTGTTTATCCATTGATGACTAAACCAAATTGGGATCAAAATGGCAATGCTGCGCGAGTGGTCTATCATCAGATTGGATTAAGAGGAAAGATCAGCACAATGACGTCTGCAAGCCTGCGAAAAAAAATCAATGAAATGTGCCTGAATTACACATTCTACAAACGCAACATGAAAGTAATGAATGAAAAATTAAATATGGAAACAGCTCCCAACCGAGCTATCACAATTATCGAAACCCTTCTAAACAAGACCGAAATATGAAGACTAAAAAAGAGATTCAGCGTTTTTTTGTGAAACAACAAGGCGACTATTCCTGTGGTTTGGCTTGCTTATCGATGATCATTCACTATCATGGAGGTAGTATCAAACAGGAAGACCTACGGGCAATTAGCGGCACAACGATACAAGGAACCACATTGTTGGGTTTGTATCAGGCAGCACAAAAGATAAATCTGAAAGCAGAAGGTTGTAAGGGAGACATTGATTCATTGAAAGAAGTAGCATTGCCCACTATACTACATGTGGTAAAAAATAAAATCGGGCTACATGCCTCCAAACTTGCTCTCACGAAATTAAAAAAACTTGCATTTAATAAAAACACTCAGGAACATTTTGTTGTTTGCTTTGGTTATGAGAACGGGAAATTCAAAATCGGTGATCCTTCGTGGGGTATCTTAGATATGGCCGATGAAGAATTAGACGCCATCTGGGAATCAAAAGCCTTATTGACATTAGAACCAACCGATCAATTTGTTTGTAAAGATACAGAGCACAAATCTAAAATCCGCTTTTTCACAAAGGCATTACAAGATGATTATCCTGTCTTAACCGTTGCATTTATTTTAGGTTTATTTGTTGCCGTATTAGGATTATCTACTGCCGTTTTTACGCAGAAATTAATTGACGAACTGCTTCCCGACAAAGAATTTGACAAAATTGTCATTGGCATTCTGATATTTTTTATATTGCTGATTTTCAGAGGATTTATTGACTATCTACGAAATATCTTCATGGCCCGTCAGACCAGGGACTTTAATATCCGGTTAATCGATCATTTTTGTTCCAGGATACTGCATTTGCCGAAATTCTTTTTTGACGGCACGAAAACGGGCGAGATTGTGGCACGAATGAATGACTCGCGGCGAATTCAGCAAAGTATTACCTATATTTTTGGCAGCACATTGATTGATGTGCTTGTGTTGGTTATTTCGACCATTTTCCTTTTCTTCTACTCATGGCCACTTGCCTTGATAGCCTCTCTCTGCATACCTCTGTTTGCCATACTTGTTTTCAGGTATAACACAAAAATCATTAACCGACAGAAAGAAATGATGCAGACCTACGCGCTTACCGAAAGTACTTTTATTGATACCATTCAGGGTGTAAATGAAATTAAAAATGCCAATAAACAGCCGGTATTCCATCGAATGATTAATACCATCTACGGTTTTTTCCAGGAGGCGTTTTTTAACTTGAATACATTAGGCGCCAAGTATGGTTTTTTTGTGCAACTTATCAACGTAACTGTCACTATAGCAGTTATTTCTACGGGTGTTTTATTCGTTTTAGACGGAAACATACTGTTAGGCGAATTGATGGCAACGATTACGATCGCAGGTTTGATCATCTCATCCACTGCAAACCTTTCAGTGGTAAATATCAGATTGCAGGAAGCTGTTGTAGCATTTAACCGCTACTATGAGTTTGTGAAAATTGGAGCCGAACAAGATGCTGACGAGGAAAGCAAAGGTGATTCGAAAAAATCTGAAGATTGCAATTTGCAGATAAAAGATATTGATTTTCGGTTTATCGGACGGAAAAAGATTTTTTCGAATATTTCGCTTGAGGTACTTCAAGGAGAAATGATTGCTTTGACGGGTGATGTCGGTACCGGAAAAAGTACACTGCTCCAACTGATTCAACGGAATTATCAACCTGAATCAGGTGAAATATTATTTAATCGGCAATTGATTCATGAATATCCCTTTCATATATGGCGTAAATACGTTGGGACTGTGGATCAGCACGTGAAGATATTCAATGGAAGTTTAGGCGAAAATATATGTTTGGATAATTATTATGAATCAAGAGATTCGGTTATCAGTTTTTGTAAAAAATTTGGATTTGATACATTTTTCGACAGTTTTCCGCAAGGATTGAATACGCTACTCGGAGAGGATGGCATTCACCTATCCGGAGGTCAACAACAGTTAGTGTCTCTTGCCAGAGTTTTGTATCGAAATCCATCCTTATTGCTGTTGGACGAACCCACATCTTTTATGGATAATCATACGGAAGAATTTGTAATGCAACTACTTGAAAAAAGACGCAATCAGTATGCTATTATTTTAGTGACGCACAAAACTAAACTGACTGAATATGCCGATCGTATATATTGCCTGAGGAATGGATAATTAAGCCCAATTGTTTCTGTCAAATCACAATTGCATTAAAAATCTTGATTTACGATAGACCCGTTCTCCAAATTCCGGTAAAATTATGGTGTCCCATCGCTGTATATTATAGGGAAAACGATGGATAATTTGTGGTATCATAATTTGAATAATGATTTTTAATTTGGTTCAAGATTTGAATAGTAGTTTTAATTAAAAGAAAAACCGTATCTTTGTAGCCTGATTTGAATGAAAACAATGATTTTGTCAGAATTAACAGCCATTTCGCCAGTTGATGGAAGATATCGGGATAAAGTAGCAGCGTTAGCGTCTTATTTTTCTGAGTTCGCTCTGATACGGTATCGGGTAAAAATAGAAATAGAATATTTTAATGTGCTTGTGGGATTTATTCCGCAATTGAAACCATTAAACAATATTGAAACAAAGTGTAATCTGCAAAAAATTTATCTTGATTTTTCGATAGAAGATGCTATGCGTATCAAAGAAATTGAAAGTATGACTAATCACGATGTGAAAGCGGTCGAATATTTTATTAAGGAAAAATTTGACGCGCTATATTTGCATGATTACAAAGAATTTATCCATTTTGGATTGACATCTCAAGATATCAATAATACAGCCATTCCCCTTTCTTTGAAAGATGCGCTGGCGGAAGTGTATTGTCACGATTTACAAACCGTGATTGATCGCTTAAAAGAATATGTCGAAAGTTGGAAAGACATTCCCATGTTAGCCAAAACGCATGGACAACCGGCTTCTCCAACTCGTCTTGGCAAAGAAATTCAGGTATTTGTGTATCGTTTGGAACAACAATTGGAAGTCTTAAAAAACATTCCAATTACTGCCAAATTCGGAGGTGCAACAGGTAATTTTAATGCACACTTTGTAGCATACCCTCAATTCGACTGGCGGAATTTCGGCAATTATTTTGTGAATGAAATATTGGGTTTAAAGCGTGAGGAATGGACGACGCAAATATCAAACTATGATCATTTAGCTGCTATTTTTGATGCTTTAAGAAGAATAAATACGATCTTAATTGATTTGTGTCGTGATATTTGGCAATATATTTCGATGGATTATTTTAAACAGAAAATCAGGGAAGGCGAAGTGGGGTCGTCGGCAATGCCTCATAAAGTAAATCCGATAGATTTTGAAAATGCGGAAGGAAATCTGGGTATGGCCAACACGATTTTGACTCACCTGAGCATGAAGTTGCCTGTTTCTCGTTTGCAGAGAGACTTGACAGACTCGACCGTCATGCGTAATATTGGCGTTCCTTTGGCACATATAGAAATAGCATTGAAAAGCATATCGAAAGGGCTTGGAAAATTATTATTGAACAAAAAAGCGATAGATAATGAATTGAATGTACATTGGGTTGTGGTAGCCGAAGCTATTCAAACTATTTTAAGAAGAGAGGGTTATCCAAAACCATACGAGGCTCTGAAAATGCTGACACGTACTAACGAAGATGTCACTGAACAGTCGATTGCACAATTTATCGACTCGTTACAATTAAGTGATTCTGTGAAACAAGAATTAAAAGCGATCACACCGCAAAACTATTTAGGGATTTAAGAATTGAAAATTTAAAGATTTAAGAAATCAAAATTAAAAATATAGAAAATAACAAAAAATGTGATCGGGAGATTACAAGTGTTTAACAATCAATTTTAAAAAAATGAATGTAAAAGAAAAAAGCGAATACCAACCACATCCAAAAAACAATGAATCTGAAAACCAAGGGGAACAAACAGGTATACACAAGCAAATTCAAGAGAGAAAACCTGTCTATCGAAAATCAAGAGAAGCAAGCGCTCAAGCACAAGATATGGCTCGTAGCCCTTTAGCACGTCGCCCTCGTATTAAAGACAGCCGGCAAATTCATTATGGCCAGCCATCTATGAGTCATCCGGAAGAAGGCAATCGCAGAGAAAATCTTAGTCGCCAAAGTTATTCACCATTCTCCACACAGAGAGAAAGACTCCCAATGCAACCTCGTACTCCTCAACGACCGGCCTATACGCAGAGGCCTAATGCAATGGAAGATGAAAACGAAAGGCAGAGAACAGGTGGTTGTCATACCAATAGTCCGAATAATTCAAACGCATCGGGCAAAAGTGCATTGCACAAAAATACAGGTAGGAGGCCCAAGAATGCAGGCGACTACGATCCGAATAAAAAATACAGCCACCGGAAACAGTTAAAATACAAGGAGGCGCTGACTGACCCGAACGAGCCTATCCGTTTAAACAAATTTTTAGCAAATGCAGGTGTTTGTTCTCGTCGTGAAGCCGACACATATATTCAGGCTGGAGTGGTAAAAGTAAATGACCAGATAATCACAGAATTGGGAACAAAGATTTCTCGATTGGATACTGTCTTGTTTCACGACCAGCCTGTGAAGATAGAAAGTAAAGTGTATATCCTGTTGAATAAACCTAAAAATTGTGTGACCACCACCGATGATCCGCAGGAGCGTTTGACCGTGATGAAATTAGTAAAAAGTGCGTGCGATGAACGAATTTATCCAATCGGGCGTTTAGACCGCAATACCACAGGAGTCCTGTTACTTACCAACGATGGTCATTTGGCTGCCAAATTAACGCATCCTTCATTTAAGAAGAAAAAAATATATCACGTATGGCTTGATAAAGAAGTGGCGATGGAAGATATGGAAAAGATTGCAAACGGCATTGAATTGGAAGACGGAGAAATTCATGCAGACGCAATCAGTTATGTAAATGAAGAAGCTAAAGATCAGGTAGGTATTGAAATTCATTCGGGTCGTAACCGTATAGTCCGCCGTATGTTTGAAGCGCTGGGTTATCGTGTCACTAAGTTAGACCGTGTGTATTTTGCCGGTTTGACAAAGAAAAATCTGCCACGCGGAAAATGGCGCTATTTGAACGAAATGGAAGTGAATACCCTCAGAATGGGATCGTTTGAGTAAGATATTAGCGTTTAGTTCTCAGTTTGCAGTTTTCAGAAAAAATCGTAAATCATAAATGGTAAATATTTGATATGGAGCGAACAAAAATCACAGATGTATTGAAAATGACTGCGTATGGAACTGAGTTAAACGTAAAAGGATGGGTTCGTACAAGAAGAGGAAGTAAACAGATAAATTTCATTGCATTAAATGATGGTTCGACGATTCACAACCTGCAAATCGTGGTAGATGTAGACCGATTTGGGGAAGAATTTTTGAAACCTGTCTCCACAGGTGCATGTATTAGTGTGACCGGCAAATTGTTGCAATCGCAAGGGGCAGGACAAAGCGTTGAACTTCAAGCCCACGATATTCAACTATACGGAACTGCCGACCCTGCCACTTACCCGTTGCAGAAAAAAGGTCATTCGTTGGAGTTTCTTCGCGAGATAGCTCATCTTCGCCCACGAACAAGCACCTTTGGCGCCATCTTTCGTATTCGTCACCATTTGGCTATGGCTATCCATACCTTTTTTCACGAACGAGGTTTTTTTTATTTACACACTCCGATTATTACAGGTTCAGATTGTGAAGGAGCCGGACAGATGTTTCAGGTCACGACGATGAATCTTTCTGATTTGAAAAAAGATGAGAACGGTGCCATCTTATATGACACAGATTTCTTTGGCAAACCAACCAGCCTGACTGTATCAGGCCAATTGGAAGGCGAATTAGCGGCAATGGCTTTAGGCGCTATTTATACGTTTGGCCCTACATTTAGGGCTGAAAATTCGAACACACCCCGCCATTTGGCTGAATTTTGGATGATTGAGCCGGAAGTGGCATTCTATGAAATTGCGGACAATATGCAACTGGCCGAAGACTTTATCAAATACTGCATTCAGTGGGCTTTAGACAATTGTGTGGACGATATTCGCTTTCTCAATGATATGTTCGACAAGGAATTAATTGAACGGTTGCATTTTGTGTTAAATCAACAATTTATTCGTTTATCGTACTCGGAAGGTATACAAATCTTGGAAGAAGCCGTTGCGAAAGGAAAGAGTTTTGAATTTCCGGTTTTCTGGGGATCAGACCTGGCTTCTGAGCATGAACGTTATTTGGTAGAAGCACATTTTAAATGTCCGGTCATCCTGACCGACTATCCGAAAGAGATCAAATCGTTCTATATGAAACAAAATGACGATGGGAAAACAGTGCGTGCAATGGATGTACTCTTCCCCAAGATCGGTGAAATAATAGGCGGATCACAGCGTGAAGAAGACTATGATAAACTGCGGACACGCGCTGTGGAAACGGGTATTCCTGAAAAAGATATATGGTGGTATCTTGATACGCGTCGTTTTGGTACAGCACCACATGCCGGTTTCGGACTTGGCTTCGAACGTTTATTGCTGTTTGTGACCGGCATGGCAAATATTCGTGATGTGATACCTTTCCCCCGCACGCCGAATAATGCTGAATTTTAATTGGCTAATGGTATTTTCTAAAAACTAAATTCAATTTGCGATTTACGATTTTAGATTTTTAATATGGTTTTTTTCTGAAAACTGAGAACTGAAAACTAAATAAATGGAGGATATAATGATGAAAAGAAAAAAAAGTTTTTTACCGGTTTTAATGGCCTTGTTGATTATTGCCACATCAACGGCATACGCTCAGGTTCGATTTGGTGTCAAAGGAGGATTGAATATTGCATCAGTAAAATTTAATAAAGATGTACTGAATTCGGATAATGTGACCGGATTTCATGTAGGACCTACGGTTGAAGGTATGTTTGGAAAGGGTGGCATCGGAATAGATCTTTCGGTATTGTATTCACAGAAAGGTTTTGATTCGGATATGGATAAAGTGAAAAATGGTTTTATCGAAATTCCTGTAAACCTGAAATTCAAATTGGGATTGCCGCTTGTAAATCCTTATATTGCAGGCGGACCTTATGTGGCTTTCCGTATTGCCGGCGATGAAATATGGAATGTAAGGGGCAATACAAATGGAATGATAGACCAAATCAAAGCGCAAAATTTTGGCGCCGGCCTGAACTTTTCAGTAGGTGCAGAAGTATTTAACCATCTGCAAATAGGATTAACCTACAGTATAGGACTTACCGATGACTATCAAACATTTGATGCAAATAACATAAATAGCTATACAGGCAAACCGCATACATGGATGATTTCAGCGACATTGTTTTTCTGAAGTCTTCTTACACGCAGATGACACAGAATTTACTTTGTTAATCAAATCTTTTATCAACAAATCTGTAAAAATTCTTTTCATCTGCATCATCTGCGTGCAAAAGACCCTTTCCTTTAGAACCGAAAATCCACCCCAATCCCAAATGCCTTATTGGTACGCGCGAAAATATCTTT
>Ga0082212_10011607_pt1 | contig 11166 bp, 12 predicted proteins | sample TergutNt197P3_FD_71548 | JGI IMG/M metagenome (GOLD analysis project Ga0082212, IMG submission 71548) | Neocapritermes taracua P3 segment gut microbial communities from Petit-Saut dam, French Guiana - Nt197 P3 | ecosystem: Host-associated > Arthropoda: Insects > Digestive system > Gut ... | reverse complement strand
CAGTTCGCTGAAATCCTTGTACCGTTTTGTCAGTTCGATAAACTTGTCGGCTCTCATGCTGTCGGCGTTAAAGCTGTCGAGTGCCGTTTGGGTTTCGGCAATGGATTTTTCTAATTCTTCTTGCTCCTGCTCGTATTCTGCGGCTAACAGTTCAAAGCGTTTGTCGGTCAGCTTGCCGTTTACGTTGTCCTCAAAGAGTTGGCGATAAGGATTAGTTTTCAAACAAAGAGAAAACGGCTAAAAATCAAGGGTTTTGGCGATATGGTTCTACAAATCAAAACATAGACGCAGGGTAAACGAGATTTTTTAGCCCAAATAATAAAATCACAACACCACTCTTATATTTTCCTTGTAAATATTATATCACAGAAATGTGAATATTTCACGCCATAACTAAAAATTGAATAATTTTTGAAATAGAAAAAGCCCGATTGAAAATAAAAATCAATCGGGCTTTTTCTATTTCAAAAACAAAGGGGGTGCGCCATCTATGAATGACGAGCAATTTTCAGATTTTCTTGATAACCATGTACCTCGTAACCATAACATTTTTAAGTATTTAATGGTTACGCGCAACAAGTTAAGAGAGTATAAGCGCATAGCCATTTCATATAGCGGCGGTTCGGATTCCGACATAATGATGGATTTAATTAAGTTGGTAAAGCCCCACGATATGCGCGGGGAAATTCGTTATATCTTCTTCGACACGGGGCTTGAATTTGACGCTACCCTACGCCACATAACCGAAGCAGAACAAAAATACGGCGTAACCGTTGAACGGATTAAACCCCGTAAAACTGTACCAGCCGCTTGTCGTGAACATGGCATACCCTTCATCAGTAAAGACGTAAGCGAAATGCTAAACCGCTTACAAAGACACGGCTTTGATTGGCACGATTTACCCGAAAGCGCAACAGAAGAAAAATACGGACGTTGTAAAACCGCGCTTGATTGGTATTTCAGCCGCCGCCCGCCGAGTGCAAGCGGAAAATCAAAATACGATATATGCCGTTATAAGCTGTTACGCGATTTCATCATTGCATATCCCCCGGATTTTATCATATCGGAGCGGTGCTGTGATTTTGCCAAAAAGAACGTATCAAGGGCGTTTGACAAGGATTTCAAGCCCGATTTAAAGATTATCGGCATGAGACAATCCGAGGGCGGGCGCAGGTCGGGAGCGATAAAAAACTGCTTCACTCCGGCAAACGACAACGACACGGCGAATTATAGACCGTTGTGGTATTGGACGGACGAGGATAAACGCATTTACAAGGAATGGCGGGGTATTCGTTATTCAGATTGCTATGAAATATGGCAATACAACCGGACGGGGTGCGTTGGTTGTCCCTGTAACTCAAAAGCCTTAGAAGAATTGCAAATAGCTGAACAATACGAACCCAACAAGGTAAAGGCGGCGTATGCGGTTTTTGGTAAATCTTACGAATACAAGGAAGCGTATAAAAAATTCAAGAAGAACGGCGGTGCAGTATGACGGCGTATAGATTAAAAATCATAGCAGTAGCCGCCATGCTTGCAGACCATTTATGGGTAGTATTTCCCGATTTCTTCCCTTTTTGGCTTAGAGGTATCGGGCGTTTGGCTTACCCTATTTTCATTTATCTGTTAGCCGAAGGATTCCGGCATACAAAGTCAAAAGAAAAATATTTATTGCGTCTGCTGGCGTTTGCGGTGATTTCTGAAATTCCCTACGACATGGCACTACGAAATGAAATAAATTTTTTCGCAAACACAAATATATTTTATACGCTGTTTCTTGGCGGTATGGCAATTTGCGTGTATGAGCGTTTTAAGGAAAAGCGCGGCTGGCAGTCAATGGCGGTTATTGCCGGACTACTCCCATCCGTCATAATGGCAACGATTTTATCTACTGATTACGGCAGTATGGGCGTTCTGTTTATTTTCGCTATGTACGTTATAAAACCCCGCAAATTACGCCTTATAGCTTTCGGCGGCTTCGCCCTATCACAATTCTTTCCCCTTGTGGCGGCGTATTTTTTAGGGATTGAAATACCGTCAAATTATTTAATGATGATACCCTTTACCCTTGCCGTTGTGCCGCTAATCGCTTTGTACAACGGCGAGCGCGGATTAAAAGCGAAATGGCTGTTTTATGCGTTTTACCCCGCACATATGGCATTGCTGGCGTTTATCGCCGTGATGATTAACGGGATTACAGGAAGTTAATTTTATAGAACAGGAGAGGAACTCAATATGACAATAGGACAAAGAATAAAAAAAGCGCGTTTACACCGGGGATTAACACAACAAGAACTTGGCTTGTTAGTCGGTTTTCCGAAAAACTCTGCTGATGTTCGTATAGCGCAGTACGAAGCGTCCGCACGAAAACCAAAAGCGGATATGAAGGAAAAATTAAGCAATGTTTTGAAAATAAATCCCCGTTATTTGCATATGCCGGAGAATTACGATATGCGGGATATTGTTTTTTTGTTATTTGAATTAGGCGATGAAATGGGTTGTGTTCACTCTGACTATGAAGAAATAAATAGTTTCCTTATTGAGTGGACGCATAAAAATTCATTGCTTACGGATAACGCGATAACAAAACAGGAGTACATGGATTGGCTTTTATCATTATCGTGATGAAACAGAATTAAACAAGAAAGGAAAAGATGATTATGCCGGGAAATTCACTAAACCGCATGAGGTTTACCCGCCAAACAATCGTGTCAAACACGTTTTATCAAATGCCGCGCTTCTTAACGGCTGGCGAGTTTGCGGGAAACAGCGTAAGCAATAACGCACGGATTCTATATACCCTTCTGCTTGACCGCCACAGATTGAGCGTAAAAAACGGCTGGTTTGACGATAACGGAGAGGTATATATTTATTTTAAGCGCGAGGAAATGGAAAGCCAAATAGGGTTGTCAAAGGTAACGATAATTAAAGTTATGCAAGAATTAAAAGACCTTTTTCTTGTGGAGGAAAAAAAACAGGGTTTGAACAAGCCCAACAAGATTTATTTGCTGTCCCCCGTTATCGGCAATGACGAAAATCCCGAACCGTATTTAGACCCCGATTCTGATTATAACCCCGAAAAAATGCCGGAATACGGTTATGATTCCGAGGATATAAAAAATGATACGTCCGGGGATATACATTCCATACTTCCAGCGCAACAAGAACTAAACCTACGGACATTAAAAAATTATACGGCTGGAAGTATAGAAGCTGAACCCCCAAAGGTTCAAGAAGTAAACCCTAATAATAATAAGCTAATTAACAACAAAAAGAAAAATAACTACATGAGTGATAATGAGGTTAGTAAAACCGCTACCGCCGTTGGCGGCGCGGTTGACCCGCCTACGGCGGCAGAAGCGGAAAACGAAAACCCGAACCGCGCCAGCCCGTCAATCCCTTATTCGCAGATTCTTGATTTATTTAATAAGATATGCGAACCGCAAGGATTACGCCCCATTCGCTCTATCAACGGTAAACGAAAAACGCAGACAGCCGCGAGGTTCAAGGAATACGGACTAAGCGGCTTTTTTGATTTGTTCAACAAAACAGCCGCAAGCGTCTTTTTATGCGGCGGCGGTGAGCGGGGCTGGAAAGCTGATTTTGATTGGCTTACAGCCCCGTCAAATATGCAAAAGGTTCTCGAAGGTAAGTATGACAACGACCAAAGCAATACCCCGTATTTGCGGGTTGAACCGTCATACATACCATCACAAAAAAATATACAAGAACGGCAAGACCCGTTCTTAGAAAGGGCGTTGACGGCTTATGAAACAGCAAAACGGGCAACAGGATAACCAAAATATGGCGATAGTACAGGCAAATAACGAACCGCGAACCCTTACGGATATAACAAAACTCCGTGTTATGGATAAATTCGGCATGACCGAGCAAGCGTGGGCGGTTTTGGACGCAGAGGTATCAATCGGATTGCTGACCCTTCGCACGGCGTTCCCCACACAAGCGCGAAACTACAGCGACAGAGAGCATGATATGTTATCTGCTTTATGGCTGGAAATATTCGCGGAAGTGGAGCGCGGCATACTCAACGAAGCGATTATGCGGTTTGTAGCCGCAGACCGCAAAGGGTTTTTCCCTTCCCCCGGTCAAGTGATGGGCTATGTTGAGGAAATCATAGCGGAGCGCAAAAAACGCGAAGATGACGAACGGGCGCGAGTACACTACGCCTATTTACGTGAACTGCAAAAGCGGATAGATAACGGCGAAAACTGCTCTACGTGCCGTTTTTGCGTATGCCGCGAGGTTATAAATAAATGGAACAGCCGCGATAAAGAAATGGGGTTGTTCTGCCAAAACCCCGACAGTTACAAGTATGAAGGTACTTACGGCTGGGGAACGGCGGCAAGTATTCTTTGCGATTTATACGAACCAAAACCCGCAGAAATCGAAGAAAACAAAGAAAACGGGGTGATTGAGAATGAATGATGTAAAAATCTTAATAAAAATGTTGCTGGAATACGCGACAAAGCACGGCGCAGACTTGCATATTTGCCCTAAGTCTGCGCCGTTTGTGCGTTTAGGGGGCAAAAGCGGAGAATTAAAAACCGTAACGGATTTTGAAACATTGGCTTTAGACGTTGCCACGGTCAAAAGCCTTATAAACGAAATACTCACACCGGAGCAAAAAGCCGAATTGCAAAAAAATAAGCATTTGAATTTTACCTACACCTACGGCGAATTGGGGCGGTTTCGGGCGTATGCCTATACCCAGCGCGGCACACCGTCTATAACAATCCGTACCTTGCCGTTTGATGTGCCGGATTTTTTGGATTTAGATTTGACCGCTGCTTCGGCGTACAAGATAGAAAAATTATTAACCGAAGAAGAAAAAGGGCTTGTTATAGTGGCGGGTGATTATAGTTCGAGCATTTCAATAACCCTCGCCGCGCTTGTGGATTTGATAAACAAATTTTGTTGCTATCATATCTCAACGATAGAAAACCCTATTTTGTATCTGCATAAACATAATAAATCCGCAGTAGTACAAAAAGAGATAGGCGCGGACGTTGCCGATTTTTCTACGGCGTTACAGCAGATAAAACACGAAAACCCCGATGTAGTAGTGTTAAGCGAATTACGGCAAGAGGATTTTCTTTCCGTGATGGAAATAGCGGAAGAACGGCTGGTATTGGCAAGCGTTAAAATTAATAATCCGCAAATAGACGGCGCGTATGCGGTTTTGAAAGCTATTAAAAATATAGCCCGTGTCGAAGCTGACCGCAAATTTCTTGTTGAGCCGTTTATTCCCGAACCGCAAATAAGCGTTATCCATCAGCAGAAAATTGATGAAACAATTTACGGCGAATTACTGACATGGGATATGTACGCCGAACAACAAGAAAATGAGGGTGCGCCGATATTGCCTATCACTTTCGGAGGGGAGTATGACGATTATGCCGAGGATAACTGACGAACAGATAGCGGAAGCGCGGAATATTACGCTTTTGGCTTATATGCAATCCACAAACCCCGGCATTTTGAAACATCAAGGCGGCGGCAGATACGTTCATAAAGACCATGACAGTTTTGTGATTGATAACGGCAAAGGTCAATGGTACTGGAACTCACAATCACAAAAAGGTCATTCCTCTATTGATTATTTAATGCGCGTTGAGGGTATGGCGTTTATAGACGCTGTGCAATCATTAACCGGGGACAGTACGCCGGATTCCCAAGTAACAAGCAGACCGCGGCCAGCGTCCGTAAAACCGGAAAAACCGAAGGAACAGCCCAAACCGTTTACCCTTCCAAAACCAGCCGAGAATAACGACAAAATGATTATGTATTTAAGCAGTCGCGGTATATCTGACAGCACAGCGCGGAAATTTATCAATCAAGGCTTGCTGTATGAGTCCGCGAATAATAGTTGTGTTTTTGTCGGCAGGGACAGCCAAGACGGAAACAAACCAAAATACGCCGCCGAGCGGAGCATAACGGGGGACGGAAAAAAAGACGCGCTGGGAAGCGATAAGGCTTTTTCGTTTTGCTTGCCGCCCGATAATCCCGAAAGTAAGACCGTTGCCGTATTTGAAAGCCCCATTGACGCGCTTTCTCACCATGAAATTATGAAGATAGCGCAGTCGGGGCGCGGTTCTATGCAAATGATAGACAATCTGCTTGCCGATTTTGACGGGTTCAGATTATCCCTTGCGGGTACGGCTTCCGTTGCGCTCACCAGCTTTTTAGAACGTAACCCCGATATTCAAAATATTTACCTTTGCCTTGACAGCGACCAAGCCGGGGAAAAGGCTACGGAGCGGATTGTAAAAGAATTGCTGGCTGATAGCCGGTTCGCGGATAAGAATATCATAATCGCCCCGCCGCCCATCGGGAAGGATTACAACGAAACATTGACGGGCATACGGCAGTTAATAGCGGAGAGAAACAGCTCCGAAAAGCAAGACCCCGATAAACCGCGAAAAGCCACGCATATAAGGGAAGCCCACGGATTTAAGCCGACCCGTCCAGCAAAGGCGGGTGTTGCTATTTAACGGGGTTTATATGTTTTTCTTTGTGGTGGTTCTTTGTCTTTATCTTTATAAAAAATCATAGAAAGGGTGTGAAAAATGAGCGGCGTACAAGATTATTTAATCGACAAAGAAGTAAAAGGCATGAAGCAGCTTGCCGAATTTTCCATAACAAAAGCATTGCCTACCATGTTTGACGTTTGTAAGGGTATGGCGTTATGGCTTAGTGGGCAGAGCGGCGGCAAAAAAGAAGGGGAACAAACATTAAAGGATTTGACAAAATACGGTGATAAACTTTCCGAAATACCGCTAAACAGCGACAGCGTAAAGGCTTTTACCACGATTGCGCGTAAACATGGGGTTTCCTTCTCGTTGTCCGAGGACACAACAAAAGAGCCGCCGCGCCATACGGTTTATTTCAGAGCCAACGACACGGAAGCAATGACGGCGGCATTTAAGGAGTATTTAGGCAAAGAAATAAACAAGGGCAAAACGAATGAGCAGGGTTTTAAGGAAAAAATGACGGACGCGAAATCTAAGGTAACTGTACCCGACAATGACAAAGCCACGAAACGGGGGGTTGATGAACGGTGAGCAATAATAAAAACAGGAAACAGCCGCCCAAACAGCCCGTTAAAAAGCCTATGCAGAAGAAAAAACCAGCGCAGGGCGATAACCTTATAAAAAAGCTGAATATAAAAATTAAATCTTTAGATATTCGGCAATTATTCCTTAAAAATATGGCTTTTGTCATTATGGGAATTATTATGTTTTATATCGCCCCGCGCATATCTTTTATCCCATTCCCAAGCTGGGTTACGGGCATATTGGCGGGGGCTGGGTTGAAATTGCTGGTTTATATAAGGGGTAAGAACGCGAAGAAATGGCGTAAAAATATGGAATATGGTTCTGCCCGTTGGGGTACTGCCGCCGACATAAAGCCGTTCATAGACCCCGACCCGAAAAACAACGTCATATTGACGAAAACGGAAAGCCTAACCATGAACCCGCGCCCGAAGCCCGTAAAATACGCACGGAATAAAAATATATTGGTTATCGGCGGTTCGGGTTCGGGCAAAACGCGCTTTTACGTCAAGCCGAACATTATGCAATGTGAATCCGAATCCTACCCCGTATCATTTTGCGTAACCGACCCGAAAGGAAGTATCTTAGTCGAGATGGGGGATTTTCTGAAAAACCGCATGGGATATACGATTAAGGTACTCAACACAATAGATTTTAAGAAATCCATGTGTTATAACCCCTTCGCCTATATCAGAAGCGAAAAAGATATATTGAAATTCGTAACGGCTTTGATAAGCAACACGAAGGGCGAAGGAAAAGGCGGGGACGATTTTTGGGTGAAAGCCGAGACGCTTTTGTATCAAGCATTGATAGGTTATATATGGTACGAACTGCCGGAAACAGACCAAAATATCAATACTTTGGTTGAAATGATTAACTCAATGGACGTAAGGGAAGATGACGAAAACTATAAAAATGCCGTTGATATTCTCTTTGACGAACTCAAAGAAAAAGACGCTGAACACTTCGCCGTGCGTCAATATCTCAAATATAAATTAGCGGCGGGCAAAACTTCAAAATCAATTTTAATTAGTTGCGGTGCGCGGCTTTCCCCCTTCGATATTAAGGAAGTGCGGGACTTGATGATGTATGACGAATTGGAATTAGATAAGATGGGCGGCTACCATATAGAGCATAAAAAACGCCGCCGCAACAAGGCAACGGGCGAAATTATTGAAACCGTTGAAAAAGAAGTAGTAAAGCGTAAAACCGCGCTTTTCGTTATCATTTCCGATACGGACGCTTCGTTTAACTTTATTGTTTCGCTGATGTACAGCCAGTTATTTAACCTTCTTTGCGACAGAGCCGACAACGATTTTAACGGGCGGCTTCCCGTTCATGTACGCTGTTTGCTGGACGAATTTGCGAACATTGGCATGATACCGAATTTTGAAAAGTTGATTGCCACAATACGCTCCCGCGAAATCTCCGTAAGCGTTATTTTACAGGCGCAGAGCCAGTTAAAAGCCATTTACAAGGACAATATGGACACTATTATAGGCAATGCCGACACAATGTTATTCTTAGGCGGCAAGGAAAAAACGACCCTTGACGAAATTTCTAAAATGCTGGGAAAAGAGACGATTCATATGTTGAACACCGGGGAAAGCCGGGGACAATCGCAATCTTTCAGCATGAATTATCAGAGTTTAGGCAAGGAACTCATGTCAATGGACGAAATCGGGGTTATGGACGGTTCAAAGTGCATTTTACAAGTGCGCGGGGTACGCCCGTTCATTTCTACGAAGTTTGACATTGAAAGACACCATAACTATAAATACCTTGCGGACGCTGACCCGTCAAAGAACTTTGATATTGCCGCATTTGTTAAGGTTTTCAAGGAAAGCAAAAAAGAACTGCTGGACGGGTTAAATAAGAAAAACACAAAGCACGTTATAATTGAGATTAACGAGGACGAACCCGAAAAAACGGAAGAAAAACCCGTAATAATCTCCGCTCCTGTTTCTACCCCTGTTTCTGACGCGACACCAGCCGAGGAACAAACGGCAACGGTACAGCCGAATACGGTTACAGAAAATGAAGAACAGCCGGAAACACAAAAAGACATTAACGCAGACAATAACGGGGACGAAACGGATTATTTTGACCCGGACGATACCGAAATAGTTTAATCCCTGTCCGATTCCTATAATTGAATATTTATCACATACCGCCGTGTAAAAAAGCACGGCGGTTTTTTTATGCCAGCCGGGGCTTACGAGCCTTAATATAAAAGCGCATAGCGCAAATAAAAAATTGGAGGAATTTATTTATGAGTAAATTAACAACAGCAGTAACACGCGCAACGGACGCAGTAAACGAGAAAGTGGCAACCTATATCCCCTATTCCAAAGCGTCCAAAATTGCCAAAATGATGGTTCTTATGCTTACCTTGTCTTTCGCCCTTCCCATGCAGGCGCAAGCGGCGGCGTTCATCACGGAAGCCATTGACATTTTGGGTATCGTCATAATCGCCATCGGCGGCGGTCTTGGAATATGGGGTGTCGTAAACCTTCTCGAAGGCTACGGCAACGATAATCCGGGTGCAAATGGACAGGGGGAATAACGAAGCAGATATGAAGACGATAAAATCAAGGTTTGGCAGTCAAACGAGGTTTGCATAAAAAAACGGGTACATGGGTATCCGTTTTTTGGTTTAGATAGTGGATAAAAATATATATCTTCATAAATTATTTTGAAGGATAAATAAATTCCCAAGCAGCTTGTGCGAGGTCAATAGCGTTGCTCCCTTTATATGTATTGCTTTGGGGGATTGCTTCAATGTGTAAATCAAATAATGTAGCGGCAAAAACGCAAGCTGTAAGAAACCCTCCAGCCTTATTTGCGTGAAGCCCACGGGGGTCAAATCGGGTGTACAATGAAATTTCCGGTATTGTTTGATACGCATAAATCCATGCTTCAGCTGCTCTTACTAAAACAGCGTTATTTTCATCGGCTGCCTGTCTATATGCTTTGATAGAAACTTGCAAACGTTCTTCGTTGGGTTGACCATCAATGGCTATCCCTGCAAAGTCATATAATACAGGTATAACCCCGTTTTCTTTTGCTGAATCACTTATGATTCTTATATCATCAAGTAGTCCTTCCATATCATTAAGCGACCGTCTACTTTGGTCATGGAGAACAACATAGTCAAATCTTCCACTTTGAATTTCTTTAATTGCGTTTTCCCTATGTTCTCTTAGTGTTCCACCGCGATTTCCGTGTCTTGAAATATCCTTATAAATAATTTCAACATCATACATTCTTGCAATCGCTTGTAACTGTTGAGGGACATTGCCAACAAAAACGTGACTACTACCTACGAATAAAATGGATATAGCATTTTCAGACCCTACCATATCTTCGGTTTTGCGTAATATTATGACATCCGTTAAAACAGCCCAAGTTGCCGTTAATGCAAAAATAACGATTAATATACTAATCAATATTTTTGTTCGTTTCGATATTTTTTTCTTCACTTTATCGCCCCCCTTAATGAAAATTCACTTTATCGCCCGAAGGCGTAACATTAACCGCCGTAGGCGGTACAGCCCGCGGCAGCGCCCACGCGACACCTTTGCCGGCTTGCCGGAAAGTGTCAGAGTGGGTCACACGCTTTGAAAAGCGGGTGACGATTGCGGCGACTGCCGCCGGTTTTGCTACGCCGAACGGCACATCAGCTACGATAATTATAACACGAAAACGGCGAAACGGACGAAAATATTTTCTTAAATTTTCGTTCCCCGCCCGTATCATTTTTCAATTTTCCTTTTGAAAAAAGTATAGCTTCCTCAAAGAAAAAATCTCAATCCCCTTTGCGGTCAGACGTCGCCGCCGAGGGGATTTTTATATACAGCGAAATAAAAACGGGAAATTTAATCCCGAAACAAAAAAATCCAGTCAGGAGGTTTCAAAAATTGAAAAAGAAAAGTATGGATTACGCTTCATCGTTCAGCGAACTGCGGATAGAAAGCAACTACGATTATCCGCGCAACGACATAGGCGTTGCCAGTCTGTTTTACGACTTGCACAGGGGCTTTATCCGCTACGTCATGGAAGCGAAAACATGGTTTGTTTACAGCGGGCGGCA
>Ga0082212_10011606_pt1 | contig 11166 bp, 11 predicted proteins | sample TergutNt197P3_FD_71548 | JGI IMG/M metagenome (GOLD analysis project Ga0082212, IMG submission 71548) | Neocapritermes taracua P3 segment gut microbial communities from Petit-Saut dam, French Guiana - Nt197 P3 | ecosystem: Host-associated > Arthropoda: Insects > Digestive system > Gut ... | reverse complement strand
ATGCGGTCAGTATATTGCGTTCGGTTTGTGTTCCCGTGATTGACGGCATGGTTTTCTCCTTTTGTTTTATTAATCGTTTCGATTCTAGCATAAAAGAAAATCAGAGCAAATAATTATTTGCACCAAATAAAAGGGCGGATATATCCGCCCCTACATTTATCGACCGTTGGTCAGGAATTGATACAAATACCATTTGACGGTTTTGGCTATGCCGGTGTCGAACGTTTCTTCGGCTTTCCAGCCCAGTCTTTCGATTTTCGACGCATCGATCGCATAGCGCAAATCATGTCCCGGCCGGTCCGCGACAAATTTTATCAAATCCGCATACTTTCCGCCGCCGCGACGCGGATTCAATTCGTCCAATATTCCGCAAATGTTTGTCACTATTTCGATATTGGTTTTTTCGTTTCGGCCGCCGATGTTATATGTTTCGCCCCGGTTGCCGATATGGAACACGCGGTCGATGCCCTTACAATGGTCAAGCACGTACAGCCAATCGCGAATATTCGCGCCCGCGCCGTAAACCGGAATTTCTTTTCCCGAAAGCGCGTTGGTTATGGTTTTCGGAATCAGTTTTTCAACGTTCTGTTTCGGTCCGTAATTATTCGAACAATTGGATATGGTCACGTTCATGCCGAACGTGCGGTGATAAGCGTTTACTATGTGGTCGCTGGACGCCTTTGCGGCGGAATACGGACTTGACGGGTCGTACGCGGTCGTTTCCGTAAACAGGCCGCTATCGCCCAGACTGCCGTATACTTCATCGGTTGAAACGTGGTGAAAGTTGGAATGTTCGTATCCGGCGCGCGGTTTGCGCGGGGCGGTCATCCAATGGTTCTTCGCCGCGTTCAGCAATTCAAAGGTTCCATTGATGTTCGTCGTTATAAACGCGTCGGGATTTTTAATGGAATTGTCCACATGCGATTCCGCGGCGAAATGTATCACGCCCTTTATATCGTATGTTTCGAATATTTTATTGACCAGCTTTCGGTTGCGTATGTCGCCCTTTATAAAAGTATAATTCGCGCCGGTATCGTAATACGGAAAAATGCGGCGCATGAAATTTTCCACGCAAACGTCGATATAGGTGGTTTTCCTTGCATATCCCATTTCCGCCAAATTATCCAAATCGCCCGCATAGGTCAACAGGTCCAGATTGATGATGTTGTAATCGGGATATTTCTTTGCGAAATACGGTATGAAATTAGAACCTATGAATCCGGCGCCGCCGGTTATAAGTATGTTTTTCTTCATCTGTGTTTTTTCCTTGTTATGCATTTTAACAAACTGTCGGACCAATACGGCACGGCGACGTCATACTGCGATATAATCTTGGATTTGTCCAGCACGGAATAATGCGGACGCGGCGCTTTCTGCGGATAGTCTTTGGATTCTATCGGTTTGACAAAGCAATCCAGTTTCAACATTTCCATAATCATGCACGCAAAGCCGTACCAAGAGCAAGAGCCCATATTGCTGTAATTATAAATTTCGCGCGTGCCGTCCGGCATTGCGGCGGCGACCTTCAATATGGCGTCGGCCAAATCCCCGGCGTATGTCGGCGTTCCAACCTGGTCGGACACAACGGAAATCTGCGGCTTTTCAGCGCCCAGCCGCTGCATGGTCTTTACAAAATTGTTCCCATGTTCGGAATAAAGCCACGACGTGCGTATGACCGCCGCGGTTTCCGCGTTTCTTAAAACCGACACTTCGCCCGCCAATTTAGTAATGCCGTATACGGACAGCGGGCTTGGCGCCTCGTCTTCACCGTACGGCATATCGGCAAACCCGTCGAATACGTAATCGGTGGATACGTGGATTATCCGGCGGCCGTATTTGGCCAGCAGTCCGGCGCCGTAATTATTCACCGCGTCGGCGTTCATCGCGTCGTCTTCGGCGGCGTCCACGGCGGTGTATGCGGCGCAATTTATTACGGTGTCGATTTTATAAGTCTTGAAGAATTTTTTGACGGCGGATTCGTCGGTTATATCCAATCCGCATATATCGACAAATATTGCGGACGTATCGCCCAATAATCTTTCACGCAGACATCTGCCCAATTGGCCGTCCGCACCTGTTACAGCGTACATTCTTTCATATCCTGTATTTGGCGCATCAGAATTGCGTTTTTCGCATTTTCCAATTCCGCTGTTAATTTGTTGTTTTCCGATTCCAAATATTTCACCAAAGTCGGCAATTGTTTGTCTTTGCCCGACAACTGTATTTTATTCGCCGGAACGCCCCAGTCGATGTCCAGGTTGGGGTCGGAATAAATCAAACCGCCTTCGGATTCTTTGTTGTATATATTGTCGACTTTGTACGAAAATATCGCCGTTTTGGACAGCACGGAAAACCCGTGCGCGCAGCCCCGCGGAATCAGCAGCATCTGATTACGTTCGTCGTCCAGTTCCACGGAAACATGTTCGCCGAAAGTGGGCGATCCGGGACGCAAATCTACCGCGACGTCATACACACAGCCGGACACGACGCGGACCAGTTTCGCCTGGGCGTACGGTTCGCGTTGGAAATGCAGTCCGCGGACGGTGCCGTACGATGATTTGGATTGGTTGTCCTGGATAAAATTGTAATCGACGCCGGTCAGCGATTTCAGCGCGCCCGCGTTGTACGTTTCCATGAAATATCCGCGGTCGTCGGAATGTTTCGCGGGCTGTATTATATAAACGCCTTCGATTTTGGTTCGCATCAGCGAAAACCCGCCGATTTTTTGGTTTATGATATTCATTTGCGGTATCCTTTTGTTGGCTTCTCTCTCGCCACCCCCCTCCGCAAAATTTTTGTGGCCATTTGTGTGGCGCAAGCCACCCGAAGCACGAAGTGCGAAGGGTGGTGGCTTTGGGCGGAATTGAACCACCGACACACAGATTTTCAGTCTGCCGCTCTACCAACTGAGCTACAAAGCCATCGGCCGAATATATATCAAATTTTTTATGAAAGCAAGGAAATAAAAGGGCGCGTTTCCTCCGGGTCCCGGCGCAATCAAAGATTGCGCGGGGTGGGTCCAGCGCGCCCCTACAAATCAATCAAATAAATCAAAATTCAAACCGCAGGCCGGCCATGAACGTCGTATACATCAGGCTTTCTATGCTGAATATATCCGCAGTGCGGCTGTTTGTCGCCGATGTGTCCGCTTCGTTGTTCAATGAATACGTCACCTTTGGGATATATGTCAGGCGTGCGGAAAAATCCAAAAACAGTCCTTCCATAATGCCGTACGCCACGCCCGCCGTCAATGTTCCGGCTATATTTCCGGATGTGTTCGACGAAGTATAAAACTCACGCGCCGTCCCCGTTACCAACGGGTCCGGATTTGGGCCGCCCGCGCCGAAATCTTCCAACGGCATCTGTGCGGAAAGATTGCCATAAAGGTCCAACAATTCCAACACGGTCCGCGTGCTGGCATATCCCATTCCGGCGCCCACGTACGGGACAAGAGTACCGGGGCGTTTCGACACGCCTTCGAAAAAATCGTAATAAATCATCGCGGATATGACATCGCTGTCCATATTGGTGCGCACGGCGCCAATACCGACATCGAACATATCGGACGGAGATGCCCCGACAACATCGTATGTCGAACCGTTCCATTCCGCAATGAACGCCGGCATCACGGTGCCGGTGAACAGCGGCGCGGCGTTAAAGCTGGCCTTTGAAATGTGCAGCCAGTCCGCTTCGATTCGTATCTGCGGTCTGTTCGGCACGGTAAACCCGACCGACGCGCCGCCCGCGAAACCGCGGCTTTCGTAATTCTTGTCCGCCGGAATATCGCCCAATATCACCGCATCGCCCAGAAAAGTGGGATTTTCCGGACATTCGCCGGGCAATATTTGACACAGCGTAATCGGCACCGGGTTGCCAAAATTATCCTCTACATAAGGTTCCGCCATGCCGCCCAATTCGTTTTTAATCTTGCCATTGCCCATCGCATATCCGCCGCGCAAAGACACCGTCATTCGCACGCCGTCGTCGTACCACGGCTGGTACCGTTCCCAATTGGCATTCGCGGAAAAGGCATAAGGCATAAGGCATAAGGCATAAATAATTCTTTTCATGGCAGGCATTCCCTTTCGAGAATTATACCATAAAAAGAGACCGGAAAAAAGAGCAAAAATACGATGTAAATGGGAAAAAATTTAATATTTTCCACGACTGATGGGTCTGTACGACAGTGCCTCTGCTATGTCGGATTGTTCGACAACTTCCGCGCCGCGCAGGTCCGCGATAGTGCGCGCGATGCGCTTTATCCGTTGGTATCCGCGGGCCGACAGTCCCATTTTTTCCGCCGCCATATTCAAAAACGCCGTGTCCGCGTCGGAAAGCCGAACGCCCGCATCCAAATCTTTCCCATCCAGATGGGCATTCAAAACTTCGCGTCCGAACAGCGCGCGGGCGCGGTCCAATTGGATTTTGCGGGCGGCGATAACGCGGGCGCGCACGGCGCCCGAACTTTCGCCGGATTTATCGACGGCGCCTATTTCCCATGGATTCACCGGGTCCACGTCCACATGGATGTCTATTCTGTCCAACAGCGGCCCGCTGATTTTATTCTGGTATGCTTCGGCGCAACGCGGCGCGCGCGAACAAGACAGCGCGGCGTTGCCCAGATTACCGCAAGGACACGGGTTCATCGCCGCAATCAATTGAAATCGCGCGGGATAAACGGCCGTTCTTTTTGCGCGACTGACCATAATCTTGCCCTGTTCCATCGGCTGGCGCAGTATTTCAAGCGTCTGGCGTTGAAATTCCGGCAATTCGTCCAGAAATAAAACACCGTTGTGCGCCAATGAAATTTCACCCGGTTTCGCGTCCGGACCGCCGCCGCTTAACGCGACCGCGCTGGCCGTATGATGCACCGCGCGGAATGGCCGGCCGGCAACCAGATTTCGGCCGGAAAGTTCCCCGGCGACGGAATATATCATGCTGGATTCCAAAACCTCGCGCGGGGAAAGTTCCGGCAAGATTCCGGGCAGCCTGGACGCCAGCATGGTTTTACCCGAACCCGGCGGCCCCACCATCAGCATGGCATGTCCCCCCGCCGCCGCGATTTCCAGCGCGCGTTTGACGGATTCTTGGCCCTTTACTTCGGACATATCGCCAACCTGGGCCGCGGTCTGCGTCGGCGCGACCAATTCTGGCATCGGCAGAACTTGCGTTCCCTTGAAATGATTTATCAAATCCAGAATATGGTTCGGCGCAAGTATGTTCGTGTGGCCGGCCCAGCGTGCCTCTGCCCCCTGTGCGCCCGGGCAGATTATGCCCATATTATTTTGCGCGGCGAACACGCTTGCCGGCAGAATCCCGCCCGTCTTTTGCAAAGATCCGTTCAACCCTATTTCGCCCAGTATCACGTATTTGGAAAGTTCCGCTTCGGGCAAAATCCCCATAACGCAAAGTATCCCGCATAAAATCGGCAAGTCGAAATGCGCGCCGGATTTTTCAACATCGGCCGGCGCCAGATTCACCGTCACCAATTTCGAAGGCATCGCCAAATTCATAGAAGCAAGCGCGTTGCGCACGCGTTCTTTGGATTCGTTGACCGCGCGGTCGGCAAGTCCCACGATATTGAACAGCGGTTTGGGCATGCCGGTGGCCTGGATCTGGACCTCTATCGGTATGGCGTCTATTCCGTTGAAAATCAAACTGCGCAGGGTAAGCATGGCCGGATTATAGGAAAAAATGCGGACGCGATGCAACGATAATTATCAATTGATAATTGTTAATTGATAATTTTTCTGATATAATTCCTTTGATGAAGGTATCACGGCGAAATTTGTTCAAAATCGCTGGCGGCGCGGCTTGCGTTTTCGCCATGCTGCCGCGCGCCGCTTTTGCCGCGCGAAACAACCTGCGCGGGCTGCGCACGGGGGTCCAGCCGGGAAATAAAACCCGCCTGGTCATCGAAACGTCGGCGCGGCCTTCGTATACCCTGTCATACCCCGAAAACCCGGCGCGTATTGTCGTCAGCGTCGCCAACATGGCCGTCAATAACAATGTAAAGCCGAACCTGGCGACCGGAACGCTGGTGAAATCCATCTCCCAGGCGCAGGTCGCCGACCGTCTTTTGGTCACCGCGGAATTAACCAAACGGGTCGCAGAAATCCCGCGCAGCGGCATAATGATTTTGGAACCCAGCGGCGATAACGGATTTCGATTGGTATTCGACTTTGCGGCAACAGCGGGCGCCGCCGCGGCCACGGCCGGGAAAGACGGCGCCAAACCTGGAAAACAAAATTCCAGAAAGCCAATTATCGTAATCGACCCGGGACACGGCGGACGCGACCCGGGCGCCATCGGCCGGTCGGGAGTGCGCGAAAAAGACGTCGTTCTGGCCGTTTCGCGAAAACTGCGCGCCGCGCTTAACAGCGCCGGGTTCACCGCGCATCTGACCCGCGACCGCGACATATTCCTTAACCTGGACACGCGCGCGGGAATTGCCGAAAAGCGCAAGGCGGACTTGTTCATATCCCTGCACGCGAACGCGAATCCGTCGCGCGATGTGCGCGGATTTTCCATATACACTCTGTCGCAAAAGGCGTCCGACCAAGAGGCCGCCAAGCTGGCCGAAGCGGAAAACGCCGCCGACAAAATCGACGTCGACGGATTTTCCGGATTCGAAAAGAACGTCCGGCGCATACTTTCGTCTTTGCAACAGAACATGCTTGCCGAATATTCGGTCGAATTCGCGCATACCGCGCACAAGAAATTAAAGGCCGCGGGCATTCCGGAACAGTCAAAGAAATCCGTGCGCAGCGCGCCGTTCGCCGTATTGCGCAGCGCGACGCCGTCCGCCCTTATCGAATTGGGGCATCTTTCGCACCGCGAGGAGGAAAAACTGCTGAACACGGGCGCGCACCAGGACAAGCTGGTCGCTGCAATGGTCCGCGCGATACAGGACCATAATTTTGAAATGTAATAGGCACTAGTAACTGGGCACTAGTAGTTTTAAGATTGTCGGAATTATTCCTACAAATACCGAACCACCAGTGCCTATCGCCCAGTGCCCAGTGCCTATTTTCTCCTTGCAATCGTCCTTTATTTCCGCAACAATGTGTTAAGGCGCGGCTTGGCCGCACCGCTAACCTGCATAAATAAAGGATATTGTTATGCGTCAAGGCACAGTAAAATGGTACAATGGTAAAAAATGCTATGGATTCGTTTCCCCGGAAACACCGAACGATTCCGGCAACAAAGAAGATGTGTTCGTTCATTCGTCGTCGCTTCACGATGCGGGAATCCGCTTTTTGAACGAAGGCGATGTCATTAAATTCGATGAAGAAATCCGCAACGGCAAATTGTCCGCGACGAAAATCGAATTGGTTTCGCGCGACGAAGAATCCGCGCGCAAATTCCAGGAACGTCGTTCGCAGTTCCGCGACCGTCCGGGTGGCGGCGAAAGACGCTATGGTGACCGCCCGCGTCGCGAAGATGGCGACAAACCGGGATTTTTTGGCAAAATGTTCAAAAAATAAAAATCCGCCCGATGGGCGGTTTTTTATTTTCAATTAACAATTTGCAATTTACAATTATCAATTGTTGCCGGCGCGCCGTGCGCTAAATTGTTAATTGCTAATTGTTAATTGATAATTTATAATATCCCAATCATGGCGCCGAAAAAAAGCAAATCTTATAATTTCCCAAACGCGATAGAAAACGACGCGCTGGTCGGTCACAATGCGGCCGCGAAATCATTCATGGACGCGTTTGAAAAACGCGCCGAATACCCTTTGCATCCCGTATGGATGCTGTCGGGTGCGCGCGGTATTGGCAAGGCGACGTTTGCGTATCATATAGCGCGGTATGTGTTCAAAAACAACAGCCCGGCCAATTCATTGGATTTATTCGCCGCGCCGGAACCGCGAACCGCAAACCTTGCCACAATTGTCATTCCGGCGGACGACCCTGTGTTTCAAAAAATGCTGTCCGGCGGATTCGGGGATTTCTTTATAATAGATTTGGAACGCAATATCGATAAAGAAGGCAAATCGTACCCGACGGCAAAATCCATCAGCGTGCACACCGTCCGCGCGATGATTGAAAAAATGCAGATGACGTCGATGGAGGGCGCGTGGCGCGTCGTAATCATCGACAGCGTGGACGAACTGTCCACGGCCGCGGCGAACGCCATGCTGAAGCTGTTGGAAGAACCGCCGGCGCAGACTTTATTCTTGCTGGTGTCGCACAGTTTGGCAAACGCCCTGCCCACCATACGGTCGCGCGCGCGCGTTGAAAAGCTGCAGCCTTTGAACAATTCCGAACTGCGCGAGCTTTTTTACAAATTCCTGCCCGATGAAGAAATTACCCCGGCTTTGATAAAACTGGCCAGCGGGTCGTTCGGACGCATTGCGGATTTAAAGAAAAACGGCGGCGCCGAAATTTACGAACAACTGCTGGCCGTATGCCAAAACAAAAACGCGAATGCGTCGGACGTAATGGCGATTGCCGCCCAGATTGCGGCGGCACCCGCGCTGCACGGCATGGTTCTGGACGCGGCGGCGCACTTTGGCCTTGCCGATTTGTATTCGGATGCGACGCGCGATTTGGCGGCGGTCGGAACGCTGTACCTGGAACCGGAAATAGCTATCTTCAATTTAATAATAAAAATTAAAAAATGCTTATAGACACTCATTGTCATTTGGTAGACAGATATGTGCCGGAAAATGAAATTCCCGGCATTTTACAACGCGCACGGGACAGCGGCGTCGGCGCAATGATAATCGCCAGCGCGGATCCAGACGACCCGGAAAAAGTAATCGCAATGTGCAACCGCCATGACAATATGTACGCGGCCATCGGAATTCATCCGCATTGCGCGGGCGCCGCGTGCAGTTATGAAAAGCTTTTGAACCATCCGCGCGTCGTCGCCGTCGGTGAAATCGGATTGGATTATCATTATCCGTCGCCGCAAAGCGGCGCCGAGACTTCGCCTGCGGCTCGCAATAAACAACAGATTGAATTGTTCCGCGCGCAAATGGATATCGCGAAAAAACATGGTCTGCCCGTTGCGATACATACCCGCGAAGCGGAATCCGACACCGCCGAAATTTTATGCGCACCGGAATATGACGGCGTGGCGGGCGTCATGCATTGCTATACATCCGGGCTTGATTTGGCGAAAAAGATGCTGGACCGCGGTTTTTATTTTTCCGCGTCGGGCATAATTACTTTCAAGAATTCGGATGAAATTCGCGATGTGTTCCGGCAACTGCCCACCGACCGGATTCTGGTCGAAACCGACGCGCCGTATTGCGCGCCCGTGCCGTATCGCGGTAAAAATTGCGAGCCGGCGATGGTTCGCGATACCGCCAAAGTATTGGCGGATGTGCGCGGAATTCCCTTGGCCGAATTGGAAAATATATTAATGGAAAATACGCGGCGATTGTTCCCAAAAATGACTTGACCAAAACAATCGCAGGTACTAGCATACATGGTGGCGAGAGAGAGACAACAAAAGGCAAAAATATGTCGAATATCACAAAACGTATCGCAAACGGCAAAACCAAAGAAGTATATGAAACCACAGACCCGAATACGGTCGCGTTCCTTCAAAAGAAAACATCCGTAACGGCGGACGGCACAACCACCGTGGACGCCGACGGCATCCACGCCGACATGTTGGTCGGCTATCTGCTGGCCCAGAACGACCATATTTTTTCCTTTTTGAACGCGCTGGGCATTCCCACAACGTTCAAATGTTTGGAAAACAATTATCTGTTCCACGAAGCGTGCGAACCGCTTTCCCTGGAATTCGTGTATCGCGGCAGTCTGTGCAACGGGTCGTCGATTATCGCAAGACAGCCGGAAAAATACGGCGCCCCTATCGGATGGTCCGGCGAAAACTATTCGACGGATACGGCGCATACGCGCTTTTTCGGCGCGGACGGTGTCGTTATTCCGCTGGATACGCCGGTATTGGAAACGTTCCATAAACGCAGCCTGGTCCAATCCGAAAACGGCGGCGTTCAAATGATACCGGAAAGCCAGGCTGTGACAAACCCGCGCTATTTCGAAAACGGAAAGATGACGGAATTCATGCATGCGGACCCTATTTTAATCGCGCCAAAAGGCATGTCCGACATATGGATGGTATTCGACCAGAAAAGCGTGCTGGAACCCCAAAACTGTCTTTCCATAATCGGGCGTTCCGATAAAATGCTGTATTCGCCGGACGACAATCATCAACAAATGGCCGATACCGATACCGTGTCGCGCGCCGACGAAACCGCGTTGCAGCAACAGACGCTGGACATCATGCGCGCAATCGACATGGCGTGCAAAAACACCATGTTCAAAAAGGCCGGCTTTGCCGACGACGGCAGAATAGTATTCGGTGAAGATTTGGGATATGCGACCATAATCGACGGCAAATGCGAATTCGGACGCATGGCGGACGGAACATACAAACTGACCGACGATATGGTCAGCGATAATATGCGCATGGCGTTTAACGGCAAGCCGTCGGTATCGTTGAAAAGAACATTTCAGAATTACAATTCTTTCGAACAAAAACTTATGATTGCGGCGACATTCGCCGAAGGAACCAGCATCTGGAAAAACCAGGGATTCATCCGGAATATCAAAGAAAAACTGGGCCGTTAATGTTTTTGTGGAAAATGCGGGCATTATGGCTTATAATGCCCGCATTATGCCACGACAGATTATCAAATCAGGACAGATTTCCGAAAACCGCAAAGCGCGGTTCAATTATGCTATCGAAGACACCATAGAGGCGGGCGTGGCGCTGACCGGCGCCGAAGTAAAATCTTTGCGTTACGGTTTGGCCAACATAACCGACGGATTTGTACAGCACAAAGGCGGCAATCTGATTTTATCCAATGTCGTAATCATGGCCCTGCCCACCGCGAACAAGGTCGTGCGGTTCGACGAACGCCGGTATCGCCAGCTGTTGCTGCACCGGTCGCAAATCAATCGTCTGGTCGGACAATTGGCCGAAAAGGGTGCGACGATTGTTCCATTGAAACTGTATTTCAACAATCGCGGGAAATTAAAAGTCCTGTTGGGCATAGGTCACGGAAAGCAACAGCGCGACAAACGCGAAACGATAAAACGCCGCGAATGGGAGCGCGAAAAATCGCGGGTGTTGAAAAGACCGTAGGGGCGCGTGGAAACGCGCCCAATAAATTAAAGGGC